>Ga0214917_10000765_pt1 | contig 41821 bp, 36 predicted proteins | sample LL_1208_BB_MetaG_FD_177983 | JGI IMG/M metagenome (GOLD analysis project Ga0214917, IMG submission 177983) | Freshwater microbial communities from Lake Lanier, Atlanta, Georgia, United States - LL_1208_BB | ecosystem: Environmental > Aquatic > Freshwater > Lake | place: USA: Georgia | collected... | reverse complement strand
AGCCCTTGTGGGAGCCGTCGCAGAAGGGGGAGTTCTTTGTTTTGCCACAGCCGCAGGCCCAGACGGGGCCGTCTTTTTCCACTTTTACCGCATGCGGGGCCTTACCGGATCCTTTGTGGGAGCCGTCACAAAAGGGAGGATTTTTGCTTTGCCGGCATGAGCAGAAGGCGAGGGTTTGACCGGATTTCGCATCGATTTTGTAGGGAGAGGATTGCCAGCTCATAGACTCATCATTGAACAGTCATTGAAGATTGAAAGTTCAAACTGCGGGAGGTGGAAGGTGGGAGGTGGAAAGAGGAGGGCGTGTGGGTGGAACCTAGCGATTCTTCTTATACCAATCGAGAAGGATGCGGGTGGGAGTATTGAGATTGAGTTGGTAACACTCCTCCAAAGTGCACCAGCGATACTCGTCGGCTTCGTCATTCAGCGTCACTTGGGTTTCCCGTGTGTGTGCGACATAGTTCAGGAGAACAAAATGGGCCTGTTTGTAGAACTCCTTGGAACGGATGCAGTCCTGCACGAGAGCAAAGCGTATCTCTGTCAAGGAAAGGCCTGTTTCCTCCAAAATTTCGCGTCTGAGGGCGTCCTCGGAGGACTCGCCAGGTTTTATCTTGCCGCCCGGAATTCCCCAGAGCCCCGACCATTTCAGGGTGTGAACCATCAGCAGCTTCTTGTCGGGGCCGACGATCAACGCCCCCACGGTGGGAGTTGGGGGAAGAGCTTCAGGTGCGGAGTGGCGGCGGAGGATTTCTATGACGGCAAACATGTCCGGAGCAACATGGTCGGGAAGGGCCCGCTGAAGTTTCTTGAGCGAGTCGTAGCCTGTGAGGACGGCACAGGAGCGGATATTGCCGTGCCGGGCGGTCTCGATGTCATGTTCCATGTCCCCGACAAATAGGGTTTCATCGGGGTGCAGATGGTGATCGGCCAGAATCGAGTGGATGGCTTCCCGCTTGTCCGCAATCCCGGCGTAGGATTTGTGGAAGTAGTGGTCGACCCCAAGGCGTTTGGCCTGGTGGAGAAAATCGTCCCTCGTGACACTGCTTAAAAGAAACGTTGGGAGCTGGTTGTCGTGGCAATATTGCAGAATCTCTTTGGCTCCCGGAAGAAGGGATACCGTGTGATGATGCTCGCGAAAAACTTTGCGGAATATCTTTTCGAGCCCCTCCAAGGCAACTCCGGGCAGGTGTTCTTTGTAAAATCCCTCGTAGGGGAGGTAGAACTTCTCGCGAAAGGTTTCGCGGTCAAAGAGGGGCTTGCCGTGGAGTCCGAAGACGTGGTTGGTGGCGGTGAGAACGGGGGTGAGGTCGTCGACGAGAGTCCCCGACCAGTCGAAGATGAGATTGCGGATCAAGACAAGGGATTAAGGGGTTAAGGGGTTAAGGGGTCCTGCGGATACGAAGGTGAGAAGGTGAAAAGTGAGGAGGACGCAGGAATTAAGCATCGCAATCAGGAGTGGTATTCTTGGAGGGCGCGGACGTTTAGGCCGTGTTGGCGGAGGGAGCGGATGCCTTCCACGCTCGCTTCGGCGGCCGCGATGGTGGTCATGACCGGGATCTTGTTTCGTAAGGCGGAAGTGCGGATCAGGACCTCCTCGGATCGTGCCACGGCACCGGCCGGGGTGTTGATGACGAGAGTGATCTCCCTGTTTTTGATCAGGTCGATCACGTTGGGTCGGCCTTCCGAGAGCTTGAGAAGGGGAGTAACGGGAATCTTTGCATCGGCCAGCTTACGGGCTGTTCCTGCACTGGAAACAATTGTAAAGCCGAGATCATGGAGGCCTTTTCCTATCCGCACGGCCGCCTCCTTGTCCATATCCCGAACGCTCAGGAAAACGGATCCGGCATTGGGCAGGGGGGGTTGTGCTGCCATCTGGGCTTTGGCATAGGCGAGGCCAAACGAACGGTCGATCCCCATGACTTCTCCGGTGGATTTCATTTCCGGTCCCAGGAGAATGTCGGTGCCGGGAAAGCGGGCAAAGGGGAAGACCGCTTCCTTCACGGAGAAAAACTCCGGGATGATTTCCGATGTGAATCCCAGCTCTTTCAAAGTTTTGCCTGACATCACGCGGGAGGCGATTTTGGCGAGGGGCACTCCAATCGCCTTGCTGACAAAGGGGACGGTGCGGGAGGCCCGAGGGTTCACCTCGAGGACGTAGATGGCATCCTTTTGAACCGCAAACTGGATATTCATCAGACCTTTGACCCCAAGTTCCCGGGCAAGCGAGAGGGTGGCGGAGCGGATCTCCTCCAAAACCTTTTTTGATAGCGAACGGCTGGGAATGACGCAGGCGCTGTCGCCGGAGTGGATCCCGGCCTGCTCGATATGCTCCATCACGGCACCAATGACGGCATCCTTCCCGTCCGAAACGCAGTCGACATCCACCTCGGTGGCGGACTCAAGAAAGCGATCGAGAAGGATGGGGCGGCCGGGAGCAACCTCGGTGCACTCTTTCATATAACTGCGGATTTCATCCTCCGAATCGACAATCCGCATGGCTCTTCCCCCGAGAACAAAGGAGGGGCGAAGGAGAAGCGGAAAACCGATTTTCTTGGCTGCAACCAGGGCCTCCTCGGTCGTGGTTGCGGTGCCATTGGGGGGCTGGCGGAGGCCCAACTTATCCAGCATGGAGGAGAAGAGCTTTCGGTCCTCGGCGCGCTCGATCGATTCCACGGAGGTTCCGAGGATTCGGACGCCGGCCGCCTGCAGCTCGGCAGCCAGATTCAGGGGCGTTTGTCCTCCGAACTGAACGATGACACCCTTGACTAGGTCATCCTGATTTTCAGCCCGGTAGATATGAATGACGTCTTCAGCCGTGAGGGGTTCGAAATAAAGTTTGTCGGAGGTGTCGTAATCGGTGGAGACGGTTTCCGGGTTGGAGTTGACCATGATCGTCTCATAGCCGTCTTCCCGTAGGGCGAAGCTGGCGTGGACGCAGCAGTAGTCGAACTCGATCCCTTGGCCGATTCGGTTCGGGCCGCCGCCGAGAATGAGGATCTTCGGTTTTTTGGTCGGGCGGGATTCGTCATCCTCCACATCGTACGTGGAGTAGTAGTAGGGGGTGTAAGCCTCAAACTCGGCGGCGCAGGTATCGACGAGCCGATAGGAGGGATGGACCTTTGTCTTTTCGCGCCATGACCGAACGGCGCGGGTTCGGGTCACCAGTTCTTCGGCGGGTCCTGGAAGGATTCGGGCGAGGTCGATATCGGACAGCCCTGCCTGACGGGCCTGAAAGAGAAGGGGGAGGGAGGCCGGGTTTCCCAGCCAACTTTGTTTTTCGATCGCTTGGGCGACTTCTGTGATCTGTTTTAAATTATCGAGAAACCAAGGGTCGATTTTGGTCACCTCGTGGACTCGTTCAACCGACCATCCCCGGTTGAAGGCGTGGCTGACATACCAGATTCTGGCCGGGTGAGGGGTGCGGAGTTGAACGGTCAACTGATCCTCGGGCACAGGAGGGGTACGGGTTCCCAGGTCGAGCCGACCCTCCAGGCCACGGATGTCCAAGGAGCGAAGGGCTTTCATGAACGACTCCTGAAAGGTTCGGCCTATTCCCATAGCCTCGCCGACACTCTTCATGGAGGTTGTCAGGACGGCATCCGCACCCGGGAACTTTTCAAAGGTGAAACGCGGAATTTTGGTCACAACGTAGTCGAGAGTGGGTTCGAAGGAGGCCGGGGTGGTTCGGGTGATATCGTTCTTCAACTCGTCCAGGGTGTAGCCCACCGCCAGTTTGGCCGCGATTTTGGCAATGGGGTAGCCGGTGGCTTTCGAGGCGAGGGCGGAGGAGCGGGAGACCCGGGGATTCATCTCAATGACGATCATGCGTCCAGTCTTGGGGCAAACGGCGAACTGGATGTTGGAGCCACCCGTTTCGACGCCGATTTCCCGGATGACGGCAAAGGAGGCGTCGCGCATCCGCTGATATTCACGATCGGTCAGAGTCTGGGCAGGGGCCACGGTGATACTGTCCCCGGTATGGACTCCCATCGGATCAAAGTTTTCAATGGAGCAGATGATGACGCAGTTGTCCGCGTGGTCCCGCATCACCTCCATCTCATACTCTTTCCAGCCGAGAAGAGACTCCTCGACCAGGATTTCGGATGTGGGGGAGGCGTCGAGCCCCGAGGCCGCAAACTTCTCAAACTCCTCCCGGTTGTAAGCGATTCCGCCTCCGGTTCCCCCCAGGGTGAATGCGGGTCGGATGATGAGCGGGAAGGTCCCGATTTGTGTCATGGCGGAGCGGGCCTCGTCCAAGGTGTGGGCCGTGGCGGAGCGTGCGCACTCCAGGCCGATTTTTGCCATACACTCCTTGAAGAGTTGGCGATCCTCCCCCTTGCGAATGGCTTCAACCTGGGCACCAATGAGCTTTACGCCGTGTTTCGTGAGGGCGCCCGACTCGTGCAGGGCCATGGCGGTATTCAGGGCCGTCTGGCCGCCCAGTGTCGGCAGGAGGGCGTCCGGTTTTTCCTTTGCCATGATCATCTCCACGACGGCCGCGGTAATGGGTTCGATGTAGGTGCGATCGGCAAACTCAGGATCGGTCATGATCGTGGCCGGGTTGCTGTTCACGAGGATGACCTTGTATCCCTCCTCCCGGAGCGCCTTGCAGGCCTGGACACCGGAGTAGTCGAATTCGCAGGCTTGGCCAATGATGATGGGACCCGAGCCGATGATGAGGATCGATTGGATGTCGGTGCGGCGTGGCATGCGGTGAGAATAAGGAAAAGAGTTCGTCCTAGAAGAGGGAATTGCTGGGTCGCTCGAGTCGTTGTGAAAAATTACGCTGGCAGGGGAAACCAGTGAAAAAGGGCCTCTGCAATGCCGTCCCCGGCGGTTCCGGAAGCGAGGTAGCCACCTTCCTTTCTGACCTGGCCCAGAACTTCAGGAACGGAATTGGAGGGGCAGGCGAGAAAGTGTCCGAATTTCCGTCGAAGCATGGGCAGATCGTTCAGGTTGTCCCCCGCAATGAAGGTGGAGGAGGGTGGGAGATCCAGAAGCTTTTGAATTTCTGCCAGGCAGGACCCTTTATGGTAATCCACGTGGGCAAAACGAAAGTAGGGTCCGTTCCGGACCGTGGAGATTTCCGGATGTTCGCGAATGATCTCGTTCACCAGGGCATCGGTGCGGTCGATGCTTTCCTTGGATCCGGCAATGAGTCCGATGGCTCCCGCGTCCGGGATGACGGTGACTTCATCGGTTGAACCAACCTCCCGCTCGATCCTCTCCAACAGGGCACCATGCCGGCCGAAGAGGGCCTGATGAGTCTCCGCACAGACTTTGTTCCAAGCCTCCAGGGAGTGGGCCTGCCCCTCTTTGACCTGGTGAATCTCCCTTTCCACGGTGACGATCCAGTCGGGCATGACGGGTGCTTGGTGGGCGACAAGCGCTTCGCGCAGGCTTTCCCAGGATCGACCCGTGGCCACCACCCAGGAGATTTCCCCGGACTTCCTGGAGCCGCTGAGCCATTGGAAGAAGCGGGGAGCAAGAGGTTCCTCCGGGTTCTCGCCGGCCAGTGTCCCGTCAAAATCGGTGCAGACGAGTTGTGCCTTCAATGGGGAAGATTGAACTCGTAATGAAGGACGGAGGCCAGAAAGAGCGAGGCGGTCTCCGAGCGTAGGACAAGAGGTCCAAGCGAAGCAGGTTGAAAACCTGCCGAGCGGGCACGACCGATCTCCGCCGGGGTGAAATCCCCCTCTGGTCCGATGAGAAGATCCAAGGCAGGGGAGCCTCCGGCTTGTCGAACCGTCGCTAGCCGTTCGGGCAGGGGTTTGGCCTCAGGTTGGAGGGAGCCGATGATTCGGCCTGCGGGGGGTGCGGGGTTGGGGGAGGAAAGGAAGGTATCGAGGGGCGCAGTTTCGTGGATTTGGGGAAGCCAGTTTTGACCCGACTGCTTGCACGCGGATAGGGCGATCGATAACCAGCGATCGGAGATTCGCTTTTCACCCGAGGGCTTGGGAACGGATCGCTCCGAAGCAATGGGCCAGATTTCGCTGACTCCCAGCTCCGTGAGCTTCTGGATGAGAAGATCCATTCCGGCGGGTTTGATCAGCGCCTGGCCGAAGCGGATACGGCACTGGAGCGGGGGAGTGCGGGTGGTGGAGAGGGTCTCATAGGTGACCTCCTCCGCGTTCGCCTGGATCAGGCGCGCCCGGGCCTCTGTGCCCTTGCCGTCAAATATCGCGGCCGAGTCGCCCGGGCGGAGGCGGAGAACATCCACGGCGTGGTGGGACTCCTCCGGGGAAAGTTTTCCCGAGGAGAGGTTCGGATTGTAAAAACGGTGGCCGGGCATCGGGCTTCAGACCTTGAAGAGTTTCTTTGCTTTTTCGATGAACGATTGTCCCTCGGGATGGGTGTGTTCGTCACACAGCTTTGCAAAGTGCTCGAGAGCACCCTTTTGGGCCGCATTGAGATGTTTGGGGATCTCCACGTGCACACAGATGTGGAGGTCGCCGCGACTGCGCCCTGAAACCGAGGGGACCCCCTGGCCGCGGATGCGAAAGATTTTGTCGGATGGGGTTCCTGCCGGGATCTTGAGTTTCATCTCGCCATCCAGGCTCGGAATGCTGATCTCCGCCCCTAGTGCCAGCTGGGAAAAGGATACGGGGACATGGCAGGAGAGGTCATGATCCTCGCGCTCAAAAACGGGGTGGGATTGGACGGAAAGAACAACGTAAAGGTCACCCGATGGTCCGCCACGTGTTCCCGCCTCCCCTTGGCCGACGGAGCGGAGGCGGGAACCGGTGTCGACCCCTGCCGGAATCTTGAGTTTGATCCGAGCGTTCTCCTCCACCCGGCCCTCGCCATGGCAGGATTTGCACGGGTTCTGGATCGACTGTCCCGAACCTCCGCATTTGGGGCACGTTTGGGCGATGGAAAAGAACCCCCGACTGACGGCGACCTGTCCCTGACCGCGGCATGTGGAACAGGTGGTGGCTTTGGAGCCGGGAGCGGCACCTGAGCCGTCGCAGGAGCCGCACGGGGTGGGGCGCCTGATGGTGATTTCCTTCTCACATCCACGGACGGCCTCCATGAACCCGATTTCCAAATCGTACCGAAGGTCGGACCCCTGATTCGAGCGGCTTCCGCGGCGACCTCCGCCAGAACCCCCGAAGGCACCTTCTAAAATATCCCCAAAGATTCCCGCACCGCCGCCCCCGCTCCCGAAGACCTCGCGAAATACCTCGAAGGGGTCATGGAATCCGCCCGCCCCGCCCATGCCGGAACCCGGGGCAAAGGCTCGGTGGCCAAAACGGTCGTACGCATCCCGTTTTTGCTGGTCGGAGAGCACCTCGTAGGCCTCCCCGATCTCCTTGAACTTTTCCTCGGCTTTCTTGTCCCCCTTGTGTTTGTCAGGGTGGTGTTGGACCGCGAGTTTTCGGTAGGCTTTTTTGATCTCCTCCGCCGTAGAGGAGCGGGAAACTCCCAGCACCTCGTAATAATCCCTCTTTGCAGCCACGGCTAGGCGGAGGGTGGGGCGACGGTGATCACACTGGCAGGGCGGAGGAGCCGTTCACCCAGTTTGAAGCCGCGTCGACGCAGATGAAGCACTGTTCCCTCGGGCTTTCCGGGAGCGGGCTCTTGGCCAATGGCCTCATGCCAGTTGGGGTCGAACGGTTTTCCAAGGGCCTCGACGGGAGTGACCCCGTGTTCGGTCAGGAATCGTTCGAACTGGCTTTGAATCAACTTTACCCCGGAGACAACGGAGGGGACATCGGTGGCGGTGGAGGCAGCCTGAAGTCCAAGCTCCAGATGGTCGAGGAGAGGGAGAAGATCGGCGAGGATCGCCTGGTTCGCATATCGCAAAGACTCCTCCTTTTCCCGGATCAACCGCTTCCGGCTATTTTCAAAATCGGCACGGGCACGGAGCAGCTGATCTTTCAGGGAGGCAATTTCAGCCGCCGCCTGCGCACCAGGGTCCGGCACAGGCGCGGGTGGGGCGGTCTCCACGGAGTCCTTGGGACCTGGGGCGGGGGACTCCTTGGCCGATTCGGCCGGAGGGTGAGGATGTTTGGATTTCATGGATCGGTGTGAGCGGAAACTATAGCAGACTCATCCCCCTTTTGAGAAAAAACTTTTGAGGTTAACACGAAGCCAGCGTGTTTTGGTCGAGGGAGAGTCCTGACGACTACTCTTCGCTCCAGAGAAAGTGGCGGTTTCGCAGGTCCTCGATTTTACGGCTAAAGGCCAGCTGGCTGGGGCCTCCCGCTGTCTCCAGAATCCTGTAAATTGCCAGAGCGCCGCGGAAGTCCCCGCGTTTCTCCTGGAGGCGGGCGGCCTCGGCCCCCGCGCGGGCAAACCACAGGTATTCGGGTTGGAGGGATCCCGGAGTGGGTGCGGCTTGTCCCGAGTACAGCACATCCAGAAAGGCCTGGAGGGCGTCCTCCTCCCGCCCGAGCTGTTCGAGGGATTTTCCGCGGATGTAGCCTGCCTCATTCCGATCCGCGGCATCGGCTGCGGGGCTGGCCATGAGGGAGGTGGCGGTGGATGCAGCCCGTTCCAGGCTCGCCCTGTCATTTCCCCCCAGGGCGAACTCACAGGCCAATCGACGCTTTGTGATTTCCACCCAAGCCCGTTGATCCGGGGTTTTATTGGCCAGAAGGGAGTTGGCGATTTGGAGACCGCCCGAGTAGTCGCCCGAGGTCCGGCAGGCGTCGATTTCAGCCAAACGTGCATCCAGGCGTAGGGGGGAGTTTTCCGGGAGGGAGCGGAACAGTTTCACCGCCTCCTCGGGGTTGCCCAGGGCCAGGGCACTGAGCCCCGCGTAGTAGAGGGCATCGTCCGCCAGCGGATCTTTGGGAAACTTTGTCGCCATTTCACGAAAAGAGGAGAGTGCCTCCCCGTGGTTCTTCTCCTCATAGTGGGTCTGCCCGATTTGGAAGGCGAGGGATGGGGCCAGACTGGTATCGGGAAAACGCGCCAGAATCTTCGCAAATTCGGCCCGGGCCTGCGCGCCGGTCAGCTCCTTTTGCCGCAGGCGCGCCTCAATCCCGGAGGCGATGGCCTGCGGAAGGAGCGGGGATTTGGGAAAGTTTTTCTCAAACTCGGCAAAGGCAAGGACGGCGGCGGGATAATCCCCCGTGCGGAGAAGGGAGCTGGCGCGTCGCAAAGCAGCTTCATCTTTCAGGGATTCCGCGCCTGGAAGTTTTGACACCTCGGCGAGGGCGGAGCGGCTGGCAGGAGAGTCCCCTTTGGTCTCAAGCATCCGACCCCGTTCCAGGGCGAGGGCGGCCCGTCGGCTGCTTTCAGGATACTTTTTTGTGAAAAGATCCTCGAGGCGACCGAAGGCCGCGGGGTCGGGTTGACGGGCGGCGGCCAGGGCGGCGTTAAAGTAGGCCTGCTCGGCCAAGTTGCTTTCCGGGGCAGATTCGGCCGCTTTTTCCCATAGGGCGGAGGATAGGGAGGCTTTTCCCTCCTGCAGCAGCAGTTCGGCGAGGGCGGCCTGGGCTTGATAAAGAATTTGAGGTAGTAAATTTTCCTTTCGAAGGAGAGCCTCCAACTGCTCCCGGGCTGCCCCCGGCTGGCCCTGTTTGACGAGTGCCTCCGCGAGCAAAATCTGGGCGGAGGGTAGGGCGGGCGAGAAGGGATAGGTTTTGATCAGATTATCCAAATCGGCGGCCGCGGCCTCCGCGTTTCCCGCATCCAGGGAGCTGGAGGCAATCAGAAGCAGGGCCGGCGCGTAGCGGCCACGTTTTTCATCGTCACCCTCTTTCTCACGAACGGAGTCGCGAAGCCGCAGGGAGGCGGTGGGAAGGGATTGGGCCGACTTGGCGGCGGCCAGGTACTCCCGGGCGGCGGTCAGATAGGATTCGGGCTCCCCGCCGCGGTCGAGGGCTTTTTCAAAGGCGGTGGCCGCATCCGCCGGTTTTTCCCTGGCCCGATCGATCTGGCCGACGGCAATCCACGCCTGCACGACCAGATCCCGGGTTGCGTTTTTTCCATCCTCGATGACTTTCTGAAAGAGGGCGCGTGCCTCCTCCGTCTTTCCGCGGATGGAAAGAAGGCGGGCTTTCCAGTAGGTTGCCTCCGCAAGGATCGGGGCGGGGCTTTGAGGTGCGATTTGCGCAAGGGTTGTGGCCGCATCCTCCGATTTTCCCTCCGATAGAAAAATCTTCACGAGAAGAAGCCGGGCGGAATCCTGGGATGAGCCCTTCGTGTGTTGGATCATGTCGTTCAGCTCACGGATCGCCGCCCCGCTGTTGTTCTGGTTCAGCCAAGCGGTGGCCAATCCCAGCTGAACTTGTGCCAGTAAATCCTGGGACAGTCCTTCGGTGGCTTTTGCCTCCTGCCAAGCGGCGAGGGCCTCTTTCCAGCGACCCGACTCGCTGAGCGCGGAGGCACGGGAAATCCGTTGGCGGAAGCTCAACTCGGGGGGACAGCTCTTGGGAAGGGCGGCGAGTGACTCCTCGGGACGATGATCGAGGAGAAGGGCTTCCGCCAGGAGGAGCTGGGCCTCGGGTTGAGGAGTGGCACCGTTTTTTTCAAGCCAACCGCGGATCCGTGCGGCCGCATCCCGACCCAGGCCGTCCTGCATCATCTCCTGAGCCACCCGGAGGTCCTTGGGAAGTTCGGGGGCAGCTGTAACCCATCCCCATGGAATCAGAAAAAGGAGGAAACCGAGAAGTCTCATGGGCGGGCAAGAATCTTCCCGGTGGGACTTGTGGGATGAAGGGAAATTTCCTCAGGGGTGCCCGACGCAACCAGATGACCGCCCGATTGGCCTCCGCCCGGACCGAGATCGAGGATGTAGTCCGCATGGCGGATCATGTCGGGGTGATGCTCCACGACGACCAGTGTATGGCCTGAATCGCATAAATCGAAGAAAACCGAAAGAAGGTTTTCCACCTCGGCCAGGTGAAGGCCTGTGGTGGGTTCATCGAGAAGATAGAGAGCCGGCCCGCGGGTGCGTTGAGCCAGGGCGGCGGCGAGCCGAACGCGCTGGGCCTCTCCCCCTGAAAGACGATCCGCTGATTGGCCGACCGGCAGATATCCCAGGCCCACTTTTTGGAGGGCGCCCAGGGCAACGGCCAGCGGGGGGATGGACCGAAGCAGGTCGTAGGCACGATCGACCGGTAGCCCGAGGATCTGACCGATGGAGTGTCCCCGGTAGGTGATCGTCAACGTTTCCCGGTTGTATCTTTGGCCGTGGCAGGCGGGGCACGGTGCGATCGCCTCGGGGAGGAGGTGCAGCTGAACGAAGATTTCCCCCTGGCCCGAGCAGGTTTCGCATCTTCCACCCCGGACATTGAAACTGAACCGCGAAGGACCAAATCCCCGGGCTTTGGCCGAGGGAAGGGAGGCAAAAAGTTCCCGCAAATCATCCCAAACTCCCAAAAGACTCAGGGGATGGGAGCGGGATTGGCGGGAGAGGGGGGTCTGATCGATCACGACAGCCCGCGTGAGGTGTTCGTGACCGGAGAGTGAGTCGTAGGAGCCGGGGGAGGGAGCCGAGGAGGGGCTACCCAAGTGCCGAAGGAGTGCGGGGGCAAGGGTGTCGAAAACAAGGGAGCTTTTTCCGGATCCACTCACCCCTGTGACGCAGGTGAAAGCCTCCAAGGGAAATGAAGCATCGACCTGTTTCAGGTTATGGGTTGTGACGCCACGAATCTTGAGCCAGCTGGAAAACTCTTTTTTGCCAGCGCTCCGATTGATTTTTCTGCGACCTGAAAGGAAGGCGCCGGTCAGGGAGTTGGCATGGGTGGCGATTTCTTTCGGGGTTCCTTGTGCCGTGATTTGCCCCCCCGCGGAACCCGCTCCTGGGCCGAACTCGACAATATGATCGGCACGTCGAATCGTTTCCTCATCGTGTTCGACCACGAGGAGGGAGTTACCGAGGTCGCGCAGGTGGAAAAGTAGATCCAGAAGGCGGGAGTGGTCGGACGGGTGGAGTCCGATACTGGGCTCGTCCAGGACATAGAGAACGCCCGTCAGGCCACCCCCGACCTGTGTGGCGAGCCTGGAGCGGCGGTACTCCCCGCCCGAAAGGGTGTCCATCGTGCGATCCAGTGTGAGGTAACCCAGTCCCAGTTGTTCGAGAAAGGAGAGACGCTGGAGAATGGCGCTTTGCAGCGGGGGGAATGCGTGGGCGGCGGGACCGGGAGGGGGAGGAAGATTGGCCAGCCATATCCGTGCCTCCGAAACGGACAACCTGCACAAGGAGGCGATGGAGTGTCCCTGCCCTGGAGGTCCGCCCAAAGTAATTTGAAGCACCGAGGGCTGGAGACGGCTTCCCGAACAGGCAAGACACGGACCGTGAGAAAAAAAACGCAGAAGCCGCGCCCGTGCGGAGTCGGATCGTAGCTCGCGGAGCTGACGAGCCATTTCGGGGATCAGACCTTCCCAAGGTTTTCCATGAAGGAGCGGTTTCCCGGCGGAACCGTGAAGGAGAATCTTTTTCAGCTTCTCCGGCCAGCGTGTGTACGGAGTGGATGGAGGGATCTCCCACTTCCGAGCAAGCTCTTTTGCAAGGGTTCGGTAGAACGCGCGCATTTTTGGGTGAGCCCGGTTCCATGGTGCAATCGCCCCGCGATCGATGGGGAGGGAGGGATCGGGAATGATTTTAGCCGGGTCGGGCATAGGAACGGCGCCAAGACCGGAACAGTCGGGGCAGGCCCCTTCGGGACTGTTAAAGGAAAAGTTTCGTGGGGTTCGATCAGGGACGGGTGCTCCACTCCCGGAATCGGTGGGCTGCGTGGAGAAGATAAGATCGGGTGTGGGTAACAACTCCGAAAAGTCGGGTTTCGTGAAGGCGACCACCACTTTTCCGTGGCTGAGACGAAGAGCCAGCTCCACGGAGTCGGTAAGTCGTCCACGGACGGATGGCTGCAAAGCAAGCCGGTCGATGATGAGTTCGAGGGGGGGGCGGGACGAGGCCTCATCGATCTCCACAATTCTGTTTTTTTTCCGGATCCTGAGAAAACCCTCCTTTTTGAGTCGGGCCGGATCCGCGTCGGATAAGGGTGCCAGAAGGATGAGGGAGCGTGTCCCGCCCTTTTCAAGAATCTGGTCGACGATTTGTTGGGGGGAGAAAGACAGCAGCGGTTTTCCCGTCTTCGAATCATGGGGAGTTCCGTGGTTGGCAAAAAGAACGCGCAGGTGATCATGGATCTCAGTGGCGGTGGCTAGAGTGGAGCGGGCGGATCCCCCGGGTTGACGCTGCTCGACGGCAAGGGTGGGGGAAAGACCCTCGATCGTATCGACGGCGGAGGCGGGGAGCTGGGAGAGATGGTGCCGGGCATGGGCGGAGAGACTTTCCAGGTACCGCCGTTGGCCTTCGGCGTAGATGGTGTCAAAAGCGAGGGAAGTTTTTCCCGAGCCGGAGGGTCCGGTGAAAACAACGAGTTGGTTTCGTGGAATATCGAGGGAGATGTTGGCGAGATTGTGCTGACGGGCGCCCCGGACACGCAGGAGATCGCCGTGTCGTCTCACGAGGGAGGGGCCAGATCGGGCCCGAGGCGGTGGATTAGGAGGCCGCGGCAGGGGAGGGATCGACGTGGATTCGACGATTTCCCTTGTCGAACCGAACCCGACCATGGGAGAGGGCGAACAGGGTGTGATCCCGGCCCATTCCCACGTTTTGTCCGGCCTGAAATTTCGTGCCCCGCTGGCGGATGATGATCGAACCCGCGGGGATCGTCTCCCCTCCAAAACATTTCACGCCGAGCCTTTGGCTGCGGCTATCGCGACCGTTCCTTGTGGATCCTTGTCCCTTTTTATGTGCCATGATTTGCTCCTGGGTTATTTGCCGGCCTGGATTTTTTGAATCTTAATCCGGGTCCGGGACTGACGGTGACCGACGGTGCGGTGATATCCCTCCCGGCGGCGGTACTTGAAAGCGATGACCTTGGGGGCACGATCGTGCGTGACGACTTCGGCGACTACCTTGGCACCCGCCACGGTGGGTTTGCCGACTTGGACTTTGCTGTCCTGGACAACAAGGAGCACATCGGAAAACTCGACGGAGGATCCGGCTGCGGACGTAAGACGTTCCACGTCAAGGATCTCTCCCTCGCTGACCTTATGTTGTTTGCCTCCTGTGCGGATGACGGCGACGTTTGCCATAAGGGGAGAGGATATCGAAAGGAATGGGGTTCGGCAAGAGCAGGATTAGGAGGGGGGTAGCTTCGGGGCTTTTTCGAAGGTGGAGCGAACCAGCAGGACATCCTCGTGGCGGGCGCGGCGTCTTTGATATCGTTTCTCGACCTCCTCCACCAGGCGTTCCCATACATCGGTAGGCAACAGTTTCGGGGTCTCCCACTTTTCGGCGTTTTTTTCTTTCCGTTGCCAGTGGACGACACCGGAAAAAAGGGAGACGCGGTAGGTCATCGCGGGGCGGTCTCCCTCCGCCTTATCGGTCCACTCCATCGAGCGGCGCATGGAGGGGAATCAGAGTTCGCCGCGGGCGACGGATTCGCGGGCGAGACGTTCGGCTTCCTTGACTCGTTCTTTTTCCGCCTTGGTCGTCCAGTCGTCCCAGGACTTTCCAAAGGCGGTGTCTTCGCCGGTGAAGTGAACGGCGCTGACGTCGTCGGCCGGGAAGGTTTGGGGGACGGAATCTTTTCCCTGGGGAATGTAGATATGGACGACACCGGGGGATTCGTCGTAACGAAACACGAAACCGACGATCCTCTTGCCGCCGCCGATATCCAAAGTGACATCGCCCCGGTAATCAAACGCGGTTTGGAGGGCGTGCCTGCGGGAGGCGGGATCGTGGCAGGCGAGGGTGGTGCCCTCGATCGAGCCGGGTTTATGCGACGGCAGGGCGTGTTTGTCGGCTTGGGGCATGCGAAAAGAAGCGGGCGAGGGTCAGGTTCCGTAGGCGATGGCGGCCTTGACTGTCCGGGCGAAGCCCGGAATCGAACCGAAGGTGTCATCCACCGAGCTCGCCTCATACCCGCAGTGAACCATGCAGTCCCTGCACTTTTCATTCCCGCTCTTCTGGCCGTACTTTTCCCAGGCGGTATCTTCCATGAGTTCCCGGAAGGTGGGCACGTAGCCGTCCTGGAGAAGGTAGCAGGGCTTTTGCCAACCGAAGATGTTATAGGTCGGGTTTCCCCAAGGGGTGCAATCGTAGTCGACATTGCCTTGCAGGAACTCGAGGAAATTGGGGGAGAGGTTGAACTTCCATGATTTTTTACGGTTCGCGAGGATCTCGTGGAAAAGTTTTTTGGTCCGCTCACGACCAAGGAAGTGCTCCTGGTCGGGCGCTTTCTGGTAGCTGTACCCGGGGGAGAGCATCATTCCCTCCACCTTGAGTTTCATCATTTCATCGAAAAATTCGCGCACCCGGGCGGGGTTGGCACCTTCAAAGAGGGTGGTGTTGGTCGTGACGCGGAATCCGCGGGCAACGGCCTCCTTGATTCCCTCCAGCGCGGTTTTGTAGGTCCCATCGCGGCAGACTGCGGCGTCGTGTTCCGGTTCCAGGCCGTCCATGTGGATGCTAAAGGTCAGGTACTGGGTCGGCTTGAAGAGATCGATCTTCCGTTTCAGCAGGAGCGCATTGGTGCAGAGGTAGATGTATTTTTTGCGGGCGACCAACCCGTCCACGATTTTGTCGATCTCGGGATGAATCAGGGGTTCTCCTCCGGGGATGGAGACCATCGGGGCGCCACACTCGTCGGCAGCGGCCCAGCACTGCTCGGGAGTCAGTCTTTTGTTGAGGACATGGTCCGGATACTGGATCTTGCCGCAACCGGCGCAGGCAAGGTTGCAGCGAAAGAGGGGCTCGAGCATGAGGACGAGGGGATATCGTTTGTTTCCACGCAACTTCTGTCCGAGAACGTAGGAGGCAACGGTCCACGCTTGGCTAATGGGTACTGGCATAAGGGAAGTAGTGAGGCTACAAATACAATCCAAGATGTCAACGGAAGCTGAATTCGGGTCACAAGACGGCAAGTCGTTGTTTCTGAGGATTCTATGAAGATTGGTGTCCTCCAGCTCAATTTCACGGTCGGGGAGTTTGGGAAAAACGGGGAGCGGGTTTTTGCGGCCTATGGGGAGGCGTCAGGCAAGGGTGCGGAGTTGGTCGTGGCCCCGGAGTTGGGTCTTTGCGGGTATCCACCGCGTGACCTGCTTCATCGGGTCGATTTTTTACAGTCGCACGACCGCGCCTTGCGGGCGTTGGCCCGAAAGATCGGAAAGGTGCCCCTTTTGATCGGGGGAATCGAACCATCGAGGGAGAAAGCGGGGCGTCCCCTCCACAACTCCGCTTTCCTGTTGCACCGGGGAAAAATGAGGGTGGTGGCGAGGAAGGTCCTTTTGCCGACCTACGATGTGTTTGACGAGGACCGCTACTTTGAGCCGGGAGGGGAGGGAAGGCCTCTCCGAATCGGTGGAGTGCGGGTGGGGGTCACGATTTGCGAGGATATCTGGAACGACGAGGATTTTTGGCCGGTGCGACGTTACCGGAACGATCCCGTGAGGGATCTGGGGAAAAAAGGGATGGATCTTTTGGTCAACCTCTCGGCCTCGCCGTGGCACATCGACAAAGAGCGGACCCGCTACCGGCTCCTCTCGGCCGTGGCACGCCGGCAAAAGATTCCCGTCGTTCAGGTCAATGCGGTCGGAGGCCAGGACGAGCTGGTTTTCGACGGTCAAAGCCTGGCGGTCGGAAAAAAAGGGGGTGTTCTGGACTGCGGGGCGGCGTTTCGCGAACAGGTTCTTGTGATCGATCTTTCCCAGCCGGAGAGAAAAATCAAAGAGACGAAGTTGGAAGAGCAGGTTTTTCAGGCCTTGGTCTTGGGAACGAGGGATTATCTGGAAAAGTGCGGTTTTCATGAGGTGGTTTTGGGGCTGAGCGGTGGAATCGACAGCGCGTTGACCGCGGTGATTGCAACCGAGGCGCTGGGGAAAGACAAGGTGCTGGGGGTCTCGATGCCGAGCCGCTTTTCCAGCACCGGCAGCGTGGTGGATGCCGAGGCACTCGCAAAAAATCTGGGAATCCAGTATGCAAAGATCCCGATCGAGGAGTCGTTCGGAACGCTGCTTCGCGCGATGGCTCCGATCCGCGACGGCAAACAGGGGGGGCTGATGGAGGAAAACCTGCAGTCCCGCATCCGTGGGATGATCCTCATGGGGATTTCCAACGATAGCGGGCGGCTTGTTTTGACCACCGGCAACAAAAGCGAAATGGCCGTGGGATACTGCACTCTTTACGGGGATATGAGCGGGGCGCTGGGCGTGATCGCGGATGTGCCGAAAACCCTGGTCTACAGGATTGCGGCCTGGGTCAACCGTGACAGGCAGATCATCCCCCCCAACACGATCGAGAAAGCGCCCAGCGCCGAACTGCGTCCCGATCAGAAAGACCAGGACAGCCTGCCGCCCTACGAGGAGCTGGATCGGATTCTGGAAAGTTATGTGGTGAACGAGGGATCGATCGGGGCGATGGTGAAAAAAGGGATCAACAGAAAGATGGCGGAGGAGATTGTCCGAAAGATCGATACCTCCGAATACAAGAGGCGGCAGGCGGCGCCAGGTCTCAAGGTGACGACCAAGGCGTTCGGGGTGGGCCGGCGGGTGCCGTTGGCTCAGCGTTTTGATCCGCGGAAAGCGTGATCGGGCTTGAGGGAAAACTTGTAGCGCTTCATCAGCCCTCCGACCTCCCGTTTGATCCAATCCCCGTCCAGGCCATACTCCTCCAGGGTGTAGTGATGGGAGCTTTTGTATTCGAGGGCACGCCTGGCTTCCGTCTCGATTTGGCGTGCGGCCCGGGGGGTGAGCGGGATGCCAAAATGAGTGTAAATCGAGCGGGCCACGGCATCAGGATCCCGAACAAGATCGGAGTAAAAAATGCGGAGGTAGGATTCGGGCTTGGAGACGATGTCATAATTCTCCAAATGAAGAAACCAGGCGGCGGCCAGCTCGGCATACTCCCGGGATTCGGGGCCGTCCTTTCGAATCTTGGGATCGACCCAATTCCATACGGTGTAAAAAACGCTGATATGGGACGGAATGGACTCCACCGGATTTCGCAGGATGTTGATGATGCGGGCATCGGGAAATTCCGCACGAAGGCATTGGATGGATCCGGACAGCTGGGTCGCCTTGGAGAGGAGAATCTTGTCGGGTCCGTTCAGATAGAGGTGGCGTTGGAGGCAAGAGCGGTAGTAACGCATCAGGCGGCGGCGTTGGCGGGGGGGGAGATCGTCGGCGAAGCCGGCCCCCCACAGGGCGCGGACATAGGGAAAGAGGAGATAGATGGCTTCGGTGACGAAGGTGTACACGAAAAAACCGTCGTCCTCCTCGGGTTCGGCGAAACGCATTTTATGCATCCCATCCCAGCCACCGAAGCAGTGCCGTTCGACCCACGAGGAGATGTCCGCGAGCAGGCCTGATTTTGTCTGGCTGGCGGCGGCAATGGCGTGGATCACTTTCTGGATCGTGATGCTCGGAAAGATGGTCTGATACATCAGCACGGGGGCGAACGTTTCACGGTTTTTGGCGAGGAGCTTTTGAAGAAAAGTTGTGCCACTCCGCGGTGGGGCGATGACGAAGACCGGTTGCCGAATCTTTTGCCGGCGGAAACCTGGGTAGAGAAGGTGGTCCAAGGCTCGTCCGGCCGCCACGACGATCCAGAAAAGAGAAAGTAAGAGGAGAAAAAATGTCACAACAATCCAGCGGCGTGCCTGAAAGGGGCGGCCCACGTAGGACAAATAAAGAGCTTTGGCGGTCAGACCCACATTGATGTACACAGGGGTACATCTTTTAGTGCAAAACCCCCTTTGGACAATGCAAACCCCCCTCCATCCATGAGCCTCGATTTCCTGATTTCCGCCATTTCCGACTATCGCTACCTGGCGATGGGGGGAATTCTTTTTGTCTCCTCGATGGGAGTTCCCATTCCCGAGGAGCCTTTGCTTGTGGCCAGCGGGTTGTCGGTGGGTTGGGGAACGTCGAACTACTGGCTCACCTGCGTGGCCTGCCTGGCGGGAATTCTGAGCGGAGATCTATGGGTTTATTTTCTCGGAAGGAGGGGCGGGAAGTGGTTTTTGGCGACGCGGTTGGGTTCGGTTGTCTTTTCGGAAAAACGGCAGTCCAGGATCGAAAACCTGTATCAGCGGCATGGAATGAAAACGGTTTTTCTTGGCCGATTTGTGCCGGCGGTGCGGTTTGGGGTTTTCTTTTTTGCAGGCCGACATCGGATGGATCTAAGGAGGTTTATCGCCCTGAACGCGGTTGGTGCCCTGGTCTATGCCCCGTTGTGGATTTGGCTGAGTGCGGTGGCAGGGGAGAGATTCGCGCGAACCCCTGCCGCATCCCGGTTGGCGGAGGAGTGGGTCGGTCGCGGCAGCATGATCCTGGTCGGGCTGGTTGTGATCGTGGCAGCGGGAATGATTTGGGGGGCGGGCAAACGCAAACCCTAGGCTATCGGGAGAAGTTCCAATCGCGGGTGGCGTACCTTCGAGTCTCCAGAGAGTCGGCCTCGAGATGCTCCTCCCTCGTGAGGGCCGAGGGTACGGCCTCTTGAGCGAGGCAGGAGGAGAGGGATTGGGTCAGGAGTTGCCCCAGCTGGGGCGGGATTGGGTAGGGAAGAAGGATGCTGCCTTGATGAAGGCAACCCTGTTTGGTTCGGCGTTGGGCGGCCCCAGCCAGTTTGAGGCCGTCCGAGTTCAGCACATCGGCCGGAACCGGCTTGAGGAAGCAGGAGGGATCATCCTTTTTGGGTTGGGCAGTGGCCAGGAGACATTTGATACCGCAGTCTTGGAGGGCTTGGGCCACTGCCTGGTGAATGGATCGGTAGGAGGGCAGGGTGCCGGCGGTGGTCAAGGGGTGGTCGGATGGCAAAACGAGAGTGTAGGTGAGGTCACGGCCGTGTTCGACCAGTCCACCCCCCGTGTAGCGTCGGACCATGGGTCGATCCGATGGGGCGACAGCGGCTTTTTGGAAGTAACCAATCGATACACAAGGCTGATCCCAGGAGTAGAGTCGCAGGACGGGCGCCTTAGCATGCCGGAGGAGGGCTTCATCAATCGCCATGTTCCGTGCAGGGGAGGCCTCGGGGTGAAACAGCAGGCGAAGGGGCATGGCCTACGATGGGAAGAAGGGGTGGGCAGGGCAAGAGTTGCCAGCCTCCCGTGGTTTGGTAACGAAAGGGGATGAGATTTTTACCAACGCTTTGTCTTGGGCTGGTTTTTGGAATGGCGGGGTGCGCGGCAACGGGAAGTCGGGATGCCGGAATGGCGATGATTTTATCCGACGTCCCGTTCAAGGAGGCGGGACCGAACCAGGTCACTCCTGCCACCTCGACCCTTCATCGGGGCGACCGGGTGAGTGTCAGGAGAGTCATTGGGGATTATTCCGAGGTGGAGACGATGGATCATCGTCGGGGCTACGTTCCGACGGCAGTGCTGGAAGATCAGTAAGTCACAAAAAGGCTGGAGCGAAGCTTAAGAAACTCTTACTGTTGAATTGTTGGGGAGTCCGGCCGGCCGGGCTGAGAGTCGGGAACCAAGGTCCCGAGACCCTTTAACCTGATGCGGGTCATGCCGCCGGAGGGAAACGTGGACGAATTTCTCCGGGGGTGGATCGGTGGAGGGGCAAGGAGATGTCGATGAGCAGCAAAAACGGCAGCACGAAAATCGAAGAGATCGACGCCCTGGAGGGCATGAAGCGGGTCTACGTCCAAGGTTCCCGGCGCGATCTGAAAGTTCCCTTTCGCGAGATTGAGCTTCAGTCCACCCGTCTGCCGGATGGAAAGTTGGAACCCAACGATCCGGTCCGGGTGTACGACACCAGCGGCCCTTGGGGAGATCCCGATTTTCACGGGGATGTGAGACAGGGATTGGCCGGCGTTCGGTCGGAATGGATTGAGGAGCGGAAAGACACGGAGAGTTATGGCGGTCGGTTGGTTCGCCCGGAGGACAATGGTCACCGGAATGGAAACGGTCACCTCACGGAGCAGTTTCCCGGGGCTCAGCGGAAACCTCGCCGGGCCAAAAAAGGATCGGTTTCGCAGCTGCACTACGCCCGCCAGGGAGGGATCACTCCGGAGATGGAGTTCATCGCGATTCGGGAAAACATGAAACTGCAGGCGGTGCGGGAGTCGGTCGAGATGTCAGCCAAGGCGCCCCGGGACAGCCTGAAGTTCCAGCACCCGGGACAGGCGTGGGGTGCCGCGATTCCCAAGGAGATCACGCCGGAGTTTGTACGGGACGAGGTGGCGAGGGGTCGGGCGATCATTCCGGCCAACATCAATCATCCGGAACTGGAGCCGATGATCATCGGCCGGAACTTCCTGGTGAAAATCAACGCCAACATCGGGAACAGCGCGGTGGCCTCCTCGATCGAGGAAGAGGTGGAAAAGTTGCGGTGGGCGATCCGCTGGGGAGCGGACACGGTGATGGATTTATCCACCGGAAAGAACATTCATCAGACGCGGGAGTGGATCTTGAGGAATTCGCCTGTGCCGATCGGAACAGTGCCGATTTATCAGGCCCTCGAGAAGGTGGGAGGCAAGGCGGAGGATCTGACCTGGGAGATGTTCCGGGACACGCTGATCGAACAGGCGGAGCAGGGGGTGGACTACTTCACCATTCATGCGGGGGTGCTGTTGCGCTTCATTCCGCTGACCGCCAAGCGGATGACCGGAATCGTGAGCCGCGGTGGCTCGATCATGGCCAAGTGGTGTCTGGCTCATCACAAGGAGAACTTCCTTTGGACTCATTGGGACGACATCTGCGACATCATGGCCGCCTACGACATCAGCTTTTCGATCGGAGACGGACTACGTCCTGGATCTCTGGCTGATGCCAATGACGAGGCTCAGTTTGGGGAGCTGAAGGCGCAGGGGGATTTGACCAAGCGGGCGTGGGAGCGTGGGGTGCAGGTGATGAACGAGGGACCGGGTCATGTGCCGATGCATCTGATCCAGGAGAACATGGAGAAACAGTTGGAGTGGTGCCATGAGGCACCATTTTACACTCTTGGACCGCTGACCACGGACATCGCTCCTGGTTACGATCACATCACCTCGGCCATTGGGGCGGCGATGATCGGTTGGTACGGGTGCGCGATGTTGTGTTACGTCACGCCGAAGGAGCATCTGGGTCTTCCCAACCGGGACGACGTGAAGGCGGGGGTGATTGCCTACAAGATTGCGGCGCATGCGGCCGACCTGGCCAAGGGACATCCGGCGGCGCAGTACCGGGACAATGCATTATCGAAAGCGCGGTTTGAGTTCCGTTGGCGTGATCAGTTCAACCTCGGACTGGATCCGGTGACAGCTCGGGAGTATCACGATGAGACTTTGCCTGCTGAGGGGGCAAAGAGTGCGCACTTCTGTTCGATGTGTGGACCTCAGTTTTGTTCCATGAAGATCACGGAGGACGTAAGAAAGTATGCGGCTGAGCAGGGAATGAAGCAGGAGGAGGCGTTGCAGGAGGGGATGAAAGAAAAGTCAAAGGAGTTCGTGCGCAAGGGCGCCGAGGTCTACGCCAAAGTCTGAATTGCTGATTTGAATGGGAGAGGGAGATGCTTTTTCTTGAATGCATGCAAAAAACAGATACAATGCATACATGAAACAGATCACCATACGCAAAGTCTCTGAGCGCGGTCTTGCTTTGGCTAGGCGGATGGCCAAGGAGCAGGATGTTCCGCTGAACGAGGTTCTGCGAAACGCAGTGGAAAAAGGGCTTGGGTTAGCTCGATCCAACGGTCTTGAAGTGTACGCGGGGGACTCGGATTTTGGGCCCGAGTGGGAGCACTATCTGGAGAAGGATCTGAACCGGATCGACCCGGAGATGTGGCGGTGAGGATCATGCTCGATACCAGTGCCTACAGCCACTGGAGAAGGAGCGGCACCTGGAACGATCTGATTCGGCAAGCCTCCTGGGTGATGGTTCCAACCATGGTGCTCGGTGAGTTGCAGGCCGGTTTTCGTTTGGGGAAAGCGGGCCTCGAAAATCAGTCGAAACTTTCCCGTTTTCTCGGTGAGGAGGCGGTGAAGGTGGTCAGTCCCAGCGAGGCGACTGCCGAGATTTACGGCGACTTCTTTGCCTATCTCCACCGACAAGGGACCCCGCTGCCGACGAATGACATTTGGATCGGGGCCCTATCTTATGAGCATAAGGCGATGCTGCTGACCCATGACCGTCACTTCACCCGGCTACCTCAAGTTCCGCTGGCCCCGGCGGGCGGTTAATTATCGGCCCAACTGCACGATGGCCGAAAAGAGTTTTGGCGGGACGGGCATGACGGAGAGGCGGGATTGGCGGAGGAGCAGGAGTTCGGAGAACTTCTTGTCGGCTTTGAGTTGATCGAGCGTCACCGGGGAGGAGAGAGCACGCACCGCCCCTAACATCACCGAGGTCCAATCCTCGCCTTTGGGGGAGGTGGGGTCGGGGAAGGCTGTTTTTACAACTTTCGCCAGACCGACGACGGCCCGCTCATCCACGCTGTGATAGTAAAGGACGGAGTCCCCGAGCTCCATCTGGCGAAGAAAGTTCCGGGCTTGGTAGTTGCGGACTCCATCCCAGATCGTCTTCTTCTCCTTTAAAAAGAGGGAGAAGGGGTAGGTGGAGGGTTCCTGTTTGACGAGCCAAGTGGACATTTCCTGCAGGATGAGGCCAAAAAATCCGATGCCAAGGCTGGTTCTTTCAGACTCCCCCTCTGGGGAAAATTGGGTAAGATGATGAGATGCATCGCTTTCAACGCAAGGGCGGCAAACTTTATGCGGAAGGAATCAACTTGGACCGATTGGCGGACCGGTTGGGCACCCCTCTTTACGTCTATTCGGCGGGGACGATCCTTGACCATTACCGGCGGCTGCGCGGGGCGATGCGGGCGGTCGATCCGCTGATCTGTTACTCGGTCAAGGCGAACAGCAACCTGTCTGTCCTCTCCCTCTTGGCCCGGGCCGGGAGCGGTTTCGATGTGGTCAGCGGGGGGGAGTTGGAACGGGTGAGGAAGGCGGGAGGCAAGGCATCGAAGTGTGTCTTTGCCGGCGTGGGCAAGACGGATGAGGAGATCGAGGCGGGACTTCGTTTTGGAGTGAAGGCTTTTCATGTGGAGAGCGAAGAGGAGTTGGAACGGATCGCCTTCATCGCGGGCCGAAAGAAGGGGCGCCGGGCTCCCGTCTCCCTGCGGGTGAATCCCGATGTGGAGGCGGGCGGTCACGCCAAGATCACCACCGGTACCTACGCCAACAAGTTCGGCATTCCGTACGAGCAGGTGGCGGCGGCATATCGTCGGTATGCCGGTGACCGGCGGCTGAAGCTGGTCGGGATCCAGATGCATATCGGATCCCAGATCACCCGTTCGGCGCCGTTCCGGGCGGCGGTGCGCAAGATGATCCCTTTGGTGGAGCGTTTACGGAACCGGTATGGGTTGGAGTATTTCGACCTCGGAGGCGGGGTGGGGATCGTTTACGAGGATGCCCTGGCCAGTGGCCGGGACGGATGGTGGAAGAGTTCCAAGGCGGAAAGGGCCATGACCTTGGCCGAGTATGCCACCTCGATCATCCCCATGCTGCGGACGCTGAAGATGGAGATTCTGCTCGAGCCGGGTCGCTTTCTGGTGGGCAACGCCGGCGTCTTGGTGGCCGAGGTTCTTTTCCGCAAGCAAACGGGCCGGAAGCATTTCACCGTGGTGGATGCGGGAATGAACGACCTGATCCGCCCGGCGATGTATGAGGCCTACCATCAGATCGAATCGGTGGGGAAGCCCCGTCCCGGGGCGATCTCCACGGATGTGGTGGGACCGGTCTGCGAATCCGGGGACGTGTTTGCGCATGATCGATCGCTTTCGCCTTTGGAGCGGGGCGATCGGGTGGCGATTCTTAGTGCTGGGGCGTACGGTTTCTCCATGGCCTCGAGTTACAACACGCGCCCGCGTCCGGCCGAGGTCTTGGTCTCCGGAACGAAGGCCAAGGTGATCCGCCAGCGCGAGACCGTGGCCGATCTGTGGCGCGGGGAGACCCGGAGATGAGTCGGGCGGTGAAGTTTTTCAAGCTGGAGGGGGCGGGAAACGATTTTCTCGGTTTCGACGGAAGGCGGGGGGGGTTGGGCCTGACCCGGGAGAGAATTGCCCACTGGTGTAACCGCCAACGGGGTGCCGGGGCGGACGGGGTGTTGGTGGTGGAGAAGCCTCGCGGGCGGGGAGCGGACTTCCGGATGCGTTACTACAACGCCGACGGGGGCGAGGCGGAGATGTGCGGGAATGGAGCACGCTGTTTTGCCCTGCTGGTGCGGGAGACCGCGGGTTGGCGCGCCAAGACCATCCGGGTGGAAACCAAGGCCGGCCCTGTGGTTTTGGAAATCGTGGGCAAGGAGGTGAGGGTTTCCATGTCCGATCCGGGATTGCCACGGTTGGGGAAGGAGATCACGGCGGCCGGCAGAAAGGTGAAGCTGGATTTTCTCAACACCGGAGTGCCCCATGCGGTGGAGTTTGTCCGATCGGTGAACGGTGTGGAGGTGGAGAAGAACGGCCGGGCAATCCGTTTTCACACGTCTTTTGCCCCGGCAGGGACGAATGTGAACTTTGTCTCCGTGGGCAGCGGGAGCCGTCTCGAGGTGAGAACCTACGAGCGCGGGGTGGAGGGGGAGACGTTGGCCTGCGGGACCGGGGTGGTGGCGGCGGCGATCCTGGCCTCGGTGCGGCGGGGGGTGAAGCCGCCGGTGAAGATACGGACGCGCGGCGGGGACCTGTTGAGGGTCGATTTCACCATGGAGCACGGGCGTCCCCGGAACGTTACCCTCCAAGGCCCGGCGCGGATCGTCTATGAAGGAGTCTTCCATGTTTGAAGGAACCTATACCGCGCTGGTCACTCCCTTCCGTCATGGGCAGGTGGACGTGAAGGCGTTTGAGGCGTTGATCGAGCGGCAGGTGGCGGCGGGGATCGAGGGCATCGTGCCGGTCGGGACGACGGGGGAGTCGCCGACGCTGAACATGCAGGAGCATGTCCGGGTGATTGAGTTGGCGGTGCAGTTTGCCCGCAAGCGGACGAAGGTGGTGGCGGGCACGGGATCGAACAGCACGGCCGAGGCGATCGAACTTTCCACCGGAGCGCAGCAGGCCAAGGCGGATGCGCTCCTCTTGGTGGCCCCTTACTACAACAAGCCAAGTCCGGAGGGGATGTATCAACATTTCCGCGCGATCGCCCAGGCGGTCGATCTGCCGATCATGCTCTACAGTGTGCCGGGGCGGTGCGGGGTGGAGATCACGGTGGAGACGGTGGGCCGGTTGGCGAAGGACTGTCCGACCATCCGGGCGATCAAGGAGGCGGGAGGCAAGCCGGAGCGGGTGGATGAGATTCGGAAGGTGGTGCCGGCGGGTTTTGAGATTTTGAGCGGGGACGACGGCATGACCGTGGAGTTTATGAAGCGGGGTGCGTTGGGCGTGGTCAGCGTGGCCTCCAACCTGATGCCGGCCGAGGTGAAGGCGCTAGTGGATGCGGCGGCGCGCAAGGATTGGAAAAAGGCGGAGGAGCTGCACCAGAAGTATGCCGCGGTCTTCCGGGATCTCTTTATTGAAAGCAATCCGGGTCCGGTGAAGGCGGCAATGGCGGCCAAGGGATGGCTGGCGGATGAATTGCGCTTGCCGCTGGTCCCGATCACGGAGGCAAGCCGGGAGAAGCTTTTCCGTACTTTGAATGAAGCGGGTTTGGCCTAGCTTCCGAGGACAGACATTTATGGCAACCAAACTCACGATGATCGGGTCCAAGGGTCGGATGGGGCAGGCGATCCTCAAGCTGGCCCGGGGCGACAAGAATTTCGAAGTGGTGGGCGAGGCGGATCACGGGGACGACCTGGCCAAGGCGATGGCCAAGGCGCAAGTGGTGGTGGATTTCAGTCATCGGTCCGCCACCGAGGCGGTGCTGAAGCAGGTGCGGGCGGTGAAGGCGGCCTATGTCTGCGGGACCACGGGGCACACGGAGGCGGAACGCGGATTGATCGGAGAGGCGGCGCATCACATTCCCTTGATCCATTCTCCCAATTTTTCCTTGGGGGTGAACCTGCTGTTTTACCTGACGGCGCAGGCGGCCAAGGCTTTGCCGGAGGGGTTTGATCCGGAAGTGATCGAGATCCATCACCGGTTGAAGAAGGATGCGCCCAGCGGCACGGCCAAGCGGTTGGTGGAGATTTTGGCGGAGGCCCGGCGGTCGAAGCCCGAGGTGGTGGGGCGGCACGGGCGTTCGGGTGAACCCGGCGAGCGGACGGAGGAGGAGATCGGTGTGCATGCGGTGCGGGGCGGGGATGTGGTGGGGGATCACACCGTGTTGTTGGCGGGTGAGGGGGAGCGGATCGAGCTGACCCACCGGGCGAGCACCCGGGATGTTTTTGCCGTGGGGGCGTTGCGGGCGGCGAAGTGGCTGGTGGGCAAGCCGGCCAAGATGTACCAGATGGTCGATGTGCTTGGGCTGAGCTGATGCGTATCGGAATCGGACTTGGCTCGAACCTGGGAAACCGCGGGGCGGAGTTGGCGAAAGCCAGAACTTGGCTCCGAGGTATTGATGTGGGAGCAAAATTTTCCTCCGAGTACGAAACGGCCCCTGTCGATTGTCCTCCAGGAACTCCTCCTTTTCGGAACCAGGTTGCCGAGATGAACTGGACGGGACGTTTGGAGACTCTTCTACAATGGATGCAGGAGTACGAGATTTCGCGTGGCAGGAAAACGGTGCGGAGGGTGAATCAGTCCCGGCCGCTGGATCTGGATCTTTTGTATGCGGGAAGAAACTGGATCAAGAGTCCGAGGTTGAACCTGCCGCATCCCCGAATGGCGGAACGGCTTTTTGTCATGGAGCCGCTGGCCGAGCTTTGTCCCGGGCGTCGTATTTCCGGTCTGCCAGGCACGGTGGGAGAGACTGCGGCGTGGTTGAGGGGAAAAAGGGGGCCGGAGTGTCGGCGGATCGTCTGACTCCGGAACTGCTCAAAAAGTGGCCAAAAGAGAGGCCGCTTTTGTCGTTAACGGCCTATGACTACCCGATGGGCCGGATCCTGGATGAGGTTGGAGTTGATCTGATTCATGTGGGGGACAGTTTGGGAATGGTCGTTCTTGGAATGCCGGACACGACCGGGGTCACGATGGCGGACATGATTCGGGCGACCGAGGCCGTTTCGCGGGGGAGGAAAAAAGCCATGATATCCGCCGATCTGCCTTTTGAGAGTTACGTTACTTTGGAGGGTTGTGTCCGACACTCCAAAGAGCTGTTGCAAGCCGGGGCGGATGCGGTGAAGCCGGAGGGAGGGAGGGAAATTTTTCCGCAGATTGAGGCTCTTGAAAAAGCGGGGATCCCGTGGATCGGACATCTGGGAATGTTGCCCCAAAACGTCAAAAAGGAGGGTGGCTACAGAAAAAAGGGGAAGAGCAGGGAGGAGGCTCGCCAGATTTTGGAGGATGCCAAGGAAATGGAGAAGAGAGGAGCGTGTGCGATGGTTTTGGAGTTGATGGCGCCCGAGGTGGCTGCCGAAGTGACAAGGACGCTATCCATACCCACGATTGGAATCGGGGCAGGGGATGGGACAACCGGCCAGATCCGGGTAACGCACGATTTGCTGGGTCTAACCCCTTGGTATCGGCCTGGGTTTGTGAAGGGGGATTTGGGGTTTGCGAAAAAAATCGGGGAACTGGTCCAGCGGATTAAGAGTTCCGGGTTCGCCGGGCTTGGATAAAAGAGCGGATTGCGAGAACGATAAAAGCCAGGGAGAGGGCCGCATTGATGGCCTGTGTGACGACAGCCGCGGGTTTTTCGGCGGTGCCGTTGAATAGTTCAGGTAGATGGGGGAGGGATCGAGCGGTTCCAAGAAATGCCAAGAGAGCCACGAGCACAGCGGCATGCATCACGTGCTTGCGAAGGTTGTCTTTAAGCGCCAAAAGACCAAAGAGTACGAAGAAGAGTCCGAAAATACACGGAATGAGAGCGGTTTTATGGGTAGAGCCAGTGAGGACGAATCCCCCGACTCCTAGGATCAGGTAGAGGAGAGCGAAAGTAAGTGTAACAGGAACCATGGACAATGCTTACCCTCTGCATTTCGGGAGCAAAGGTAAAATTGGGATGCCACGGTGCGAAGATTCTGAATAGTATACTGTGTTTATGTTCAGCAGAACCTTACGGGTAGGGCTTTTGATTGGCTTGAGTGGGGTTGGGTGCTGGAAGGTGGAAGCTGGAAACGATCTCAATAAAAACGGCAAAGTCGACCCTTATGAGGATCCTGCCGTCCCTGTCGAGCAAAGGGTAGAAAACCTGCTTTCGCAGATGACGTTGGAGGAAAAAACCTGCCAACTGGCTACCCTCTACGGATACGGACGTGTCCTGAAGGACAAACTACCCACACCAGGCTGGAAAAAAGAGATCTGGAAAGACGGCATCGCCAACATCGACGAGCAGTTGAATGGCATCCCCGAACTCGGTCCGAACTCCAAACGCGATTACCGAAGCCAGGTGGAGAAAATCAACCCGCTCGTCTGGCCTCCCGCCAATCATGCGAAAGCGTTGAATGAGATTCAGGAGTGGTTCAAGACGCAGACCCGGTTGGGGATCCCGGTGGACTTTACGGACGAGGGAATCCGAGGGTGCAACCACTACCGCACGACGGCTTTTCCCTCCCAACAGGGCATCGGGGCCACCTGGAATCGGGATCTGGTCAGAAAAGTCGGGGAGGTGACCGGGAAAGAGGCGAGGGCTTTGGGCTACACCCATATCTATTCTCCCGTCCTCGATCTGGCGAGGGATCCGCGATGGGGGAGAGTGGTGGAGTGTTACAGCGAGGACCCTTATTTGGTCTGGGAGTTGGGGGCGGTGCAATCCAAGGCCCTGAGGGATTGCGGACTGGGGTCGACCGGAAAGCATTTTGCCGTTTACTCGATTCCCAAAGGGGGGAGGGACGGCGAGGCCCGGACCGATCCCCACGTGGCTCCCCGGGAAATGGAGACTCTTTTTTTATGGCCTTGGGAGCGGGTGATCCGTCGGGCGGGCATGAACGGGGTGATGAGTTCCTACAACGACTTTGACGGGGTTCCGATTTCCGGCAGCAAGGAGTTCCTGACGACCATTCTGCGCGAGCGATTTGGTTTCCGCGGCTACGTGGTTTCCGATAGCGATGCCGTTGAATATCTCACAAGCAAACATCACGTGGCGGCTGATTACAAGGAGGCTTGTCGTCAGTATCTGGAGGCGGGGGGGAATGTTCGGACGGAATTCAACCCGCCCAGCAAATTCATTCTGCCGGTACGGGAGCTGGTCAAAGAGGGGAGGTTGTCCGAGGCAGTGATCAACGAACGGGTCAGCGACGTGTTGCGGGTGAAGTTTGAGCTCGGCCTTTTTGATCGTCCTCCGGTGGAGGATCCGGGGACTTCGGATGCGGTGGTGCACTGCGCCGCCCATGCCGAGGTGGCCCAGCAGGCGGCCCGGGAGTCTCTGGTGCTCCTGAAGAATGCCAAGGAGACGTTGCCGCTCGCCAAGACCCTGAAACGGATCCTGGTCTGCGGGCCGGCGGCCGAGGAGTATGACACCTCGGTCGGTCGGTACGGTTCGTTCGGCGGGGAGGTGGTCTCGGTGCTGGAAGGCATCAAGAAGCTGATGCCCAACACGGAAGTTCTGCATACCGTGGGGTGCGAGTATCAGGATGAGCGGTGGCCGACTTCGGAAATTCTTCCTGAGCCCATGTCGGCCGAAGCCCAAAAGAAAATTGAGGAGGCCGTGAAACTCGCCCAAACCGCCGAGGCGGTCATTGTGGTGCTGGGAGAGTCCCGGATCATGGTGGGGGAAAGCAAGACGCGGACCTCCCTGGATTTGCCGGGCCAACAAAACGACCTCGTGCGGGCTCTGGTCAAGACCGGCAAACCGGTGGTGGCGGTTCTGCTGAATGGGCGGCCTTTGTCGGTGAATCTTCTGCAAGAGAAGGCCTCGGCAATTCTCGAAGCTTGGTATCCTGGGGAGTATGGCGGAATGGCGGTGGCTGAGGCTCTTTTTGGGGATGTCAATCCAGGGGGCAAAGTGCCGGTCACTTTTCCCAAGACGGTGGGGCAGATTGAGTACAACTTTCCATACAAACCCAACAGCCAGGCGGGAATGGGAAGAGATGAGGATCCCAACGGTTCCGGCGAGTGTCTTGTCAATGGACCGCTCTATCCTTTCGGTTTTGGGTTGAGCTACACCCAGTTCGCCTACAGCAACGCCAAGATCCAGCCCGACACGATCAAGCCGGGAGAGGAGGTCGTCGTTACGGTGGACATTAAGAACACTGGGAAACGAGAAGGGGATGAGGTGGTGCAACTTTACCTCAAAGATGTTCTCTCCTCCGTGACGGCGTATGAGAAAGTGTTGCGCGGGTTTGAGAGGATCCGACTCCAACCGGGGGAGAAGAAAACCGTAACGTTCCGGCTGGGACGGGAGGACATGGAACTGATCGACATCCGAAACCAACGGACGGTGGAGCCTGGGGATTTTGTGGTCGAGCTGGGCTCCTCCTCCGCTGATATCCGTCAGTCGATAAAATTCAAGGTGGCAGGGCCTTGAAATCCATCCTCCTTTTCGGATTATACGCCCTCCTTGTCACCCAGCCTCTTTGGAGTGCTGCCGATGAGGAGCCGGCCGAGGATATGGGTGACGTCTCCGCGCCCGTTCCGGAAAAAACGACAACCAAAAAGGTAAAGGCCCCCAAACCTCCGCTGGAAATTCCGGCAGATATTCCGCATGAGGAGGATTTGTCCTATCTGGAGGGTGACCGAAAAGAGAAAGCCGATCTCTATCTCCCGATGAATCTCCCCGAAGGTCAGAAGGCACCGGCCTTGATTGTCATCCATGGCGGGGGATTCAACGACGGGGACAAAAGAAAGTACCGGGAGCTGAACTTTTGCACCAACGCGGCCAAACGCGGTTACCTGGCCATGAGTATCAACTACAAGCTACGCAAGTCGCAGGGGCAGGTCACGTGGCCGCAGAATATCCAGGACGCCAAAGAGGCCGTTCGCTGGCTCAAGCTCAACGCGGATCGATACAAGATTGATCCTGAACGGATCGGAGCGATGGGGGGTTCGGCCGGTGGGAACGTGGCCGCCATGCTCACTCTAACTCGGCCGGAGGATGGATTCGACAATGCCGGTTCGCGCACCAACATCCCGGCCCAACTCGTCTGCGGCGTCGATTTTTACGGGGCGGTGGATCTGATGACCTATCACGACATGAAAATGTTCGCCAAGACGCGTGAAGAGGCTCCCGAGCTGTACCGGAAAGGTTCACCCACCAGCTATGTCAGGGAGAAATCTCCTCCGTTGTTGATGATTCACGGAACCGGGGACGAAACGGTGAAAGTGGAGCAGAGTCAGGTTCTACGCGCCAAACTGGAGGCAGCGGGAAACGCGTGTCCGGAATATACAATTAACAATCAGGACGAGGTGGATGCCTTGAAAGGCAAGTTGAAGGGAAATCGCCATGCTTTGCTCCTGATTCCCAAAGCTCCGCATACGTTCGATTTGGCTGTGAGTATGAAGAAGGACGGGCCGGTGATGATGGATATCACCGATCTGGTTTTTGCCTGGTTGGATCAGCACCTCAAACCCAAAACCAAATGAAGAACCTGTGAAGCTTCGCGCCTTCCTTCTCCTTCTGGGCTTTTTCGGGTTGGCCTGTTGGGCCGGGGCGGAGGGAAATTCCACACCGGCTCCGATTAAATTTGCCTCGGAGGTGGCCCAGTTTGCCTCCTTGCCGGCGCCCCCACCGGGCGGGGTTCTTTTGGTGGGGAGCAGCATCTTCAAGCGGTGGACCAATGCCGTGCAGGATCTGGCGCCCCTGCCGGTGACCAATCGGGCCTTTGGGGGATCCCAAACCTCCCATCAGCTCATGTTTTTCGACCAGGTTGTGCCGCCCTGTCAGCCGGGACTGATCGTATGGTATTGCGGGAGCAATGACATCAAGGGAAAGAAGGGCGCCGCCGGCATTTTGAGTCGAACGGAAGAGTGGATCAGCCAGGTAAAAAAAATGAATCCCGCAACAGGAGTTCTTCTGGTTTCCGTCATGCGCTCCCCCCAGAAGCGGCGCGACGGCCAACTGGAGGCGGTGGATGAGGTCAACAGGGGATATGCGGAATTGAGCCGAAAAAGGGCGGGCATCTTTTACGTGGATGTGAATCCGGTTCTCCAGACCCCGGTGGGCGACTCCAGAAACGAGCTTTACGTTGAAGATGGTCTCCACTTGAACGTTGAGGGATACCATGAACTGACCAGCGTCTTAAAACCTGCCATCGAAAAACACTGGAAAAAGAAGCCGATATTATGAACCTGATCGCCAAACTCATCGGTCACCGCTGGGCCGTCTGTACCCTGCTTTTTTTTGCCACCACGATCAACTATATCGATCGTCAGATTCTTTCCTTGCTTAAGCCGATTCTTGACGACCAACTCCACTGGACCAACGCCGAGTTTGGTCTGGTCAATTCCGCCTTTCAGGGAGCCTATGGGGTCAGTTTGCTGATCTTCGGATGGTTGATCGACAAGTACGGCACCAAAATCGGGTACGCCATTTCGATCGGGGCCTGGAGTTTGGCGGCCATGGGGCACGCGTTGGTGGGCAGTGTTACGGGGTTCCTGGCGGCCCGGGTGGCTTTGGGTCTGGGTGAGGGAGGAAACTTTCCCGCAGCCATCAAAGCCACCGCCCTCTGGTTTCCCAAAAAGGAGCGAGCGTTGGCCACCAGCCTTTTCAACTCGGGGGCCAACGTGGGCGCGATCCTGGCCCCCGCCATTGTTCCATGGTTGGCACTCAATTTCGGCTGGCACTCGGCCTTTCTGGCGGCGGGAGCGGTCGGATTCGTGTGGCTCTTTTTGTGGATGCCGTGGTTTGAGGCCCCAGACAAAAAACCGGCCGTTCCCCGAGGGGAACTGGCGTGGATCCATTCCGATGGACCGGAGGCAAAATCGGAAAAGATTCCTTGGGCTCGCCTCTTGGGATTTCCTCAGACGTGGGCCTTTATCCTGCCCAAGCTGATCACCGATCCCGTCTGGTGGTTTTTTCTGATCTGGTTGCCGGATTTCTTCAAGCAGACCCGCGGCTTGGACATTAAAAAGAGCTGGGTTCTGCTGGTGACGATCTATGCCATCGTCACCGTCCTGAGCATCGCCGGGGGCTGGTTGACGGGGCATTTGACCAAGATGGGTTGGTCGGTCAATCGCGCCAGAAAGACAGGGATGCTCTTTTTTGCCCTCTGCGTGGTGCCGATTCTGGCGGTGAAGGGAGCTTCGGATTGGGGAGCGGTGCTGCTGATTGGGTTGGCCGGGGCGGCCCATCAGGCCTTCTCGGCCAATCTTTTCACCACGGTCTCCGACAGTTTTCCGAAACAGGCGGTGGCTTCGGTCATCGGCATCGGCGGAATGGCGGGGGCGGTGGGTGGGATGCTCTTTCCTATCGTCACCGGCATGTTGCTCGATTCCTATGGGTCCTCCGGAAATGTGGCGGCAGGGTATGGCATTCTTTTTTCCTTCTGTGCAGGTGCTTATCTTTTTTCTTTGATCCTTCTTCAGATCCTGAATCCGAGGCTGGACCCCGTGCGGATTCAAAACTCGTAAAAATAAATTGTATCGGGAAAAAAGTCTGGAAAGATACAGACTCCACCTACTGGGAAATCGATCATGAAAAAACTTACCTGCCTAACCCTCCTCATCCTCTTCGGAACTTTCTTGGGAAATGCTCAAGAAGCTTCGGCACCTGCCAAGATCAAAAAGCCCGCTGTGACGAATTCCACTGCGGAGGCAGTCACCGGGAAGATCGGCTACGTTTCCGACAAGAAGATCACGGTCAAAGCCAAGGGGGCAGAGGCCTCCACTGCTTTCCTGATCGATGCCGAGACCAAAGTCACGGTGAATGGGGAAGCAAAAGCGGTTGCAGACCTCAAAAAAGGTTGGAGCGCCTCTGTGACGCCAAATGCAACAAACTTCCCTACCGCAGCAGTCATCGCCGTGACTAAAGCTGCAGGTACTGCGGAATCCCCCGCCAAAACCGAAGAGTAATCGCTCTTCTTTGGTATTTTATCGGGGATAGGAGATGATCTCCGCCGAGCTCCATTCAACAGGCTCAGGAGAGATCTGATCTCCCTTATTTCGAATATCCCTTGTGATTACAATTTGCAACCCTTCGGACCCTTTGCGCCCAAAGGCAGAGGTGATTTCGATCCATGCTTCGGATTGGGTCGGGGAGTAGGTAAATCCACCGATCCAATCCAGATCGGTGCCCAAACCAGATACGGTCAAACCGGAGTGCTCTGCTTTTGGCATCTGTTTTTGGCGAAAGAAAAAACTATCTCCAGAGATTGCTGGTTTGCGAACAGCATAGAGGTGCAGGGGAATGGGTTGGGCGCCAGAGTAGTTGCCCTTCAGATGAAGGAAGCAGGTTGTTGGTTTTTTTGACTGAGGGGTTCCAAAAGTGAAGAGGGTCTGAGCAAGATTGGTCCCACCTGACTGGAGCATCGAACCCGAGGTAGATGCAGCGGATGTTGAGGGGAGAGTCTCTGGTTTGACCCCAGAGAATGAGCGGAGGGTGAAAAGACCGACCGACTGAGAGGGAAGATCGACCTGCCACACTTTTCCAGAGCTTTCGTTGCTCAGGATTTGACAACTTCCAAAGGTATCGCGGGTGACTGTTTCCCATGTCGCCAGAGAACCCGAAGCTCCGCTGGGGAGCGAAATTTTGACCTGAGGTTGAGATATTTCATTCGTGCGAGCAAGAAGCACTCGAAATTCATCGTTTTGGCGAGTCGTAGTCACCCGGAGCTGGCCTGTGACCTGTGTTGCTAACCGCTCCCGTCCTCCAGTGAGAGTGGCCGAGGCTAGGCGGATGACCTCCGCGGCCCGGGTGGTTCCGGTGATGTCGGGAATTGTTCCCTCCTCGTTGACATGGTGAATGCCGTTTTTCTTCACCCCGCCATCATCGAGATTTTTGCTCAAGGTAAGCCGGAAGAAGTAGAGCTCCTCCAGCCCCGATTGGGCGATGGAGACGGCCATCGATCCGAGATCGGGGAATTCCTCAGGCGAATCCATGGTGGTGGCGCGTTGGGCGAAGTCCCGGGCGGTGTGAAGGTTGAATTCCGACATGACCATGGGGAGATCCTTCCCCCCGTTGGCATGGCGGATCTGCCCTGCCAGCTCCTTCAGCTGATCGAGAATGGAGACGGGGTTGGCGCTATAGTACTGAACGGCGTATTGCTGGAACTGGTCGAAGGAGGAATCCGATTTGCCACCTGGGCGGAGGTGGCGGTCGCGCATGCTTAACTCACCCCAGCCGATCCTCTCATCACGGGCGTCTTCCTTGCCTGTTTTGCCGAAGATCTTGATACCGGCGGTGCAGGGGGCGGAGATCAGCGGTTCCAGCTTGGTCCCGGTGTCCCGCCCGGCATCGGCCAAGGCCGCCTGAATGGCGTCCGTGCCGATTTGCATCCGCACGGCATACTCGTCCTGGGTCAGCTTCAGGCTGTCGCGGTGGTTGGGTTCGTTGAAGAGTTGGTAGCGGCGGATCTGATGGAGCGAGGCCAGTTGGTAGGATTCGGCGTAGTAGGCCTCCCAATATTGCCAGGCGTTGGCCCAGTTGGTTTTGCCGTCGGCCGACAGGAGTTTGAAGGAAAAGGGGCAGGTGATGGTGGCCAGCAGTTCGATGCCGTCCTTTCTCAGGGAGTCGAGCGGTTGGGCAGCGATTTTGGAGGGATGTTGCCACAGCTTGGCAGTCTCCTGTTTGGGGGAAGCCCGCAAACGACGGGCGTTGGACTCAAACTGGGATAAGGAGGGGATTTTTTTCGGATCCCCCTCCTGCGGGGTGGCATTGAGGCGAAGACGGGCGCCGTTGACCCCCAAGGCGCGGATCCATTCGGGGAAGGCGGATCCTTGAGGCATTTCGCCCGTGTTGATCCCGATGATCTGAGGGGTTTTGCCGACCACTTTTTCCTCCACCGTCACGCGGGAGATCTCTTCCGCCGAGGCTAGAAGGGGGAGGGTCAGGAGGAGTAGACCCGGGAATCGGAGAAACATGACCTTAGAGATGTTTTTTGAGGAAACGGAGGACAATGGGGGTGAGGTCTTTTTCCAGCGGATCTTTTTTCTCTTTGGGATTGCCATAGCGGAGGGAGAAAGAGTGGCCTGCCTGGTTGAGCCAGACGAGTTCGTATTCCGCCCCGACTTTTTTCAGCTCTTCCGCGAGGAGTTGGGATTGGTCGCGGTCCACCGTGGTGTCTTTTTTTCCGTGAAGAATGAGGGTGGGGGGAAGATCCTTTCGAAGGTGGCCGACGGGGGAGGCCTTTTTCCATTCCGCCGGGGTGGAACCGAAGATCGACTGCACCTCGGATTCAACGCCCTTGGCTCCGGTGGGCTTGCCCTCGGAATCGGTCTTTTTGCGGGATTCGATGTCGGTGATGCCGTAGAAGTCGATCACACAGGAGACCTGGTCGGAGATTCCCGGATAGGGTTGGGAGGGGGCGAGGGCTGGGTCGTCCCCGGTATAAGCGACCATGAGGGAAAGATGGCCCCCGGCGGAACCCCCCATCACGGCGATGCGGTTCGGATCGATCCCCAGTTCCTCCGCGTGGGCTCGCAAATATCGGATGCCGTTTTTGCAGTCCTGTAGGTTGATGGGAAATTTTCCCGCCGAGCGAAGGGCGTAGTTCACACTGGCGGACACATAACCGTTTTCGGCCAGGGTGGTTCCGAATTCGATCTCCCGGGCCTGCCGTTTGTCCCCCTCCTTCCATCCACCGCCGTGAATCAATAAAACGGCGGGACTCTTCTCCCCGGGCTTACGGTTCTTGGGTAGGTAGAGATCGAGCTTTTCCGATCGGCTCGGAATGAGAAAGGAGATGTCGCCCGTCACCTCAACCTTTGGGTTGGCACCCAATTCGTTGAGACTTGCTTGCGGGTTGCTCCCTCCCGCAAAGGACATTGATAGAAACAAGCTGAGCAGACTCAAGTAGCGCATGGAGGGAAGTTACGGTTGATCAACGGTTCGTCCACGAAAACGCTGGTCATTGCGATCACACTCAATGCGGGTGGAGCATGGTTCTCTGGCGAAGCGTGCTTTGTAAATGCATGTCCATCATTTATATAAAATAAAAATGCAATTTGAATGATTTACTTCTGAAAAAGTAAAAGATATGTGCTATCATCTGATTATTAGTAATTTATGACCTCCCTTAACATCCGGTGGCATGGGTATCGCCCTGTTTTTCTTGGAATTCTAGGTCTCGTTTCTGTTCTTTGTTCTATAAGCGAAGCACAGATTTCCATCACAAGCGCGTCGAGTTTGAGCGGGGCTGCCGGAACAATCGTTAGCTATCAAATTACGGCGAATAATTCGCCCACAAGCTTTTCGCAGACAGGTCTGCCCTCCACTATGAGTCTCGATAGTAGCACTGGAATCATTAGTGGAACGTTGCCGAGCAGTCTGGGAACCACCGTGGTGACAATTGCGGCCACGGGAACCTCTGGAACCGCAACCGGCATTTTGAATCTGGTCTCCACGGAATCGATCCTCGTCACCACCTCTCCGGAGGGAACCACTCCCAGCCTACTCGGATACAACTTGGGCCACTTTATGACTTCGGGAGATGCGGCCGACTGGTTCCGCTATTCGGGAGTGAAAGGTGCCCGCGTTTTCATTAGTGCCACCGACCTTCAGAGCTCCACATCGCCCGGACGGTCGAGGGTAAGTAGTCAAGCCACCTTTGACAGCACCGTGGCGGCGGCGCGAAGCGCAGGGACGGCAAGCAGCACCTACATCAAGTGGACGAATTACAACTACAACATCGATTCCACCTCTGGCAGCAATGACATCAACTACAAGAATGCCTTTACTGCTCTATCAGGATTGGGTGTCGATATTCTCGCGAACATCACCTGCAGTCCCACGACCTTTCCTTTGACCAGTGCAACCGATTACGCTGGATGGTGGGAAATCTGGCAGCACTACTATGCGCAGGCCTATCTCCTTTCCCGGGACTATGGGATCCGACGCTTTTCCATATTCAACGAACCAAACAATTACAATGGGATGACCGAATCAGACTGGTTGCTGCGTTTGCGCATCTGTTCCGATGCTATCCAAGCCGGCGTGACGGATATGAATACTTCCTACGGGCGGAGCATTGTCCCCCAGATTTACGCGCCCAACACCGCCAACGGAAAAGAAAAGTACAACTCAGCTGCTGACACTTGGGGTCATGATGCTGTGGCGAACCGACATCTCAAACTGGACGGAACGACGAGTCCGAGTTGGCTCCTGATGAACTTTTATAACTATCAGAAGTATTCCATGTATACGGACGAAACGGGAAGCTTGACGGGTTATATCCAGGATATCGACGCCTTGGCTGGCTATATCGCGGCTGACATGCCGGGTGAAACCACATTCCCGTTGGTCCTATCCGAGTTCAACGTCCGAACAGCAAGTAGTTATGATGGGACTTCCAATAATCAGGACTCCCCCGAAGATTATTCGGCATTGGGGGCCAACTGCATCGCTTTGACTCTCCATTCAGCCAACCAGTTGTTCCTCTTTAAATTCGGCCAAACGGAGTCCACCACCTCTCCCTACGGGGTCGCGAAGAACGGCACTCACTATGTGGATAATATCAACAGTGCATGTAACTACGGCGGGGCCACCAAGGCGGCGGAGGTCTATCGGCTCTTCAACAAGGCCGCCCAAGGTGGGCGTTCTCGGTTTCTTGCCGATGCCTCGAGCGGGGCGGCAATGTCCTCCTCTTCCGGGGGTTCGGGTCTTTGGAGATTGGTCGCTCAGGATCCCGCCTCGGGCAACATCTACGTCTATTTGGCCAACAAGAAATCGAGCGGGATCGCCTTCAGCCTGAAACTTGGAGCTTGGTCGATCCCCGACGGAACTCCCGTGCTGGTGGAGGAGGTGAGTCCCGCATGCAGCGGAGGGGTATCCCAAGTCGTCAATGTGAAGAGCGGGCAGGTTTACTTGGGTCAGATCCCGGCCCAATCGGTTTGGTTGGTGACGATTCCCAATCAGTCGGCTTCCTTGACCTCGACCACCGCAACGGAAGATACGCAGGTGGGCGATGGGACGAATTCAGGTAACACCGGCGGGGCGTTAACCTCCATGCAGGCCCGAGCGGATGGCACCGTGGATGGCCGAAAGGCTGTTCTCATTAAAATCCCTACCCCCACCGCATCTTCCTCCAATCTGAAATCGGTCGTGCTGGATCTGGGGGCCGCCACGAGTGTTGGTTCCACACCAGTGCAGGCTCATGTGTACGGTTTGACCACAGACAGTTGGACGGAGGGATCTTCCACTTGGTCGTCCTTGAGTAGCGTGTTGAAGCAGGGGGCTTCGGCAGGGAGTCAGATTGCCCAAAACGTGGCCTTGAACACGGGAACCAATCCTGCGGCGAGGATGTTGGGTCAGATCTGGGTCAATTCCACGATTCCAACACGAAGGATGTTGGATGTGACCGATTTTGTGAAATCCAGGACGAGTGGATACGCCTCTTTTTTGGTGGTCCAGGAACACCGTTGGAACTACTCCGCGGATCTGACCAATGTTCGTACCACGGGCGACATTCAGTCGGCAGGAGTGGTCATCACGTCGAAGGAGAAAGCAGGGGCCGGCCCCAGACTTCTGGCGGTGCAGACCGGTCCCGCCTCGACCGCCCCTGTCATCTTGAATCAACCGCAGGATCAATCCTTGAATCTTGGTGAAACGATCAATTTATCGGTTACCACGGACGGCTCCACTTCGGTTACCTACCAATGGAGAAAGGATGGGGTGGTCCTCACCGGAGCCACTGGACCTATTTTGGTTTTGCCGTCGATCGGAATAACGGATGCGGGGAGCTATACGTGCAGCGTGAGCAACTTGTACGGAACCAGCACCAGTGCAGCAGCCACGGTGGCAATCAATACCGCCCCGGTTGTGACCAAGGCGTTGAGGAACAGCATCGTATATGTCAACGACATGGTGACACTTTCAGCGACCTTTGTGGGGGCACCTGTTCCGAGTTATTCATGGAAAAAAGATGGAGTGACCATTCCCGGAGCCACGGAATCAAGCTACACGTTCATACCGGCGGCGACCACGGAAAGCGGAATCTATACCGTGACAGCACTCAATACCTATGGATCGATCTCCTCCACCGCCACGATCACCGTAAATCCCGCTCCTACCAGTTTCAAAAACATCTCGAACGCAAACTTTACCTACACACAGAGTTTCGACGGGCTGGAAAAAAGCACCAATTATAACATCCGAAGTACAAACTTCTCCGTTTGGACGGACGGCGGACCCAACGGAAGCAATGCCAGCATGGAGGGGTGGTCGGCCACGCTGGATCAGGGGTTCCTTGGATACCGCTCGCTCAACAGTTCCTCCAGCACCTACAACCTCAACTCCCCTCCGCCGGAGGCCCAGGCAGGACTCATGAGCATGGGTCAGGCCAGCTCCATTACGGACCGGGCATTGGGTGGACTGCCTTGGACCAACAACAAGGTGTACATGGGGCTCCGCCTCAAAAACAGCACCGGTAAAATCCTGAATGGATGTACGGTCAGCTTTTTGGTCGAGCAATATTCCGCCACCACCTCCGGTAAAAGCGACACCACCTTGACCTTCGCCACCCAGATCAATGCGGCCGGCCTGAAGAGCGGAACGTGGACCTCCCAGCTTGGTTACACCCCTCCGGTGACCAGTGCGAGTTACGCCAACCTGAATGGTTCCTCGAGCTCCTACCGCACGACCAATACGATCACCCTGAGCAACCTGAACGTGGGGATCAACCAGGATCTCTGGTTGCGATGGACGGTGGCGACCACCTCCAGCGAGCCGTTGGCGCTGGGCATTGATGATGTGACGATCAGCGGTCTCGTGCTGGCAAATCAAACCTTTGCCAGTGTGATGGGG
>Ga0214917_10000763_pt1 | contig 41841 bp, 35 predicted proteins | sample LL_1208_BB_MetaG_FD_177983 | JGI IMG/M metagenome (GOLD analysis project Ga0214917, IMG submission 177983) | Freshwater microbial communities from Lake Lanier, Atlanta, Georgia, United States - LL_1208_BB | ecosystem: Environmental > Aquatic > Freshwater > Lake | place: USA: Georgia | collected... | reverse complement strand
CGCCACCTGGCCGCCTCCAGCGCCGAACACACATCCTGCAAAAGTATAAATTCCTCCCGCGCCGCCGCCAAATCACGCGGCGACGTTGTCGCTCCACACGCCGCCCCTATACTCCTCTTGCCTGAGTGCCGGGGCCGTCCGTCCGCCGGCTTCGCCAGCACTCCAGGCGGCTTCGAGGTCCCGCCGTGAGCGAGTCGACACCCTCCTTCCTCTCCCGCCATCAGTTCCTCATCTACAGGTTGTTTTCGCTCTCCGGCCTCGTGCCAGTGGGCGCGTTTCTGGTGGTGCACCTGTTGACCAACGCCTCGATCCTCGGCGGGGCGGCGTCGTTTCAGTCGCGCGTGGACCTCATTCACTCGCTGGGACCACTGCTCGTGCCCATCGAGTGGGCGTTCATCTTCCTGCCGATGCTGTTTCACGCGACCGTGGGCTTCGTCATCATCGCCAACGGGATGCCCAATGTCGGCTCGTATCCATACGTGGGCAACGTCCGCTACACGCTCCAGCGGGCGACGGGCATGATCGCCTTCGCCTTCATCATCTGGCACGTGATCCAGCTGCACTGGCTCGGGACACCGCTGGGGGGAGGCAAGTTCGATCCCCACCATGCGTCGAGTTCGGCGTCGCTCGCCCTGCAGTCGCCGCTCGTGGCGATCCTCTATGCGATCGGCGTCCTCTCCACGGTCTTTCATTTCGCCAACGGGCTCTGGACGCTCGGCATCACGTGGGGACTGTGGACCAGCCCGGCGGCGATGCGGCGGGCCAACGCCGTGAGCGTGGTCGTGGGCGTGGTGCTCGCAGCGGCCGGCCTCGGCGCCCTGGGCGGCATGCGGGCCGTCGACATCGAACAGGCGCGGGCCACGGAAAAGCGGATGGAGGAGGTCAAGCGGCTCCTCGAAGGCCAGGATCCCGCCGCCGCCCCGGCCTCGTCGCATCCCGTCTCGCAGAAAAGAGGAACCTGATCCCATGGCACAACCCCGGGTGCTCGTCGTCGGTGGTGGTCTGGCGGGCCTGGCCGCTTCGATGCGGCTGGCCGAACTCGGCGTGGGCGTCGATCTCGTCAGCCTGGTGCCGGTGAAGCGGTCGCACAGCGTCTGTGCCCAGGGGGGCATCAACAGCGTCAACGCCCTGACCCGGCAACAGGGCGACTCGGAGTGGAAGCACTTCGACGACACCGTGTACGGCGGCGACTTCCTCCAGCACCAGCCGCCGGTGAAGGAAATGGCCGACTGGGGGCCGCGGATCGTCGACCTCATGGACCGGCTCGGCGTGCCGTTCAACCGCACGCCGGAGGGATTCCGCGATCAGCGGCGATTCGGCGGCACGCTCTACAAGCGGACGGCCTTCGCCGGGGCGACCACCGGACAGCAACTGCTCTATGCGCTCGACGAACAGGTTCGTCGTCGCGAGGTCGAGGGCAAGATCAAGAAGTGGGAGTTCTGGGACTTCCTCGGTCCGGTGCTCGACGAGGCCGGCACCTGCCGCGGCGCGATCTGCCAGGATCTCGTCACGATGCAGTTCAAGGCCTTCCAGGCGGATGCCGTCGTGCTCGCCACCGGCGGGAACGGCCTGATCTACGGCCGCTCGACGATGTCGATGGTGTGCACCGGCAGCGCCGTGAGCCGGGCCTACCGGGCCGGCGCCTGGTATGGCAACGGCGAGTTCATCCAGGTGCATCCAACGGCGATCCCCGGCGCCGACAAGCTGCGGCTCATGAGCGAGAGCGCCCGCGGGGAGGGGGGCCGCGTGTGGGTGCCGCGGAAGCCGCAGGATCCCCGCGATCCGCGGGACATTCCCGAGGGCGAGCGGTGCTACTTCTTGGAGGAGCGGTATCCCAAGTATGGCAACCTCGTGCCCCGCGACATCGCGACCCGGGAGATCTTCGACATCTGCACGCGGGAGCATCTGTCGGTCGAGAAGGATCGGCTCTGCGTCTACCTCGATCTCACGCATATCCCGAAGGAAACGCTCGACCGCAAACTCGGCGGCATCCTCGAGATCTACGAGAAGTTCCAGGGCGTCGACCCGCGGTCGATGCCCATGAAGATCTTCCCCGCCGTCCACTACTCGATGGGGGGGCTGTGGGTGGATTACGAGAAGAGTTCGTCGGGAGGCATGGTCGAGGGGGCCGTGCGGAACCAGCAGACGAGCATTCCCGGCCTGTACGCGATCGGCGAGTGCGACTACCAATATCACGGCGCCAACCGGCTCGGCGCCAACTCGCTGCTCTCCTGCATCTTCAGCGGCCTGTTCGTGGCCCCGACGCTGCAGGCGGCCTGCGGCGTGAACAAGCCCGACGCACCGGCCCGGCTCTTCGAATCGGCCCTGCGGCGGGAGGAGGAGCGGCATCAGTCGCTCCTCGCCCGCACCGCCGGCGACGAGAATCCCTACGAGTTGCACCAGGAATTGGGCAGCCTCATGACCCGAGTGGCGACGGTCGTGCGTCGCAACGACGAACTCTCCGCGGCCTACGACGACGTCTGCGACATGGAGGCCCGCTGGCAGCGGTGCGCCGTTTCCGACACGGGCAATTGGACGAATCAAAACGTGGTGTTCACGAAGGCCGTCGGCGACATGTTCCCGCTGGCGAAGCTCATCTTGAAGGGCGCCCTCATGCGGGATGAATGCCGCGGCGCCCACTTCAAGCCGGAGTTCGCGATGCCCGGCATCGCTGCGACCGACCCGGCCGGAAAGCGGCGGGAGGCGGAGGAGTGGTGCGACCGGTTCGACGAGAACACGCGACGGTGGCTCAAGTCCACGATCGCGGCGTGTCAGCCCGACGGCAGCCCACGGATCAGCTATCAGGACGTCGATACCTCGCTCATCACCCCGCGGCCCCGGCTGTATGGGCTCGTCGGCGCCGACGTGATCGAGGAAGTGTGGAAGGAGCGGCAGGACGGCGCGAACGGCCACGCCACCGCCGCAGCCGGCCAGCCGGTCGGCGCCGCGAGTTGAGCATCAGGCCGCCGATCGATGAAAGTCGCCCACAACATCGCCCGAGGAGTGTCGCCATGATCAAGGCAGTCGAATCCCACGCCATCGCGACCGATGCCGCCCACGAGATGCACGGCAACGGCCACGAGCCTGCAGCCCGACGAATTCGCGTCCGCATCCTGCGGCAGGACGTGTCGGGTGGCGAGAGCTACTGGGAGCGGTTCGAGGTGCCCTACGAAGCCAACATGAACGTCATCAGCGTGTTGCAGAAGATCGCCGCACGGGCGAAGTCGCGAGATGGCCGCGCGGTGGCCCCGGTGGCCTGGGACTGCTGCTGCCTCGAGGAGGTCTGCGGCTCCTGCACGATGCTGATCAACGGCCGCACCCGGATGGCCTGCTCGGCACTCGTGGACAAACTGCTCGACGAGGACGAGGAGATCGAGCTCAGGCCGATGTCGAAGTTTCCGGTGGTCCGCGACCTCGTCGTCGACCGGCGGCGGTTGTTCCGCTCGCTCGAGCGTGTCGAAGCCTGGGTTCCCGTCGATGATTCCTACGATCACGGCCCCGGCCCGCGGATCGCGCCCGAGGATCAGGAAGACGCCTATCCGCTTTCCACCTGCATCAGCTGCGGCTGCTGTCTGGAGGCCTGCCCGCAGTTCAACAAGATCGAGGTGGTGCGGCGGGACGACGAGACGGCCGAGGCCTTCGAGACGCGGCGCAAGGCGGCGTTCGATGCCGCCTTCGTCGGGCCGCACGCGATCAGCCAGGCGATGCTCTTCAACTCGCATCCCACCGGCAGGATGATCGCCGACGAGCGGCTCGAGGCCCTGACCGGCCCCGGCGGTATCCAGATGTGCGGCAACGCCCAGAACTGCGTGGCCGTCTGTCCGAAGAGCATCCCGCTCACGCGGTCGATCGCCCGGGCCGGCCGCGCCGCCACCGTGTGGGCGATCAAAAAGCTCTTCGATCGCTGAGCCGGAACGCGGGGACGCCGGCACAAGCCCTCGGCGGGAGCGATGGCGTGGGGTGGAATCTGGGGGCATGCGCTGCTGGAGCCCCTCGGCTTGCCCGGAGGCTACCTCCGGGCTGCGTCGGCATTCCCCGCCCCGGTTTGCGGTGGGGAGCCGGGCGTGGTACTGTTCACTCATTCACGGGGCGGCTTTTCTCATCTGCCGCCCCTCGTGTTCCGCCGTGCGAGGGCAACAGGATGCCCGCGGATGAAGGTGGAACACATCCGAAAGAGTCACGACAAGGGACCACGAGTGTTCGTCAGTTACAGGTCACGCCGCCCGGCGGAGTCGGGTCGGCAGGCCGGATCGAATCGCCGATCCGGATTTCAGCAGGCCGCAGTTCAGCAGGCCGCAGTTCAGCAGGCCGCAGTTCAGCAGGCCGCAGTTCAGCAGGCCGCAGTTCAGCAGGCCGGAGCACAAGAAGCCGCAGCAGAGAAGCCGGTTTCCCGAAGCAACGACGCGTTGCCGGCGGTAGTCGAGCGCGAGCCGGTGCAGGAGCGCGTCAACGAACCCGGGGCGGAACGCATGCGGCAGCAGTCCGGGCGAGACCACCGGTCGGCCGCACCGCCCGCGGCGCCTGCGGCTGCCGGGGGTGAAGGCAGCTTCCGCACGCTCGGGCTCTCCGCCGCCACGCTGGCCGCGGTCGACCGCGCCGGCTACACCATGCCCACGCCCGTGCAGGCGGGACTGATCCCGCGGGCGATCGCCGGCGTGGACGTGCTCGGCCAGGCCCGCACCGGCACCGGCAAGACGGCCTCGTTCGTGCTGCCGATCCTGGAGCGGATGCACCAGCCGGGCCGGACGGGTGGCCCGCGGGCTCTCGTGCTCGTGCCCACCCGAGAACTTGCCGTGCAGGTGAAGGACGAATTCGAGAAACTGGCCCACGGCTCCGGCATTCACTGCGTGGCCGTGTACGGCGGCAAGCCGATCAAGGGGCAGATCGACAAGCTCGCGAAGCATCCGGCCGTCATCGTCGGCACGCCGGGCCGCGTGCTCGACCACATGAGCCGCGGCACGCTCTCGTTTTCCGCGCTCGATATCGTCACGCTGGACGAGGCCGACCGCATGCTCGACATCGGTTTTCGGCCCGACATCGAGAAGATCCTGCGGCGGTGCCCGGAGAGCCGGCAGACGCTTCTCCTCTCGGCCACGGTGCCCCCGCCGGTGCAAAAGCTGGCCACGCGGTACATGCGGGATCCCGAGATCCTCGACTTCTCCACCAACGAGCTGGCGGTGGAGACGATCGAGCAGCGGTATTTCACGGTCGATCCCACGCGGAAGTTCGACCTGCTGGAGAAGCTGCTCGAGCGGGAACAGCCGCGGCAGGTGATCGTGTTCTGCCGCACGAAGCGCGGCACCGACAAGATTCATGACAAGCTGGCCCGGCGGCGGTCGCGGATTCCCGACGAGGTGGCCTGCATTCACGGCGACCTGTCCCAGAGCATCCGCGACCGCGTGATGCGGCAGTTTCGCGACGGCACGGTGAAGATTCTCGTGGCCACCGACGTGGTGGGACGTGGCATCGACGTCTCGAGCGTGTCGCACATCGTGAATTACGACATCCCCGAGTTCTGCGACGACTACGTCCATCGCGTCGGCCGGACCGGCCGCATGGGGCGCGAGGGCATCGCCTTCACGTTCGTGGCGCCCGAGGAGGGGCCGCAGCTCACGCGGATCGAGATGCGGATCGAGCGGCTGCTCCAGCGGGACGAGATCGCCGGCTTCGAGGCCTTCGACCGCCGGGCGAAGCCCGTGGCCCAGGTCCAGGCGCTGCCCACGGGCGGATTCGACCGGTCCGCGGCCGGCGCCGAGGCCGGGCCTGCCGCGACGGAGGAACCGAAGAAGCCGCCGGCGTCCACGCTCCTCGGCAAAGGCCGCACCCCGAAGCGTTTTCGCCGCGCCCTGTAGCGAACGTCGAGCGATGGCGCAGCGAACCGGAGCGGGTAGGCGTCGGGGGGCGGTGCAAGCTCGAGGAGCATTTGACCGAGTCCTCGAGGTCCACCGCGACGAGCCTTGTGCCGCCCCCGAGCCGAGATTGGAATGAACGGACGAAATCCCAGGGCCATCAAGCAACGGCTGGAGAGCCTCGCCGACGCCGGTGTGCAGTCGCTCCCGAAGCGGGGGCGGACTGCCACGACGCTTTCTGCCCCGGTGGTCCCGCAAGCGGAACCGCCGCGGACGGCTGCCGCGGCGCCGGCGGGCGACGTAGCCGATCGCGTCCGGTCGCTGGCGATCCTGCGGCAGCAGGTGGTCGATTGCACGCGGTGCACCGAGCTGGCGGGCACACGGACGCAGACGGTGTTCGGCGTCGGGCGGCCCGACGCCCGGCTCTGCTTCTTCGGCGAGGCACCGGGAGCCGATGAAGATGCGTCGGGCGAGCCCTTCGTCGGGCGGGCGGGCCAGTTGCTCACGAAGATCATCGAGGCCTGCACGCTCTCCCGCGACGACGTCTACATCCTCAACGTGCTGAAGTGCCGCCCTCCGGGCAACCGCGTGCCGCTGCCAGCCGAGGTGGCCAACTGTCGCAGCTTTTTCGAGCGGCAGTTCGCGACCATCGCCCCGGAGTTCATCTGCTGCCTGGGCACGACGGCCGCCCAGTCGCTGCTCCAGACCACGGAGCCCATCGGCGGGCTGCGGGGCCGTTGGTTCAGCTTCGGCTCGGCCCAGGTGATCTGCACCTACCATCCGTCCTACCTGCTGCGGAATCCGGCCGCGAAGCGGCATGTCTGGGACGACATGAAGCTGCTGATGGCCAAAATGGGCCTCCCCGTGCCCGAGTGACCGGCCCGGTCGGATTTTGCTGAAGAAAGCGGTCGTGACGGCCCGATACCTACCGCGGGTCGTGGGGTGGGGAACAGCCGCTGAGCGGCCGCGAACACGCGGCCTTTCGCGGGCCGGAATGGGGATCCGGCCCGCGGATGCACGGAAGGAACTGCCCGCACCATGAACAAGTTCGTCGCCGCGGTCGTGGTGGCCGCCGCCACCGGCTGCACCATGTGTCCGGACCCCTACGACTACGCGGGGCCGGTTCCCGACGGTTCGGCACCGCAAAACGATTTCCGGGCCCGCAGCAACGGCATTCTTCCGATCGGCGCGGCGTCCAAGCCGTGGCCGCCGATCGTCGGACAGGAGGCCGATGCGGCGGTCGCCCGCGTGTCGGGCGAGGAGGCCGAGGCGACGGAGTCCGACGACCCTGGCACCGAGCCGCTCGTCGTGCCGGAGGTGGACTTGGCCCCGGTGGAAGAAGAGGCCGCGTCGGTCGAAGCAGATCCGCCCTCGGAGGTCGACACAGAGACGGAAGAACCCGCCGAGATCCTCCCGCCTCCGCAGCCTGCTTCCGAGGTTCCCGTTGGCCCCGTGCCGCGCGAAACCCCCGGCTGGCGACCCCGCTCGCAGCAGTGAGCCGAGTGCGCATACGTGTGTCGCCGGCTCGGGGGCGGTACACGTCGCGTCGCGGGACCCCGAAGACTCGGTGCAAATGCTCCTCGAGCGTGCACCGACCCCCTCGCCTACCCGCTCTGGTTTCGCGTGACGATGCCAGTTCGACTTTTGCAGTTTTTGAGGGGTGATTTCCCGGCCGAAACTGCCGTCCGAAAGGCGGCGAGCCTCCGTCACAGTGGATGGACTACTACACCCATTCACTCCGAGCAAGGAGGCTCGACGTGGATCTCGTGCCCGGATTCCAGGAACTGCTGCAAGGACTGTCTCCCGCGCTGACGGCTCCGAGCTTCGCGAGCCTCTTCACGATCATCGAGCCGTTCCTTGGCGATGTCGTGATGCTCGGTCTTGATGACACGCTGGCACGGAAGCGCGGACTTCGCAGGTTCGGCACCGGGATGCATCACGACCCACTGTCCTCGACCCGGAGCCTTGCGTTCGTGCGCTGGGGCCACAGTTGGGTGGTACTCGGCGTGACGGCGGGCAGAACGTGCTCGCGAAGCTGCCGGGCGATTGCGATCCGACGAGTCGGCTGCTTCTGGCGGCTCGGTTGTACGACGCCAGGCCCGAGCGTGTTGCGGGCACGAACGGCAGGCCTCGCAAGCGTGGGCAGCGGCTGCCCAGCCCGGCGGACATGCTCGAAGGCCGATGCCGTCGCGTGCATGCTTCCTGGCCGCATCAGGGTGGTCTTGGGAGGGGGTGCCCATGCCCTGAGAGCCGGCATCGAGTGAGCGCAGGGCATCCTGCCAATCCCGTTCGGCACGGCCCTTGCCGCACGGCCCTTGCCGTCTGAAACAGGAAGGGCTTCAGCCTGTCATGCCTCAGCGCGCCCAACGCGGCCAGGGGTTGCCGCGGACCATCTCGCCGGACGTGCGTCACGGCCCTCCAGCCCTCCACTCACTCGGATCTGCCTGCGCTCCGCGATCCATGGCTCCGCTGGTCGGATACGCCGGCTCAATGGTCCGGGCAACCCCTGGCCTCCCTCCTCTTGATCGGCCGAGACTCATAGGCCCCTGACCGCGCAGCAGCGGAGCAGGCACTTCAGCCCCTGCACATCCTGATCACGGATCTCACGCTTCGTGCGCCCGGCCATGGCAGGCACGACAACGCCCCGCTGGCCAGCGCGCAACTCGCCTCAGCTTGCCTGAATGACCTGCCCTCAGGTGCGCACATCTCGTGCCGAACGGGATTGGCAGGATGCCCGCAGCGAACGTCCGGCGACGGGGAGTGGGCACCCCCGACCAACGCGACGGGAGACTTCTCATGCCTCCAAAAACTGCAAAAGTCGATGCGAGATGGAGCGGTGGTCGATTCGCTACGCCGTCGCGGGCTTCACCAGGCCGGGCTCGGGGATCCAGCCGTCGGGGACGATCGCGTCCTTGGGAATGACCGCGATCCCGTCACGAACCGTGAACCGGTCGCTGTCGGCCGTGTTGTCCCAGCGGTGTTCATTGACGATCCGGGCCCGGCGGCCGATCCGCACGTTCTTGTCCACGATCGCACCCTCGATGATCGTGCCGTCGCCGATGCCGAGCGGCGGTGCGCCGTTCGACGAGCGGGAGGCCATGTCGTCGGCCGTCTCGTAGAAGTCGTTGCCGAGGATCACCGAGTTGCGGATCACGACGTTGCGGCCGATCCGGCACCGCAGGCCGATCACGCTGTTCTCGATCACGGCCCCCTCGCCGATCGTGCAGCCGTCGGAGACGAGGCTCCGCTTCACGCTCGCCCCGTCGAACCGCGATGGCGGGAGGAAGCGGCCGCGGGAGTAGATCGGGGCCTCGGGGTCGGCGAGGTCGAACGGGGCGTCGGCCCCCGCAAGGTCGAGGTTGCACTGGTAGTAGGAGCGGATCGTGCCGATGTCCTCCCAGTAGCCGTCGAACGTGTGGAGGTGCACCTTCTTCGTGCGGATCGCGGCCGGAAAGACCTCGCGGCCGAAGTCCTGGTAGTCGGTCTTCGTGAGCAGGTCGAGCAGGCAGTCGCGGTCGAAGAGGTAGATGCCCATGCTCGCCATCAGCGTGCGGCCCTTGGCGGGCACGCCCTGGCGCTCGATCCAGGCGGGGTCGGTCCGCATCATGTCCAGTTCCGGCTTCGTCTGCGGCTTCTCGAGGAAGCCTTCCACGCGGCCCGCCGTGTCGAGACGCATGATGCCGAGGGCAGAGGCGGCCTCGTCGGCCACGGGGATGCCCGCGATCGTCACGTCGGCCTTGCGGTCGAGATGGGTGGCGAGCATGTCGGCGTAGTTCATCCGGTAGAGCTGGTCGCCCGAAAGGATGAGGACGTGCTTGATGTCCGACTGCTGCAGGTAGCGGACGTTCTGTCGCACGGCGTCGGCCGTGCCCTGGTACCAGCCGGCGCTGTCGAGCGTCTGCTGGGCCGCGAGGATCTCCACGAAGCCGCCGCTGAACGGGTCGAAGGTGTAGGTGCGGCGGATGTGGCGGTGGAGGCTCACGGAGTTGAACTGCGTGAGCACGTAGATCCGCTGCACGCCGCTGTTGATGCAGTTCGAGAGCGGCACGTCGATGATGCGGTATTTACCGGCCAGCGGCACGGCCGGCTTGGAGCGGTCGCGGGTGAGGGGATAGAGCCGGGTGCCCCGGCCGCCGCCGAGCACGAGAGCCAACACACGCCGCACGGTCATCACACGTTCCTCGAGGGGCTGCCTTGCCGCAGTGCCCCCCAATTTACGGAACCCTTCGCGGGCCGCCAAACCCGGTTTCTCCGCACGCAGGCGCGGGCGACACCGGCGCGCGTCAGCCCTCGAGCACGAAATTCACGAGCCGGCCGGGGACGGCGACGACCTTCGCGATCGGCTTGCCCGCCAGTTGCTCGGCGATCTTCGGGTCGGCCGCGGCAGCCGCCTTCATCGCCTCGGCGTCGGCGCCGGCCGGCACGACCACACGGCCGCGGAGCTTGCCCTGGATCTGCACCGGAATCTCGACGGTGTCGTCCCTGAGCCACCGCTCCTCGACCGTCGGCCAGGCGGCGAGCGACACGGGGGCCGGCCTGCCGAGCAATTCCCAGAGCTCCTCCGCGAGATGCGGGGCGAACGGGGCGAGGATCGTGACGAACGGTTCGAGGATCGCCCGCGGCCGCCGCTCGAGCGGCGTGCAGAAGTTGACGAACTCCATCATCTTGGCGATCGCGGTGTTGAACGACAGCGAGCCGATGTCCTTCGTCACCTTGTCGATCGTGCGATGCAGTTCGCGAAGCTGCTCGTCGGTCGGGGCGTCGTCGCAGACCTGCGGCGCGAGCGCGAGTTCGTCAGCCCGCTCGTCCACCACGAGCCGCCAGCAGCGGTCGAGGAACCCGCGGACGCCACTCACGCCGTTCGTACTCCAGGGCTTGGTCGCCTCCAGCGGCCCCATGAACATTTCATAGAGCCGCAGCGAGTCGGCGCCGAAGTCCTTCACCACCTGATCGGGGTTCACCACGTTGCCGCGGCTCTTCGACATCTTGTAGGCACGGCTTTCCACGCGGATCGTCGGCGCGTCGCGGAGCACGAAATGTTCCCCCTGCTTCTCGACCTGGTCGGCGGGTATGCGGGCCGGCGTGTCTCCCTCCGCCTGCTTGCCGGCCGAGACCCAGCCCCCCCTCGCGCTGCGGTAGCCGGTGAATTCCATCTCGCCCAGGATCATGCCCTGGTTGACCAGCTTGCCGAACGGCTCGGGACGCGACACGTGGCCGCGGTCATGGAGCACCTTGTGCCAGAACCGGGAGTAGAGGAGATGGAGCACGGCATGCTCGGCGCCGCCGATGTAGAGATCGACCGGCATCCAGGCCTTCTCGACCTCGGGATCGATGAATCGATCGGTATTCCGCGGATCGAGGAACCGCAGGTAATACCAGCACGAACCCGCCCACTGCGGCATGGTGTTGGTCTCCCTCCTGTACCGCTTGCCATCGCGGTCGACGAACAGCCAGTCCGGCCCCGACCGCGAGAGCGGCGGGTCGGGCGTGTCGCCCGGCTTGAAGTCGGTGAGCTCGGGCAGCGGCACGGGGAGTTCGCTCGTCTCCACGGCGCGGATCACGCCCGTCGGATTGCCCGCGGCGTCGAGCTCGTGGAGGATCGGAAAGGGTTCGCCCCAGAACCGCTGCCGGCTGAAGAGCCAGTCGCGGAGCTTGTAATTGACGGCGGGGCGGCCGAGTCCGGCGGCCCGGAGGTCGGCCCCGACCTGCGCGATGAACTCCTGCGTGCGGAGGCCCGTGTACGGGCCGGAGTTCACGGCCCGGCCGTCACCGGTGAAGAGCTCGCCCGCCGCCGTCGGCCCTTCCTCGGGCTGCACGACGGTGATCACGTCGAGCCCGAACGTCGTGGCGAACGCGAAGTCGCGGTCGTCGTGGGCCGGCACGGCCATGATGGCGCCGGTCCCGTAGCTCACGAGCACGTAGTCGGCCACCCACACCGGCAGTGGCTTGCCGGTCAGTGGATGGATCACCGACGAGCCGGTGAAGACACCCGTCTTGTCGCGGGCGAGGTCGGTGCGGTCGAGGTCGCTCTTGCGGGCGGCCGCCTCGCGGTAGGCATCGATCGCGGCCCGCTGGCCGGGCGTGGTGAGCGTGTCCACGAGCGGATGCTCGGGTGCGATCACGATGGAGGTCACGCCGTAGAGCGTATCGGGCCGGGTGGTATAGATCCGCAGGACGTCGGGGCCCGGCTTCTCGGGGAAGCCCGCCGCGGCCCGAATCCCCTTCCACGTCTCGAACGCCCCGTCGGCCCCGCCGGCCGGGGCCACCGGAAAATCGACCTCCGCGCCCGTGCTGCGGCCGATCCAGTCGCGCTGCAACTTCTTGATGCTGGCGGGCCAGTCGAGCCCGTCGAGCTCCTTCTCCAGGCGATCGGCGTAGGCGGTGATCCGCAGCATCCATTGCCGCAGGGGGAGGCGGACGACCGGATGGCCGCCCCGCTCGCTCACGCCGCCGATCACCTCCTCGTTGGCCAGCACGGTGCCCAGGGCCGGGCACCAGTTGACGGGGGCCTCCGACTGATAAGCGAGCCGATGGGCGTCGCGATACGCGGCGACCGCCCGCTCGCCCTGGGCCGCGACGTCAACCGGGATCGGCAGGTCCGCGATCGCCCGCCCCTTCTGCTGCACCGGGTCGAACCAGGTGTCGAAGAGCACCAGGAATATCCACTGCGTCCAGCGGACATACTCGGGGTCGGTGGTGGCGAGCACGCGATTCCAGTCGTAGCTGAACCCGAGCATCTTGAGCTGCCGGGTGAACGTCTCGATGTTGCGGTTCGTGCTCTCGCGCGGGGGCGTGCCCGTGCGGATGGCGTATTCCTCGGCCGGCAGGCCGAAGGCATCGAAGCCCATCGGATGCATCACGCTCGTGCCCCGCATCCGCTCGAACCGGGACACGATGTCGGTGGCCGTGTAGCCCTCCGGGTGGCCGACGTGCAGGCCGTCGCCGCTCGGATAGGGAAACATGTCGAGCGCATAGAGCTTGCGGCCGGTCGGCAGCCGGGGCGTGGCGAACGTGCCGTGCGTGTCCCACCAGGCCTGCCATTTGGGTTCGATGCGGGAAGGCTGGTAGCGGGGCATGCGGGAGTCCATTCAGCGTGGCAGGTCGTGAAAGTCCGGATTCTAGATCACGTGCGGCCTACGTGTATCGCCGGCTCGGGGGCGGTACAAGTCTCGTCGCTGTGGGCCGCGGCGGCCCAAGGCTCCTCGAGCTTGCACCGACCCCCTCGCCTCCCCGCTTGGCTGCCCAGGCGAAGCCGCAAATCGACTCTATACGCTCTAATACACATGGATTCTGCCTTCCTTTCCTCGTGGCATCCTTTCCTCGTGGCATCCCTTCCTCGTGGATTGTTCTGATGATTCTCCAGCGACGGATGCTGCGGGCGTGCCGGTCGGCGGCGCGGCGACTCAAAGTGGCCGACTCCCTGGGCACGCGGCTGACCGGCCGTGAACTGCTCATCCGGATCTTCGCGGCGCGGAGCGTACTCGAGCGGGTGCTCGGGTCCGACGAGAAGATGGTGGGCGTGCTCCTCCCCCCGACGGCCGGAGCGGCGATCGTCAACGCGGCGCTCGCGCTGTCGGGCCGTGTGGCGGTGAACCTCAACTACACCGCCTCGCAATCGATCCTCGACCTCTGCATCGAGCGGGCCCGGCTGAAGCACGTGATTTCGAGCCCCATGTTCCTCTCCCGCGTCAAGCTCGACGTGGGGGAGAAGATGCTCGACGCAAGCGACCTGCGGAAGCAGCTCTCGGCCACCGACAAGCTCTTGGCCCTCGTGCATGCGACGATCACGCCGGTTTCCATTCTCGAAAAGCTGCTGGGCCTCGACCGGATCAAGGAGAGCGACGTGCTCACCGTGATCTTCACGTCAGGATCGACCGGCGATCCGAAGGGCGTGGTGCTCACCCAGGAGAACGTCGGGTCGAACGTGCGGGCCATCGACGCCCTGCTCCACCTCTCGCCGGCCGACGTGGCTCTCGGCGTGCTGCCGTTCTTTCACTCCTACGGCTACACGACCACGCTCTGGACGCCGCTCACGCTCGAGCCGGCCGTGGCCTACCACACCGATCCGCGGGATGCGCAGGTGGTGGGAAAGCTGGCCCGTGAGCACCATGCGACGATTCTGATGGCGACGCCCACGTTCCTCAGGATCTACACGCGGCGGACCGCGGCCGAGGATTTTTCGACGCTCGAAGCGGTGTTCGGCGCCGCGGAGAAACTGCCGACGGAGGTCTGCGACGCGTTCGAGAAGAGGTTCGGCGTGCGGCCCAGCGAGGCCTACGGCGCCACCGAACTGTCGCCCCTCGTGGCGGCCAACGTACCCCCGTCACGGCACGTGCCCGGTCGGCCTGTCGATGCCCGCGAGGGCACGGTCGGCCGGCCGATCCTCGGCTCGCGGGCCCGGATCACCGACCGCGAGGGAGAGCGGGAGTTGCCCGTGGGCGAAGAGGGACTGTTGTGGATCGCCGGGCCCAACGTGATGCAGGGCTATCTCGACCGGCCCGACCTCACGGCGAAGGTCGTCAAGGACGGCTGGTATTGCACGGGCGACATCGCCCGGCTCGATCGCGAGGGCTTCATCACGATCACCGGCCGTGAGAGCCGGTTCTCCAAGATCGGGGGCGAGATGGTGCCGCACCTGACGATCGAGGAGGCGGTGAACGCCGAACTTGGGGCGGCCGACGGTGAGCTCATGGCGGTCGTCACGGCCGTCCCCGATCGGGCGAAGGGGGAGCGGCTGATCGTGTTTCATCTGCCCACGAGCCATCAGCCCCGCGACATCGTCAAGAAACTCGCCGAACGCGGCCTGCCCAACCTCTGGATTCCTTCGGCCGACAGCTTTGCCGAAATCGGCGAATTGCCGATCCTCGGATCGGGAAAGCTCGACCTGCGCGCGGTCGGCACGATGGCCAAAGAGCGGTTCGCCGAGAGGGTGCCGTCGTGACCGCGACAGTGCGGGCCAGGGCCGATGACGACCTGCCGCTGCAGGTCATTCTCGGGCCGTGCGACGACATGCGGGCCGAGGTGTTCGTGCGGGCAACGCCTCCCGCGGCACGGGGGCAGGACATGCGGCTGGAAGGCCAGCTCGCCGGCCCCGAGTGCCGGCGGGCGATCACGCTCCCCGTCGGGGCGTCGCTCATCGATCTCGGCGCGGGCGAAACGGGCCTGCTCGCGAAGGCTGTGCTCACCGAGCCGGCATTCTGGACACCGGAACTACCGAACCTTTACCGGCTCACGGCGCGGCTGTCGGCCGGCGGGCAGGCGGTCGCGGCGACCCGCCGGATCGGCCTGCGGCGGTCGGGCGTGCGCGGACGGTCGCTGTGGCTCGAAGGGCGGCGGTGGGTGCCGCGAGGCATCGCCAGCGATCCCCGGTCGTGCGACCTTGCGGCGCTGCACGATGCCGATGTCGCCGCCGTCGTGGCCGATCCGCCGGAGTCGCTGCTGACGGCAGCGGACGCGACGGGGGTCGCGATCGTCGCCGTGGCCGAAACGGAAAACGGCCGGCCGCACGATGCCGACGCCCTCGTCGAGCGGATCGCCGTGTGGGCGATGCATCCGTCCGTCGTGCTGGCGGTCCTGCCAGGGGCGTTCGCGGATACACGGATCGCTGGCGTGGCGGCGAAGGCCCGGCGGCTCAAGGGCACGATGCTGCTCGCCGGCGTGGTGGCTGCCGCAGCGGCTCCGCCGCGGGAGATCCCGGCCGGTATCGACTGCATGTGCGTCGCGCTCGATTCCGAACGGGTGCCGCACGACGCCTGGCGAGACGCGGCACCGGCCGTGCCGCTCATCGCCTGGCAGCGCGGCGCTGGCGCAGGGCACGCAGGCCGCACCGGCTGCGATCGACTCCAGGCGACGCTCGCCGCCTGGGGGCTCGCCGACGGCCGGATGCACCAACCATGGGACTGGGCGGGATACCTCGTGTCATGACAGGCGACTGGCGGACGTGGCTCATGATCGGCGCGGTCGGGTTCGGCGGGCCGGCGGGCCAAGTCGCGATCCTGCACCGCGAACTCGTCGAGCGGCGCCGCTGGCTCGATGAGGATGAATTTCTGGCGGCGCTCCGGGTGTGCATGCTCCTGCCCGGCCCCGAGGCGCAGCAATTGGCGACCTATGCGGGCTGGCGTCGCGGCGGTGTCGCGGGGGGACTGCTGGCCGGCACGCTTTTCGTGCTGCCGGGCGCGGTGCTCGTGACCATGCTGGCCTGGCTGCATGCGGCCGGCGAGTCGTGGCCACTGGTCGCCGCCGCCTTCGCCGCCACGCGGCCCGCGGTCGTGGCCCTCGTCGCCCTCGCGGCCTGGCGGATCGGACGCAAGTCGCTCACATCGGCACCGGCCGTCGCGATCCTGTGCGCGGCGATGGCCGCACTCGCGGCCGGCGTGGCGTTTCCGGTGGTCGTGCTGGTGGCGGGCGTGCTTGGTTGTGTGCTGCTGCCGGCGCCCGCGGTGAAAACCGGCTCGGGGGCGGCACCCGGCTCGGGGGCGGTACAAGTCTCGTCGCGGGGACCTCGAAGACTCGGTCCAATGCTCCTCGAGCTTGCACCGACCCCCTCGCCTCCCTGTCTCGATGCGCCACGCAGCACTTCATTGACTGGCGGCCGTTTCGCCAAGGGGCTGTGGCATCTTGCTGTGGTTTCGGGCGTGGCGGCGGTGATCTGGGCCGGATGTCTGTGGGGTGTGACCGTGATGCATGCGGCGGGGGGGCGTGGTCCTGCGATTGCGCGGCTGTTCACGACGACGACGCTCTTGTCGCTCGGTGGTGCGTATGCCGTCGTGCCCTGGGCGCTCGATGAGTCAGTGGCCCGAGGGTGGCTCGACGCCGACGAACGGTTCACGGCGCTGGCGATGGGCGAGGCCACGCCCGGCCCGCTGATTCTCGTCGTGACGTTCATCGGATTCATGGCCGGCTGGAAGGCCGTGCCCGACGCCGCGCTCGCCGCGGGATTGGCCGGCGGAACGACCGCGACGCTGTTCGCGTTCCTGCCGTCGTTCGCCCTGATCTTCGGCCTGGCGCCGTTCGTGCGGTCGATCCATCCCGGCTCGTGGCTGGGCCGCGGCATGACCGGCGTCGGCGCGGCGGTGGTCGCCGCCATTCTCATGCTCACGCTGAAGCTCGCCCGCGACGCCTTCCTCCCGGCCGGTCAGCCCGATCTGCCGGCGATCGCCGTGGCGGTGGCAAGCGCCGCGGCGCTGGTCAGCGGGCGTGCATCGACGCCGGTCGTGGTGCTGGCCGCGGCCGCGATCGGTGCGGTGGCGAGCCTGTGGTAGCATCGCCCGCATGCAGGCCTTCGATCCCGATCGCTACTCCCGCCAGACACGCTTCGCCCCGCTCGGCGTTGACGGTCAGGCGCGGCTGGCGGCGGGCCGCGTCGTCGTCGTCGGCTGTGGAGCGCTCGGCAGCGTCGTGGCCATGTCGCTCGTGCGAGCCGGCGTGGGCTTCGTGCGGCTCATCGATCGCGACGTGCCGGAACCCTCGAACCTGCCCCGCCAGGTGCTCTTCGACGAGGCCGACGTGGCCGCGGGATTGCCGAAGGCGGTGGCTGCCGCGCGGCATCTTCGGGAGATCAACTCCGCTGCGACGATCGAGCCGATCGTCGCCGATCTGACGGCGGCGACGGCGGCCACCCTGCTCGGCGGCGTCGATACGATCGTCGATGGCACCGACAACTTCGAGGCGCGGTTTCTCGTCAATGAATGGTGCTGCCGCCAGGGCCTGCCCTGGGTGCACGGCGGCGCGATCGGCGCGGAAGGCCGCGTGTTCACGATCCTGCCCGGCCGCACCGCCTGCCTCCGCTGCCTCGTGCCGGAGCCGCCTCGGCCAGGCTCGCTGCCCACGTGCGACACGGCCGGGATCATCGGCCCCGCGGCCCTCGTCGTCGGGGCCGTCGAGGCGGCCGAGGCGATCAAGCTGCTCGCCGGAGCGCATGACACGGTCGCTGGCCGGATGCTCGTCTGCGATCTGTGGGAGAACGTGTGGCGCACGATCGATCTCTCGGCACTCGCCGCCCAGGGCTGTGCCACCTGCCGCGAAGGCGACTTCCCGTGGCTGGAGGGCCGGCGCGGCGGACGGCCGACGGCGCTCTGCGGCCGCGACGCCGTGCAGGTGCTGCCGGCCACACCGGGCATCGATCTCGCGGCCCTGGCGTCTCGGCTCGCCGGCGTGGGGAGCGTCACTGTGAACCCGTGGATCGTCCGCGCCCGGGTGGAGCCGGATATCGAGCTGGCCGTGTTCACCGACGGCCGCGCGATCGTGTCGGGCACCCGCGACGAGGCCCGGGCCCGCGGCATCGTGGCGAAGTACGTCGGCGGCTGATGACGAACGAATCCTGCGACCCCCGACCGGCTCCTCGTCCCGGGGTGGCTGAACAAGCTGAACGAATGGAATGGGTCAGCCGTTCGCTTCCACCCTCGTCCCGGCCGCGGCGGCCGTGAGGAACAGGTCGGGCTCGTGGCCGAGCGCGGTCGTGCAGGCGAAGCGGACGGCGGCTTCGACCGCCGATGCCCGCGAGCCGTCGATGAGGGCGACGGCAGAGCCGCCGAAGCCGCCGCCGGTCATGCGGCAGCCGAACACGCCGTCGAGGCGACCGACCGCGTCGCAGATGCGATCGAGCTCGGGGCACGAGACCTCGAAGTCGTCACGGAGCGAGGCGTGGCTTTCGTGCATGAGCCGGCCGGCGGTCGGCCAGTCACCGGCTCGGGCTGCCGCCGCGAAGGCAAGCACCCGGTCATTCTCGGCGATCACGTGCCCGGCCCGTCGCCGCTCCGGTTCCGGCAGCGACGGCTGCAGCGTGGTCCATTCGTCGCGCGAGACGTCGCGGAGGGCCGGCCGATCGAGCAGCCGTGTCGCCCTCTCGCACTCGTGTCTCCGGGCCGCGTAGCCGCCGTCACCGAGCGCATGCTTCACGCCGCTGTCGATCACGAGCACGCGAATGTCGGCGGGGAGAGGCACGTGGGCGATGGCGCGGCTGCGGCAGTCGATGAACAGGGCGTGACCGCGTTGGGCGAGCGTCACCGCGAACTGATCCATGATTCCACAGGGCACGCCGGCGAACTCGTGCTCGGCCTGCTGGCAGAGCAGTGCCTTGGCGGCCGGATCGATCGCCCGGCCACAGAGCGTTTCCACGGCGGTCGCGACGCCCACTTCCAGGGCGGCGCTGCTGCTCAGGCCGCCTCCCGCCGGCAGATCCGCCGTGATCCGCATCTCGAAGCCGGGAATGGACCAGCCGAGCCGCTGGTAGCCGGCGAGCACGCCCGCCACATACCGTCCCCAGTCCGTGCGGCCGGCGGCGATCAGTGTGCCGAGGTCGATCTCGACCGGTGGCCCGCCGCGATCGCTGGTGAGCACGGCCCGATCGTTCGGGAGGCGGCACACCCGCATTCGCAGTCCGCGGTCGATGGCGAGCGGCAGGACGAAACCATCGTTGTAGTCGGTGTGCTCACCGATCAGGTTGACGCGGCCGGGCGACACCACCGTGAACTCGTCGGGCGTGCGGCTCACGGTGCGGCGCCCACGGACGTCGGTCGCGCGGTGCGGCCCGTCGCCGCCTCGAGGATGCGGTGCTCCGTGGCGTCGGCACGGGCAAACTCCGCGGTCAGCCTTCCCTCGGCGAGCACGACGATGCGGTCGGAGAGCGTGAGCAGTTCGGGCAGCTCGCTCGACGTCAGCAGGACGCCCATGCCCTGCCGGCAGAGGCGGTCGATGAGGGCATAGAGCTCGGCCTTCGCCCCCACGTCGATGCCGCGGGTCGGGTCGTCGAGCAGGAGGATGCGCGGCTTCGTGAGCAGCCAGCGGCCGATGATGCACTTCTGCTGGTTACCACCGGAGAGACCGGTGATCGCCGCATGGGGACCGGGTGTCTTCACGCCCGTGTCACGGAGCGGCTCGGCGACGAGTGCCTCCTCTCGCGCTCGGCTCACGAAGCCGCCCCGCTTCGCCTGGTCGAGGCTGCAGAGGCTCACGTTGCCGGCGACGTCGAGATCAGGGAAGAGCCCGAGCCGCTTGCGGTCTTCCGTGACCATCGCGATGCCGGCAGTGCAGGCCTCGCGGGGATGCGTGAACCGCACCGGCAGTCCGTCGAGCCGGATCCCGCCCGTCCAGGTCGGCGGCGAGCAGCCGAAGATCGTCTCCAAGAGCTCGGTGCGGCCCGCGCCCATGAGGCCGGCCACGCCCACGATCTCGCCGGCATGGAGGTCGAGCGACACGTCCGCCAGGCGATAGCCCCGCGGATGCTCCGGCCAGGGAAGCGTGAGGCCGCGAACCTCGAGCAGTTTTACCCCGCGGGGCCGCGGCTCGTGAAACGAGTGGCCGGCGATCTCGCGGCCCACCATCCAGCCGGTGATCTCCGTGGGCGTGGTCGCGGCCCGCTCGACCGTGCGGACATGCCGACCGTCGCGAAGCACGGTGATCCGGTCGGCGAGCCGAAACACCTCCTCCATCTTGTGGGAGATGTAGAGGATCGTGGTGCCACGTTCCCGCAGCCGCTGAATCGTCCGCTCGAGCCGGACCGACTCGGCCTCGGTGAGTGCGCTCGTCGGCTCGTCCATCACGAGGATCGATGCGTCGAGCGAGAGGGCCTTTGCGATCTCGACGAGCTGCTGGTCGCCCACCCGCAGGCTGCCGGCCGGGGCCCCCGGCGAGATCCGGCATTCGAGCATGTCGAGCAGCCTGGCCGTCTCGGCCTCCATCGTCGCATCGTCGATGAGGCCCGCCCATCCCCGCTGCTCGCGGCCGAGAAACACGTTGGCCGCCACCGACAGGTCTTCGACGAGATTCAGTTCCTGATGGATGATCGCCACGCCGGCCCGCTCGGCGTCGCGGGTGCCTGTGAAGCGGGCGGGCTGGCCATGAATCTCCAGCGTGCCCGCGTCGGGCCGATACACGCCCGAGAGGATCTTCATGAGCGTGCTCTTGCCGGCGCCGTTCTCGCCGCAGATGGCCCGGAGTTCGCCGGGGCGGACGTCGAGCGACACGTCGTCGAGAGCGACCACGCCCGGAAACCGCTTCGTGATCCCGCGCATCAGGATCGCGTGGCCTTCGATCGTCCGGTCGGCGGCCGTGTGGCCGGTCGAGGCGCCAGTCATGCGGTCCCCGCTGCAGCCGCCTGTCGGCTTTCCCACGCCTTCAGGGCACCGAGCAGGCCGAGGGCCGCCAGGCCGGCCGCCAGGCCGGCTCGCGGCGACGCCGTCATCGCGACCACACCGCCGGCCAGGATCGCGAGCGTGGGGATGGCGCAGAGGCCGAGCGCCCCGGGCAACAGCCTGCGGCCCCCCTTCGCCAGCTGGCCGACCTGGGAGAACGTCACGGCGAGCACGACGACCACGCCCACGATCAGTCCCTCGTAGATTTCCGACTCGGTCTTGATCACCTTCGAGACGGCGTCGATCACGACCCGCAGGAAAATGGTGCCGAGCACGGTGCCGGGCACGGTGCCGACGCCCCCCGAGAGCGAACAGCCGCCGACGACGGCCGCGGCGATCGCATTGAGTTCATGGCCCCGCGCCTGGTTGGCCGGGGCGGCGACGGACTCATTCGCCACGTAGAACAGGCCGGCCAGGGCCGCCGTCATCGCCGCGTAGCAGTAGGCGAACCACTTGACGTTGTCGGTGCGGATGCCCGCGAGTCGCGCCGCCTGCTCGTTGCCGCCGAGGGCGTGGACGTGGCGACCGAGAACGGTGCGGGTCAGCAGGAGCCAGGTGACGAATGCGAGCAGGCCGAAGACGGCGACCGGGATCCAGACGTTGTCACGGACGAACTTGAACATCGGGTCATACACGTTGATCTGGCTGTTCTTCGTGGGAAGGAGGGCCGCCGTCGTGCTCGTGGCGAGAGCCCGGGCAAGACTGCGGAGGCCGACGAGTGTGGCGAGCGTGGCGATGAACGGAGGCAGCCGCACGGCCGTGATCAGCCACGCGTGGAGCGTGCCCACGAGGAAGCCGGCCAGCAGGCTCGCGAGGCAGCCGGCCGCCACGACGGTTCCGCCCACCGGCTTGAAGCCCACCATCCCGGCCGGTGCGAGTGCGAGCATGGTGGAGGCGCAGACGGTGGTGGAGAGGGCGATCATCGAGCCGGCGGAGAGGTCGATGCCACCGGCGATGATCACCACGGCCGCGCCCAGGGCGAACATCCCGAGCATGGCCGTGCTGCGGGCGATGTCGCGCAGGCTCGCGAGCGGCTGGAACCAATAGGAGTGGTTGGCGTCGATGATCGCCGTGAGCACGACGGCCACGACGATGGCCGCGAGCAAGGCCCACTCGCTGCGGCGCAGAAGAAAGCCACTGGAGGAGGCGGAGGGGGAAGCAGTCATGCGTGAGGTTCCCGAGGCGTGAGGCGCCCGAGGTGCGGTGTGAGACCGGGGCGGGCGGCGACGTCAGGAGCTCGACAGGCCGTATTTCTTCAGCCACTCGCGGAACGTCGCGAGCGGCAGGTACTCGTGGCCGCCCCCCTCGATGTCGGCCGGCGTCACGAGCGGATCGGTGTCGGGCACGATCAGCCGCAGGCCGGTCGTGTAGATGTCGCCATCAGGCTCACCGAACCGCGGAAACATCTCCTTGATCGTGGCCGCGTCGCCGTCGTGCATCGCGAGCAGGAGGCGGACCGTCTGGATGCCCATTTCGAAGGGGTTCTGCACGACCATGGCATCGATCTGGCCGGCGGCCATCCGCTCGATCGCCACGGCCTGGGCGTCGAATGTGACGGTCGTGATCCGGTCGCGGGCCCTCCGTTCCTCGACCACCTCCGCGATCGCCGGGGCGTTGTAGGCCCAGATGCCCACGAGCGCCACCAGGTCGGGATGATTCACGAGCGCCGTGCGGACGTTGTCGCGGGCCCGGGCGAGGTCCATCTCGTCGCTCATCCGGTCGGCTTCCTTGAAGGCATCGCCGACCGCCTCCTTGAACCCGTTCATTCGGGCCCGGGCATTGTCGTTGTCGGTGAAGCCGGCGAATTGCACGTAGCCGCCCGAGGTCTTCCCGCGAGCCGTCAGAATCGCCTTGGCGGCCGCGCCGAGCAGCCGGCCCCCCACGATGTTGTCGGTGCCGATGTAGTAGGGGCGGGCATCGCGAAACAGGGTGCGGTTCACGTCACCATCGACGGTGATCACTTTCACCCCCTTGGCGGCGAGGTTCTTCATCTCCTCGACGATCGCGGCGTTCTCCGCCTGGATCACGGAGATCGCCACGGCGGCCACGTCGGCCTGGCTGGCGAGCTGCCGGAGCTTTTCGATCTGTCCTTGGGCGGTGCCGTTGCCCTTTTCCATCACCGCCCGCAGGCCTTTGGTGGCCAGACCCGATCGGTTCGCCCCCTCGACGAGACCGGCATTGCACGCATCCCAGAAGGGATCGTCGCCGTTGGTGATGAACACGAACCGCTTGGGGCTCCCCGCGGCGGAGGTCGCCGCCGCCGTGCTCGGCGCCGAGTCAGACGGCTGAGAGCATCCGCAGACCATCGCAACGACGCAGGCGATCAGCGCCGCAAATCGGATCACGTTCATGCGACCAGCTCCAGGCAGGAGATCAGGGGGCAAGCGGCTTTGTAAGTCACGTTTACGAATGTGGTCAGTAGCGTAGCCCATTCTTTCGCAGATGCACCAGAGGCGGCGCGTCTGGGTCGGCTCCGGCGGCCGTGACGCGGGCCAGCACCACGACATGGTCGCAGCGGGCGTCAACGGTGCCCGATGCCTGTGCGACCGGGCTGCATTCGAGCCAGGCTGCCGCCCCGTCCAGCACGGGAGATCCACACGCGGCCCGGCTGATGGCCAGTCCCGCGAACGGATTTTCGCCCGGAGCTGTCGGCCTGCCGAACCGTGCGAGCAGCGGCCGCTGGTCGTCGGCCAGCACGTTGACCACGAACGGCGTGCCCGCCTCGACGGCCGCGAACAGCCCGCGAGAGGGCGCCACGGCGATGGCGAGCATCGGCGGGTCGAAGCCGGCCTGCATCACCCAGCTGGCGAGCATGCCCCGGTCCTGGTCGCCGTCGCGCCAGGTGACGATGAACAGGCCGCTCGGAATCCGGCCCAGGGCCAAGCCGACGGCCGATCCATCGGTCGCGGCGGAGCGGGATGCGTCAGTCTGGGGCGGGGGAGGAGAGTTGGTCATGGAGGATGTCCTGGCAGGGGGGCGAGACACGGCAAGGCCGCTCATTCGCCGATTTGCGCCGTCTTCCCATTTCAATTCGAGTTGACCGTCACCGGGCCGTGCCGCTGGTGAACCGTGTCGGTCGTGCCGATGACACCGTGGCTCGGCGTGGCGAAGACCCTACAGTGTCGCCACGATGTGCCGGGTTCGCAACCTGCTCCGAACGTTCGGGGCGGGCAGGATGACGGTGTCGCTCCGGAATGGCGTCTCGATGCTGAATCGGCTTGGCAGGGTGTGGCTGGCGGTCGTGTGCCTGACGTGCCTGCGGGCCGTCGGCCAGGACCCGCCCGTCGAGCCGTTGCCCTCGGCCCAGCCGCAGGGCCCCGTGATCCTCGACATGCCGTACGCCGAGGGGCCGTGGTGCCCCGATGGCTCCTGCGTGTCGCCCGACGCCTGCCGTGACTGCTTCGACGACCTCTGGGCGGCCCGTCCGTGGGGCTGGCACATCCTGCCCAACAACCTGATCTACACGAGCTACCTGGCCGGGCCCAAGGAGCCGCGGTTCGCCAGCGTCTGGTACGACGACACGGCACCCGACCCTCTCGAGCCGTCGATCAAGAACGGCTGGCTGTGGGACATGACCGCCGGCGGCCGCGTCTCGATCCTGCGGTACGGATCCGACCCGGTCCTGCATCCGCAGGGCTTCGAACTGCAGGTGGAGGGCGCCGCGTTCGTGCGGCTCGACCAGCAGGACCAGCTCGACCTGCGGTCCTCGGATTACCGCTTCGGTCTGCCGCTCGTCTACGGCATCGGTCGCTGGCAGACCAAGCTCGCCTACTACCACTTGAGCGCCCACCTGGGCGACGAGGCGATGCTCAAGCATCCCGATTTCACACGAGTCAACTATCTTCGCGACGCGATGGTGTGGGGAAACTCGTACTTCCTGTTCGACTGGATGCGGTTGTACGGCGAGGTCGGCTATTCGTTCCACAACAGCGGTGGCTCGAAGCCGTGGGAGTTTCAAAGCGGGGTCGAACTCGTGCAGGCGCGGCCGACGGGACCACGCGGAGCGCCGTTCTTCGCGATCAACGGCATGTCGCGGCAGGAGCTGGACTGGGGGGGCAACGTCTGCGTGCAGACGGGCTGGGCCTGGCGGGGCGACCGCAGCGAGCGGCTCCTCCGCGTCGGCTTCGAATATCTCGCCGGCTCCGATCCGCAATACGAGTTCGTGTTCTCCAACCAGAATCGTGCCGGGATCGGGATCTGGTACGACTTCTGACCGGGCGGATCGCCCGCCGTCATGCCACTCCTTGCGATCGAAACGACGTGTGACGAAACCGCCGCGGCGGTCGTGACGCGGTCGCGCCAGGTGCTTGCGAGCGTCGTCGCCAGCCAGGAGCAACTGCACGCCCGGTGGCGGGGCGTCGTGCCCGAGATCGCCTCGCGGGCCCACGTGGAACGCATCATCCCCGTGATCGACGAGGCGGTCCGCAGGTCGGGCGTGGCCCGGTCGGGCATCGAGGCCGTGGCCGTCGCCGTCCGGCCCGGACTCGTCGGCTCGCTGCTCGTGGGGTTGGCCGCCGCGAAGGCCATCGCCGCGATGCTCCGCGTGCCGATCGTCGGCTACGATCACATCGCCGCGCATCTCTATGCCTGCCACCTCGCCCACGGCGAGTCGCTCCCCTATCCCTTCGTGGGGCTCGTGGCCAGCGGCGGCCATACCTCGCTGTTTCGCGTGCGGTCCCCTCTCGACCTGGATCGCCTCGGGGGCACGATCGACGACGCGGCCGGCGAGGCCTTCGACAAGGCCGCGAGCCTGCTCGGACTGCCCTATCCAGGCGGACCGGAAGTCGAGCGGGTCGCCCGGGAAGGCGATCCGCGGGCCCACCGCCTGCCACGACCGCTCGTCGCCGACCGCGACCGACTCGATCTCAGCTTCAGCGGCCTGAAGACCGCCCTCCGCTATCTCGTGCGGCCGCCGGGGGGCCCGGCCGACACGCCGCCCCCCGTCGGTCGGGCGCGAGCCGACCTCGCCGCCTCCTTCCAGCAGGCCGTGATCGACTGCATCGTCGCCAAGCTGGAGCTCGCCATCGACCGCACCGGCTGCAAGGCCGTCGCCATCGGCGGCGGCGTCGCCGCCAACAGTGCCCTCCGAGAAGCGGTCGAGGCGCTCGGCCGGCGGCGCGGTCTCGGGGTGTTCGTGCCGCCGCGGTCGCTCTGCACCGACAACGCCGCCATGGGGGCGATCGCGTGGGAACGGCTCGAGCGAGGCGACGACGACGGTCTGCTGCTCGACGTCATGCCCGGCACGGACAGAAGCCGCCGGGGCCGCTAGACCCGGTTCGGCTTTGGTGTAGCGGCGGCTTCGGGGCGGCAAAAGTCTCGTCGCGTGGGCCGCAGCGGCCCAAGGCTCCTCGAGCGTTCGCCGACCCCTCGCCTACGTCCCCCGGTTTGCCAAGTCGTCGCTCCAGCTACCTTGAATCCGCTCTAGAAATTCGAGAACGACTCGAACTCGTCATACGGGCGGTGCTCGAGGTTGACGAAGCGGGTGTAGTCGTGCTGCCACAGCAGCTTGACGTCGCCGATCGGACCGTTTCGCTGTTTGGCGATGATGATCTCCGCCTGGCCCTTCACCCGCTCGCGATCCTCGTCGTTGGTCTGGTAGTACTCCTCGCGGTGCACGAACATCACGACGTCGGCATCCTGTTCGATGGCGCCGGACTCACGGAGGTGATTGAGCCGGGGCCGATTGTCTCGCGATACTTCGGCCTGTCGGTTGAGCTGGGCCAGGCAGAGCACCGGCACGTCGAGTTCGCGGGACATCATCTTCAGCCGCCGCGCGATCCGGGCCACCTGCTCCTGTCGAGGATCGCGGGGATTATCGGGCTCGATCAGCTGCAGATAGTCGATCACGATCAGGGCCAGTCCCTGCCGCCGCTTGAGCCGGCGGGCCACGGCCGCGATCTCCGTCAGCGTGCGGCCCGGAGTGTCGTCGATGTAGAGGGGCGACGTGCCGATCTCCGACGACTTCTGCACCAGCCGCCGCCGATCCTCCTGGGAGATCGTGCCGTTGCGGAGCCGGTGGCCGTTCACCTGGGCCGCCGAACAGAGCAGGCGATCGGCGAGTTCGAGGCTCGCCATTTCGAGGCTCGTGAAGAGCACCGCCTGCTTGAGGTTGATCGAGACGTGCTCCGCGATGTTCATCGCGAACGCGGTCTTTCCCATGCTGGGACGGGCCGCGAGGATGATGAGTTCGGAGTTGTGCAGGCCGCCGCAGAGCGTGTCGAGATCGGTGAAGCCCGTCTCGACACCCCCGATCATGTGCTCCTGCTTCATTCGCGCGTCCATGCGGACCATCACCTCTTCCAGCACCGTCTGGATCGGCTGGGCCTCGGCCGAGCTGCGTCGCTCCAGGATCGCGAAGATCCGTTCTTCAGCCTGGGCGAGCAACTGCCGCGGCTCGTCGGTGCCGTCGTAGGCGTCGCGGAGAATATCGGTGCCCGCGTCGATCAACGAGCGGAGGAGGGCCTTGTCGCGGACGATGTGGGCGTAGTGGCTGGCGTGCGCCGCGTGCGGCACGGCTTCGACCACCTCGGCGAGCGCCGCGGCCCCGCCGATGCGGTCGAGATCCCCCTTCGTCCGCAGCCGCTCGAGCACGATCGTGGCATCGATCCGCTTGCCTGAATCATGAAGCTCCAGCAGATGCTGGTAGAGAATCTGGTGCGACTCGTCGGAAAAGTCCTCGGGGCGGATGAGCAGGGCGATGTCGTCACAGGCGTCGGGCTTGAGCAGGATGCTGCCCAGCACGGCCCGCTCGGCATCGACGTTCGCGGGGCGGTCACGATCGACGCGCACTCCGGCCGCCGGCTGAGGGCCCCCGGAGCCGCGGCTCCGCCGGCCACCGTCGCGAGCGGTCGTCTGACGCGATGCCGCCATCGATGACTGCCTCCATGTCTTCCGACCGTCCTGAGCCGACCGCCTCGGGCCGAAGCCTCCACGCAGCCACCTGGTTCGCAGCGACCTAGCTCGCAACCACGTGGTTCGCAGCCACCGGGGTTTATGGTGGCTGCCACCTACTTCGCGGCGGCGTCGCTGCTGCTCGGGACGACCCAGACCTTGAGATCGCCCTCGACGTCCGGGGCGAGTTTGATCTTCACGGTGTAGAGGCCGACCTCCTTCAGCGGGCCCTGCAGGATGATCTGATCGGCCGCCACCGTCAGATCCTGCTGCTTCAGCGATCGCGAGATCTCGGCGGCACCGACGGAACCGTAAAGATGGCCCTCGTCATTGGCATTGGCCTCGATCGTCACGCTCGTACGAACCAGTTCCGACAGCAGGCTCCGCAGGCCGGCCAACCGCTCGCGGGCGATCTCCTCGAGCTTGGTCTTGTGCTTCTCCACCATCCGCTTGTGGTGCTCGGTGGCGAGTGTGGCCAGGCCCTGGGGAAGCAGGTAGTTGTAGGCGTAGCCGCGCTTCACCTCGACCACGTCCCCCTGCTTGCCCAGGTGTTCAACGGTGTGGATGAGGAGAAGCTCGATGCCGCCCCGCTTGCCCTTGGGAAGGCTGCGCTTGCCGGCGACTGCGAGACGAGGCTGTGCTGAAGCGGCCATGAATCAATTCCTCCGAAAATCAGAACGGGATGTCGTCATCGGCCCCGACCGGCCCGCCGGACGATCCGGGGCCGTCATCGAAGCCGTCGTTGGCTTGGTTGAATTCGTCGCCCCCCTGCGAGGCACCGCGGCCGGCGGCCACGCGGGGCTTCGATCCGCGGCCACCGTCGCCGCCCGACCGAGAGCCGAGGAGTTGCATCTTCTCGCCGACCACGCGGAGCTTGGAGTTCTTCTTGCCATCCTTTTCCCATGTGTCGAGCTTGAGCCGCCCTTCGATCAAGAGGGGCGAGCCCTTCGTCACATACTCCCCGGCGATCTCGGCCGTGCGTCCCCAGAGGGTGACGTCCACGAACGTCGTTTCCTCGACCCACTCGCCCGACGGTGTCTTGCGCCGGTCGTTGACGGCGAGACCGATGTCGGTGACTGCCGTACCGTTCGCGATGTAGCGAAGTTCGGGGTCGCGGGTCACGTTGCCCATCAGGATGACTCGATTGAAGCTTGCCATGGGGGAACCTCCTTCTCGCTCGCCGGATTGCTGGAACTGAACGCCTGTACAACTCCAGTAGGATATCCCCTGTGGACCGAGGGTGCAAGTGGTCGGGTCAGAGGGATCGCGAAAGGGGTTCCTCAGGCGCCACCGACCGGCCGGCCGGCCGGTGCCGCCGCTGCGGCGGGCCGCCGTTGGGCCGTTTCGCCCGCGAGCGCGTGCTGCACGAGCGCCTCCGCGATCCGGTCGTCGATCTTGAGCACCAGTTTTCGCAGGATGTCTTCGGTGATCTCGCACTGCCGCTCGAGGGACGCAAGATTGCCGGCCGGCATCCGGAAGTAGGTCAGCCAGTAGACGCCCTTCTTGTGGCCTTTGATCGGGTAGGCCAGTTTTCGCTCGTCCCAGAGCCGTGACGCCAGCACCGTGCCGCCGAATTGCTGGAGCAGGTCGGTCACCTGCTGAGCCACTCCCCCCGGGTCACGGGAGTACTTGCCCGAGTCGAGAATGAACATGCCTTCGTACACCGACATGAAAACGCGCTCCTCTGTGTGTATGTGTGCCGGTCGTGGTGTGCCGGTGCGGAACAGTGACCGTCGAGAATCTAGCAGTTGTATCGGTCAGTTGTATCGGTTCATGGCCGCCTGGATGCCGACGGCGACCCAATCCTCGGCGGCGTCGGCCGCCCGCTCGACCATCGGCCCGAACGCATCCCGCTCGGCCCGCGAAAATCGCCCCAAAACATAGTCGGCCGGCTTCCAGCCCGCCGGGACCGGTCCAATCCCGACCCGGAGGCGGGGAATATCCTGGCTGCCGAGCCGCCGCAGGATGTCGGCCAGGCCGTTCTGGCCCCCCGCCGACCCGCTCGGCCGCATGCGGAGGGTGCCCGTTCCCAGGTTGAAGTCGTCACAGATCACCAGCATGTCGGAAGCATCGATTTTGAAAAAGTCGCGGGCCGCGAGCACGCTCGACCCGCTCAGGTTCATCCAGGTCAGCGGCCAGAGCAAGAGCACGGGGCAGCCACGAACCGTCGCCTGCGCCGTTTCGCCCTGGAACCGCTGTCGCCGCGGGGGGCTGCCGGCACGACGAGCCAGGGTTTCCAGCACGTCGAAGCCCACGTTGTGCCGGGTGCCGTCGTAGGCAGGTCCCGGGTTGCCCAAACCCACCAGCAGTTTCACGTTTCTCGACGGGAGAATCACCGCACCTCGTCAGGCGGCCGCCGCGAGGCTCGCGAGCCGCCGGCCGGTCAGGACTTCTCCGCTTCGGACTCTCCTTCCTCGGCCGCCTTGCGGCCAATGACTTCCGGCTCGGCCGACCCGGGGGCGCCCGCCTCCTCGGCCTTCTTGGTCGGCAGCATGCAGCTGACGACGGTCTCGTCGCCGTCGGCGAGCGCCTTGGCCCCCTTCGGCAGATGGAGATCGTGGACCTTGATCGAATGGCCGACCTCCAGGTGTCCGACCTGGGCATGGATATGGTCCGGGATCGTGTCGGCCGTGCACTCGAGTTCGATTTCGTGCATGACGAGGCTGAGCACACCGCCGGACCGCTGCCCCGGGCATTCCCCCTTGAGGTCGATCGGCACCTTCACCTTCACGCGGTCGGACTTGCTCACGCGGAGCAGGTCGATGTGCAGGGGATCCGAGCCCATGGCGTCCCACTGAAGCTCGCGGATGATCGCGCCTTCCTTCACGGCGCCAGTCAGCTCCACGAAACGGCTGCCGTGGCGGACGACGGCCTCGACGGCATCCCGTTTGGCGGCCAGTTCCACGCATTTCTCGCCGTGGCCGTAGAGAATCGCCGGAACCATGCCTGCCCGCCGCAGGCGGCGGCTCTCTCGGCTGCCGCTGGCCTTTCGGGTCACGACTTCAAGTGTGTCGCTCATGAAAACTCCTTCAAAATTCGAGCCCCTTATTCTGCCTGCCACGGACGCAGACGCAAGCCGAATCGGGGAAACGGCGGGAAAACCGTGGATTCCGGCAGCTCGTCACTGAAACATCATGCTGACCGACTCGTTGCGGTGGATCCGCTTGATGGCCTGGCCGAGCAGGCTGGCGACGGAGAGCACGGTGATGTTGGGGAGCATCTTGCCCGGCGTGAGGGGGATCGAGTCGGTGATGATGATGTTCTTGAAGGGGGCCTGCTTGAGCCGCTCGATGGCCGGGCCCACCAGCAGCCCGTGGGTCGCACAGGCGTAGATCGCCTTGGCGCCGTTCCTGTGGAGCACGTCGGCGGCCCCGCAGATCGAGCCGGCGGTGCTGATCATGTCGTCGAACAGCACGGCCGTCTTCCCCTCGACGCCGGCGCCGATGATGTTCGTGCTCTTGATCGTGTCGGCCGAGAGCCGCCGCTTGTCGATGATGGCCAGCGGGGCCCCGATCCGGTTGGCGTGCCCCACCGCCCGCTTGATGCCCCCCTCGTCGGCGCTCACCACCACGAGTTCCTCCCTCGGGATCTCGAGCGAGTGGAGATGGTTGTTGAGCACCGGCGCGGCGTAGAGATGGTCCACCGGCACGTCGAAGAAGCCCTGGATCTGCGCGGCGTGGAGGTCCATCGCCAGCACGCGGTCGGCGCCCGCGCGGGTGATCAGGTTGGCGACGAGCTTGGCCGTGATCGGCACGCGGCCCGAGTCCTTGCGGTCCTGCCGGGCATAGCCGAAGTAGGGGATCACGGCCGTGATCCGAAAGGAGCTGGCCCGCTTGAAGCTGTCGATCATCACGAGCAGCTCCATGATGTGCTCGTTGACCGGCGGCGACGTGGACTGGACGATGAATACGTCGCGGCCGCGGACGTCCTCGTCGATCTTGCAGGAGATCTCGCCGTCGGGAAACCTCCCCAGCGAAATCTTGCCCATCGGCAGGTTGAGGTAGCGGCAGATATCCTGCGTCAGGGCCGGGTTGGCCGGCCCCGAAAAGATCTTCAGGTCGTTCATCGGATCGCTCGAGAGGCGAAGGGAGGGCTGCGGAAATTCCGCGGCCCGACCCGACCACTCTGACCGCGGGGCCCACCGCCTTCAAGGCGTCTGCCTGCCGCCGGGGCGGGACGATATTCTGGGCCGCGCCCCCTTTGTTCCCATGCCCGGTCTCCTCCCGAGGATCTGCCCATGTCGTCACATACGCTTCAGCTGATCACCTCCCATCGGAGTGCCTCGTTCGCCGCCGCCGACCGCGTGGACGTGGCCCTGGGCAACCTTGCCGTGCGGACCCGGCGGCTCGCCGGCGGCGTGCGTGACGGCGTGCTGCTCGTCGAACTCGTCGCCGGTGGCACGAAGGTGTTCGTGCTGCCGGATCGCGGCCTGGGCATCTGGAAGATCATGGCCGACGGCTGCGAACTGGGCTGGCAGTCGCCCGTGCACGGGCCGGTGCATCCGCGGTTCGTGCCGATCGCCGAGCCGTCGGGCATCGGCTGGCTCGACGGCTTCGACGAACTGGTCGCCCGTTGCGGCCTCGTGAGCAACGGCGCACCCGACTTCGACGCCTCGGGGCGACTGCGGCACCCGTTGCACGGCCGGATCGCGAACCTGCCGGCCCATCACCTCGACGTCACGCTCGATGAGGCCGCCGGCACGATCACGCTCACGGGCGCCGTGGACGAGACGCGGTTTCTCGTGCATGCCCTCCGCATGACGACGTCGCTCACGCTGCACGCCGGCCGTCCGCGGGTGTCATGGACCGATACGGTCAAGAACCTGTCCGACCGTCCGGCCACGATGCAGATGCTCTACCACGTGAACTTCGGTCCGCCGCTGCTGGGGCCCGGGGCGGAGCTGATCGCCGCGGTCGAGGAACTCGCTCCACGCGACTCGGCCGCGGTGGCTGACGCGGCCACGTGGGGCCGCTACGTGACGCCGCAGGCGGGCAGAGGCGAGCAGGTCCATTTTGCCCGTGTGCGGCCCGACCCCCAGGGCACGGCGACGGCACTGCTCATCGGCCCCGACCATCGGAATGCGGCCTCCCTCACGTGGCAGGCCGACACGCTCCCATGCTTCACTGTCTGGAAGAACCAGGGGGGGCTTGCCGACGGCTACGTGACGGGGCTGGAGCCGGCCACCAACTATCCGAACCCGCGGTCACACGAGGAGGCGCAGGGACGGGTCGTGCCGCTCGCGCCGGGCGGAAGTGTCCGCTTCGACGTCGCGATCGAGCACCATCACGGCGACGCGATCGCCGCCGAGCGAAGCCGGATCGAAACGCTCGGCGGCCGGGCGCCCCAGATTCACGCCGGCCCGAAGCCGGGATGGAGCCCGGTGGAGGGGTGACTGCGGGAATAGGCACAGTGGAGGCGGCGGGAGTCGAACCCGCGTCCCGAGATGTTTCAGCACAGACGTCTACGTGTGTATCCGGTCGATTTGAGTCTCGTTCGCGCGTCCCCGGCCGGCAGGGTGCGTCGCAAACCAGCCCGGAACGTTTTTAGCCCCGGCCGTACCAGGCGGTGAACCGGGGCGAGTCGGATTTGGCGACCGATTGGGAGGCCCTTCCGACTGGGGCCATCGCTCGGGGCGGCTTAATTAAGCAGCCAGAGAGAACTGAGCTTCGGCAATTGAAGCTTGGTCGACTTTTAACGTGGCCAGCCGACCAACCACGACACGCAATCTGAGCCTCTTGCCATCCGGTCGATACCGGTACGCCCCCGTGGGTGGATGCCTGTCCTTCATTCGTCGGCCGAACGCCCGGCCGCTGTCCACCATTGTATGCGACTTCTCTGGCTGTAGGGATCGTGAAGCGCGGATGGCCGGCGTGGAGACCGAAAAATCGCCTTTCCGGCGTGCCCGGCCGGGCTGGGGCGGTGATACTTCTTCGTCGGCCGCACCCGGCGTCGGCCTCTTCCAACCCCCCTCCGATTGACGTTGCTCCCATGGCAGCCGTAGTCTGCAGTGCAGCGGGTAGTGAGCCCTGTTTCGGCCGCGTCGCCCCTCGAGGTTCCCGAGCCATGCTCTTCTCCGCGTTTTCTCGCCGCTTGGGCCGCCTGGTCTGTATCGCATCTGCCTGGGTGGTGCTCGGCGGCACCGGCGTCGCCCAGGACTGGGCCGCGAAGATGTTCACGGTGACGAGCCACAACTTCGGCACCGTCGCCAAGGGATCGAAGACGCAGTACCGGTTCGTGTTCCGCAACATCTACAAGGAAGACCTGCACGTCGTGGGCGTGCGGACGAGTTGCGGCTGCACGTCGCCCGAGGTCACGAAGCGCGACCTCAAGACCCACGAGACCGCTGAAGTGGTCGCGACGTTCAACACCCGGACGTTCCTCGGCCAGCACGGTGCCACGCTCACCGTCACCTTCGACAAGCCCTTCCATGCGGAGGTCCAGCTTCGCGTGGCGGGCAACATCCGCGGCGACGTGGCGTTCGATCCGCCCTTCATCGATCTTGGCAACGTCGATCTCGGCGAGGGGGCGGAGCGGACGGTGCGGGTGACCCGCGTCGGGAGCACGCCGTGGGAGATCAAGGACGTGCGCAGCGTGAACCCCAGCTTCGAGGTCATGCTCTCGAAGCCGACGCGGACGGCGGCGCAGACGCTCTACGACCTCACGATGCGGCTCAAGCCGGAGGCCCCCGCGGGCTACGTGAAGGGGCAGCTGATCCTGGTGACCAACGACCCGCGGGCCACTCAGATTCCGATGGACGTCGAGGGCCGGATCGTGGCCGAAGTGACGGTCAGTCCGCAGCTGCTCGCGCTCGGTGACGTGGAGTGCGGCAGCACGGTCACGAAGAACGTGGTGGTGCGGGCGAACCGCGAGTTCTCCATCACGGGCATCTCGTGCGCCGACGGCTGCCTGACCTGCGAGCCGAAGACGACCCCGGCGAAGGTGCACATCCTGCCGATCACGTTCCAGGCCGGGCCGGCGGCCGGAAAGGTCGAACGGCAGCTGAAGATCGCCACCGACCTCGGCGAGGGAGCCGTGCCGGTCGTGACCGTGCATGCCCAGGTGGCCCCGGCCGCCCCGGCCGCCCCGGCCGCGAACGAGCAGTCGGCCGTTCTCGCCCAGTAGGTCTACCTGTCGGCGGCCGACACGTATTCCCGCAGGGCGGGGCCGCAGTAGACCGACGTCGGGCGGATCAGACGGTTGTCGCCGATCTGCTCGATCACGTGGGCGGTCCAGCCGCTCATCCGGGCGACGACGAAGATCGGCGTGAACACCTTCACGGGCAGCCCGAGCGCGTGGTAGACGCGGGCGGCGGGCCAGTCGAGGTTCGGCCTGAGCCCCTTGGCGTCGAGCATGATCCGCTCCACGCGATCGGCGAGGTCTTCGAGTGCATCCCCCGGCGTGCCCCGCACCATCTCGCGGCACATCCTTCCGAGCAGCTTCGCCCGCACGTCGCCGTCCTTGTAGACGCGGTGGCCGAAGCCCATCACCACCTTCCTGGCGGCGAACTGCTCCCGCACCCAGGCCTCGGCCCGTTCGGCCGAGCCGATCTCCCCCAGCACCTCCAGCACCTTCTCGTTGGCGCCGCCGTGCAGCGGCCCCTTGAGGGCGCCGATCGCGGCGGTGATTCCCGAGTGCATGTCGGAGCCGGTCGAGACCACCGTGCGGGCGGCGAAGGTCGAGGCGTTGAATTCGTGCTCCGCATAGAGCACGAGCGTGGTGTTGAACGCCGCCACCTGCGCGGCTGCCGGCGTGCGGCCCGTGAGCCGGGCCAACAGTGCCGCGGCGATCGAGCCGCCCGGCCACGAGGCGACCGGCCGCCCGGCCGAAAGATCCATCCACGCCGCGAGCAGGGCGGGCGTCTGGCCGAGCAGCCGCTCGGCTTGGGCGAGCAGGGCCGGGCGGGGGCCGGGGGAGTCGTCGCGCTCCAGAAGCCCGAGCATGCTGATCCCGGTCCGGAGGGCGTCCATCGGCGAGGCATGCGGGCTGGTGCGGGCGAGCGTGGCCAGGGCCTCGATCGCGGCCGGATCGACCGCCTCGGCGGCGGCCGTGATCCGCTCACCGAACGCCGCGCGTTCCGCCGGCGTCGGCAGTTCGCCGTGCACCAGCAGATACGCCACCTCCTCGAAGTCGCCGACGCGGGCGAGCGGCTCGATGTCATAGCCCCGATATCGCAGGCCCCCTTCGAGCGAGCAGATCGCCGTGCGGCCGGCCGTCACGCCGGCGAGACCCTTGGCAAAGTCGGCGGAAGCGGGGGAGGTGGTCATGCGTGCTTCTCCTCATGACTGGATGCGTGACGGGCAGCGTGACGGGTTGCGCGGGCGGCGGCCGGACCGGCGAGATGGGCGTCGGGGTGCCGCGGGTCGTAGCCGAGCAGGTCGTACAGTTCCTCGCGCGACTGCATGAGATCGAGCAGGCTTTCCTGCGTGCCCTCGGAGGCGATGATCGCCAGGCCCGCCTCCATCGCCTTCATCGCCAGCCGCATGAGCGTGACGGGGTAGAGCACGGCGCTGAAGCCCAGTTCGGCCAGATCGGGGATCGAGACGAGCGGGCTGACGCCGAACTCCGTCATATTGGCCAGGAGCGGGGTGCCTTCGAGTGCGTCCCCCACCCGGCGAAACTCGTCCCGCGAGGCGAGCGCCTCGGGAAACAGCCAATCGGCCCCGGCCCCACGGTAGGCCTCGAGCCGGCGAATGCAGTCGTCGATGCCATGCACGCCGCGGGCATCGCTGCGGCCGACGATCACCGTGCCGGGATCGCTGCGGCCGGCGGCCGCTGCGGCCAGCCGGTCGCACATCTCGGTCGTTTCGACCACCCGCTTGCCGGCCAAGTGGCCACACCGCTTGTCGGCCGGCTGGTCTTCGAGCTGGATCGCCGCGGCGCCCGCGGCCTCCAGCCGCCGCACCGTCTCCTCGACGTCCCGCGGGCCGCCGAAGCCCGTGTCGGCATCGACCACCACCGGGATCGTGACGGCCCGGGCCAGGATCCGCGTCTGCTCGACGAGTTGGTCGCGGGTGAAGAGGCCGATGTCCGGCACGCCCAGCGTGCCGGCCGAAAACGCCGCGCCCGACAGGTAGACGGCATCGAAGCCCGCCTCCTCGACGAGCCGGCCCGCCAACGCGAAGGGCGCGCCGACGATGCCGAGCATCTCTTCCGTGACGGCCCGGCGCAGGGCGGTGCCTCCGGCCGCCGTGGCGGGACCGGTGGGGGCAGGGGATGAGTCGGCCATCGGTGTGAGGGTATCCTGCGAGAAGGTGCGAGTCCGCCCGGAGTTATAGGTGCAGGGCATGGCGAGCGGAAGCAGCGACGAGTCAGGCCGGGCGGTATCGATCGCGCGGTGGGGCGTCGAGGTCGCAGTGATCATGGCGACCTTCGCAGCCGCCGGTGCCTGGCCCGTGCCCGATCTCAACGAGCCGGTCTACCTCACGAAGGCGCGGCATTCCGTGGATCCGGCGTGGGCCGCGGGCGACTTCTTTCTCGAGACGCCCGATGCCCATGGCGTCTTCTATCGCATCTTCGGACCGCTCGCCGCGGCGGTGCCGCTCGACCAGGCGGCGTGGATCGGGAGGCTCGCGGGCTGGCTCGCGCTGGCCGTCGGCTTTCGGCATGCCATCGGGCCAATCGTGGCCACGAGTCCCGGCCGGCTCGCGGCGGCCGCAATCTTCGCACTGGCACTGCGGTGCACCACGATGGCCGGCGAGTGGGTGATCGGCGGCTGCGAGGCCAAGGTGTTCGCCTGGGCGTGCGTGCTCGGCGGACTCGGTGAGTTGTGTCGCGGCCGGCCGGCGTCGGCCTGGCTGGCAATGGGCTGCGGCGCGGCACTGCATCCGATCGTCGGTGGCTGGGGCATGATCGCGCTGGTGCCTGCCTGGTGGCTCACTCGCACTCGCCCGGTTTGTGGTGATCGCCGGCTCGGGGGCGGTACAAGTCTCGTCGCGGGACCTCGAAGAAGCGGTCCACATGCTCCTCGAGCGTGCACCGACCCCCTCGCGTTCCCGTACTGGCTGGCCACGACCACAAAACGCTTTGACTGGATGCTTGATAGCCGAGTGGTGACGGTGGCGTGCGTCGTCGGCGGGCTCGTGGCGGCCGCGGCCGGGGTGCTGCCGGTGCTCGGGCTCTCCGGCGGAGCCTCGGCGGTCGAGCGGGCCGAGGCCGCGCGGATCTACGTCGTCGAGCGGCTCGGGCATCACCTGCTGCCGCGGTCGTTCGCGGAGCCGCTCGTGGCCCGGCATGTGCTCGCGATCGTCGCCTGGTGGCTGCTCACGCGGCAGGCCCGCCGCACGCCCGCCCGCACCCGGCTCGACACCTTCACCACCGTGTCCCTCGGCCTGTCGCTGACCGGACTCGTGATCGCGGCGACGGAGCCGTTCGCTCCGGCGACCGTGCACGGGCTGCTGCGGTTTTATTGGTTCCGGCTCGCCGACGTGATGGTGCCGCTGGCGTTGGCGGCGGCGGCCGTGGCGGTGCTCGAGGACGATGCCGTCTGCGCGCGGCTCCTGGCGGTGCGGCCGGCCGTCGTGCGCTGGGTCGTGGCGCTGCTGCTCGGCGTCGATCTCGCCACCCAGTCGGCCCACTGGCCGCTGCCGGGGCGCGAGCGGCTCGCGGCCCGGGCCGACTCGAAGCTCGACGCGGCCGCGTGGGCGGATGTCTGCGCGTGGGCGCGAGAGCACACGCCCCCCGACTCGCGGTTCCTGACGCCGCGCGGTGCCGGCAGCTTCACCTGGCGGACCGGCCGGCCCGAGGTGGTGTCGTGGAAGAACAGTCCGCAGGACGCGCGGTCGCTCATCGAGTGGCGGCGGCGGATGGTAAACGTGTTCTCGCCCACCGGCCGCCTGGGCGACATGGGTGCGTCGGTCGCCGCGCTCGGACCCGAGCGGATGCGTGAGGTGGCCGCCGCCTACGGGGCCACGCATGCGATCGTGCCGAGGCCTGCCGCGTGGCAGCCCGAGCTGCCGTTCGAGCGGGTGTACGCCAACGCCGGATATGCGGTGTATCGAATCGGCGAATGAGGGAATCTCGTGGTGCGCGAACCCCGACCGGCTCCCCGTCTCCTGCTCCTGTGCCTGCCCCAGCCACTCTCGATCCCGATCGATCTGCGGCCATTACGGCCGCGCTGCCGGCTGATCGAGAGGCACGCCGAGTTTCGCGGCCTTGATCCGCATGACGTGGGCGAAGGCCGGAAACGGATACTTCTTGCCGCGTTGCGTGGCCCAGAAAAATGTCGAGTCCACGAGCGGGGCGGGGAGGCGGCCGGCCCGCACCTGTGCCGCGACCGCGTCGCAGAAGGCCACGTCGGCCGGAGCCTGGACACGCAGGCCGGTCTTGAGTCGATCGGCGAGCGTGGGGATCGACGACCGGGCCACGGCGGGCGGTTCGGCGGCCACGGCCGGGGCGCGTGCCGCGATCGCGAGTCCGAGCATGATTGTGAACGCGGCCGACACGCAGCGACGATCCATGCGGCACCTCCGTCAGGCCGCGGAGAGTCGCAGGCGGACGCGGGCGGGTCAACGCGAGTCCCCGGGCTCCCACCGGGGACCGCCTTGGGGACACCGCCGCATCAGCCCGTGAACCGTGCGAGGGCATACGACTTCTTGCCCGTCCGCAGCACGAGCGTGGCGGCTCCGGCGAGGTCGCGGGGGGTGAGTCGGTGGGCGGCGTCGGCCACGCGGCGGTTGTTCACGTAGGCCCCTCCCTGCTCGATCGTGCGACGGGCCGCGCCGCCGCTCTGGGCGAGGCCCGTGGCCTTCAGGGCTTCCGCGAGCGGCAGGCCGTCGCCATCGAGGGCCGATCGGGGAAACTCGTGGCTCGGCACGTCGGCGAAGATCTCCGCGAGAGCGGCGTCGTCGAGGCTCGCGATTTCCGCGCCGAAGAAGATCTCGGTGGCCTGCCGGGCGGCGGCCAGCCCCGCGTCGCCGTGCACGAGCCGCGTCAGATCCTCCGCGATCCGTTTCTGCGAGTCGCGGGCGGCGGGGTTTTCGGCACGCCTGGCGTCGAGGTCGCGGACCTCCTCGAGTGGCAGTTCCGTAAGCCGCAGCAGGCAGCGGCCGGCGTCGTCGTCGTCGAGGTTCACCCAGTATTGATAGAAGCGATATGGGCTTGTCCGCTTCGGGTCGAGCCAGACGGCCCCCGAGGCGGTCTTCCCCATCTTCGTGCCGTCGGCCTTCGTGAGCAGCGGGCAGGTGATGCCATACAGGTCGCGGCCGCGAAGCCGACGGCCGAGCTCGATGCCGGCCGTGATGTTGCCCCACTGATCGCTGCCCCCGATCTGCACCCGGCAGTCGAGGGCGTCGGAAAGGTGCACGAAATCCCAGGCCTGGAGCAGCATGTAGCTGAACTCGGTGTAGGAGAGGCCGCCGTCGCGTTCGAGCCGGCTCTTCACCGAGTCTTTGCCGAGCATCTGCGAGAGCGGCACGTGCTTGCCGACGTCGCGGAGGAACTCGAGGTAGCCCACGCCCCGCATCCAGTCGGCGTTGTTGACCACGTGCACGCGGGCGGCGGTGCTCGCGAGCACGCTGCGAATCTGCCGCTCGACGCCGGCGATGTTGGCGGCGAGTTCGTCGGCAGAGAGCAGGTTGCGTTCCTCGCTGCGGCCGCTCGGGTCTCCGATCATGCCGGTCGCGCCGCCGACGAGGGCCACCGGCTCGTGCCCGGCCCGAGCCACCCGCCGCAGGAGCACGAGGGCCACGAGGTGTCCCACATGCAGGCTGTCGGCCGTCGGATCGAAGCCGGCATACACGCGACGGCCCGGCGTCGCGAGCCACTCCCGCAGTAGCTTCGCATCGGTGGACTGCTGCACGAGCCCGCGGGCTTCAAAATCGGAGAGCAGGTCAGGATTCATGATGCACAACGGTCATTTGGCCGCACAGGGAAGCCGGAATCGGCGGAAGCTCGAGGAGCCTTGGACCGAGTCCGCGAGGTCCACCGCGACGAGACTTCTGCCGTTCCGGCGGATTCTTTTCGTAACGCCCGCTATCGCCACATATCGTCATTCGCGAATGGATGCGCCGGCCCGCCCAGCTTCGGCGTGGGCAGCGCCTTGAGCGCCTGCTCGGCCAGCCGGAGGTCTTCCCGCGACGTGATCTTGAGGTTGATCGGGGAACCGGGCACGACGGTCACGCGGTGGCCGAGAGCCTCCACCAGCTGGGCCTCGTCGGTGTGGGACGGATCGTGCTTCGCGGCGAAGGCCCGCGTGAGCAGATCGCGGGAAAACACCTGCGGCGTCTGGGCCTCCCACAGGCCGGTGCGATCGACCGTGCCCGTGATCGTGTGGTCGGGGCCGACCCGCTTGAGCGTGCCGACGACCGGCGTGGCGAGGATGGCCGCCCCCGTGCGGACGCCGGCCTCGAACACGCGGTCGATCCAGGCCGAGGCGATGCAGGGGCGGGCGGCGTCGTGGATCGCCACCATGTCGATCTCGGGGCCGAGTTTCTCGAGGCCGTTGCGGACGGAATCGGCCCGCTGTGTACCCCCTTCGGCCAGCGTGATGCCCATGAAAGCGAGGTTCGCGCCGAACTTCTCGCGGAAGCTCTCGCGGTCTTCCGGAGACACGACCACGACCACCTGCTTCACGTCGGACCGATCGATGAACTTCTCGGCCGAGTGCAGCCACACGGGGCGGCCGGCGAGTGGCGCGAACGGCTTCTTGTAGTTGGCATCCTGAAAGCGGCTGCTCTGGCCCGCCGCGGCGAGGATGACTCCGAACGTGGGCATGGTTAGCGGGCCTGCGTGGCGACGGCGCGGTCCATGAGCAGCCGCAGCCCGGCCTTCAGGGCCGGCTTGTCGTGGATCCACGTGGCGAAGGCCTCACCGCGTGCAGCATAGAGATCGACCAGCCACTGCGGAGCATCGGAGAGCAGCCAGGCACGGAAGAGGAGCCAGCGCGGGTTCGTCGGGCCATACACCTCCCGGGCGACCCAGCACATAGCCATGCCACCACCGCCCATGCCACCACCGCCCATGCCACCACCACC
>Ga0214917_10000762_pt1 | contig 41861 bp, 38 predicted proteins | sample LL_1208_BB_MetaG_FD_177983 | JGI IMG/M metagenome (GOLD analysis project Ga0214917, IMG submission 177983) | Freshwater microbial communities from Lake Lanier, Atlanta, Georgia, United States - LL_1208_BB | ecosystem: Environmental > Aquatic > Freshwater > Lake | place: USA: Georgia | collected... | reverse complement strand
TAACGGCCTGAACTCAAACCATCTCCTTCACCACCCTCGCACACCGATCGCAAAGTCCCGGGTGTTCGGAAACCCGCCCCACGCTCTCTTCATGCTTCCAGCAGCGATCGCATTTCTTTCCCTGGGCTGGTGCCACCCGAACGGTGGCCTCCGCTGATCCGGGCCTGATCTCCAAGTGACTCACCAGGCAGATCTCTTTCAGTAGTTCCCCGTCCTCCGGCTTCAATCCTCCACCCTCAAGAGAAACCTCCGCCTCCAGGCTTTTTCCTATCTTTTTCGCCTGCCTTTCCTTTTCCAGTGCTTCATTCACTTTTGCCCTCGCGGCAAGCAGCTTTTCCCATCGCGAGTCATCCTCCCCATTCCAACCAGCTGGGACGGTCGCCTCCCGGAAGATCTGACCATGCACGGATCCCTTGGTTTTTGCCGTGAGGTGCTCCCAGGCCTCCTCGGATGTGAAAGCCAGCAAGGGTGCGCTTAACCGAACCAACGAATCGAGGATCTCATGCATCGTGGTCTGGGCAGACCGACGCAGCGGATCATTCTCCGCATCGCAGTAGATTCTGTCCTTGCAGGCATCAATGTAAAACGAGCTCAACTCCACGGACAGGAACCGATTCAAACCGTGGTAGACTGCGGGAAAATTGTAGGCCTCGTAGGCCTCCCGGACGCTCCGGGAAAGATTCGCCAGTTTGGCAAGAATGTAACGGTCCAGAGCGGTCCTGTTGGCCACCGAAACCGCGTGGTGATCGGGATCAAAATCGGCAAGGTTGCCCAGCAGGATCCGGAAGGAGTTGCGAATCAGTCGGTAGCTGTCCCCGATGCGGCCAAAAATTTCCAGGGAAAAGGGCACATCCTCCTTGGCATCCGCACTCGCCACCCAAAGGCGAACCACATCGGCCCCATACTTGTCGACCAGCTCCATTAATCCCGGTGGCTTGCCCCGCGACTTGGACAACTTTTTACCGTCCAGATCCACCACAAATCCATTGGTCAGAACTGCCCGGAATGGCGGCTTTCCGGTCAGGGCCACCGAAAGAAGCAAGCTGCTCTGAAACCAACCGCGGTGCTGATCACTTCCCTCCAGATAAAGATCGGCCGGAAATTTTACCCGCCCATCTTTGGCCACAGCCGACCAACTGGAGCCGGAATCCAACCACACATCCATGGTCTCGCGACCCCGCTTCCAATCAGCCGGCACGCCGCAACTTTTTGCCAACTGCTCGTCGGTATCGCCGAACCAGAATCCCGCCCCCTCCTTTTCCGACCGTTCGGCCACCTTGCGGATGACCTGGGGATCCAGCACGGAAGTTCCATCGGGCTTGTAAAACGCCGGGATCGGCAGTCCCCAGGAACGCTGTCTTGAAATACACCAATCCGGCCGCGCCCCGAGCGCACCGCGAATCCGGCTCTCCCCCCAGTTCGGCACCCACTTCACCTCGGCCACGGCCTGCAACGCCTGGTCTCTCAGTTGGTCCATCCGGATAAACCATTGCCGGACCGAGCGGAAGACGATCGGCGTCTTGGATCGGGGACAGTGCGGGTAGCTGTGGCGGATTTTTTCCCGGGCCCAAAGCCGGCCCGTCTTTGCCAGCAGATCGGCCACCAACGGGTTTGCGGCAAAAACATTCTGTCCCTCGATTTCGCGGACCCCACATTCCGGGGTTAACTTCCCGGCCTCGTTCACCGGCGAAAACGGCTCCAATCCGTGTTGCCGGCCGAGCACATAGTCTTCGTGACCGTGTCCGGGCGCGATATGGACCATTCCCGTCCCCGATTCTGCGGTCACGAATTCCGCCGTTCGCACCAGACCTTCCCGTTGGAGCAAGGGATGTCGATAGGCCTTTTTTTCGAGTTCAACGCCTTTGGCTTCCCGCAAAATCCTCAGATCTTTTCCCGCGGCCTTGGCCACCGCCTCCAGGCGGCTCTTGGCAACCCACACCTTCCGGCCGTTGCCGGAATCGGCCAGGACATAGCTCATGCCGGGATGGACTGCGACCGCCAGATTGGCCGGAAGAGTCCAGGGAGTGGTCGTCCAAATCAGCAGGTCTTCGTCTTTCGCATCCATTAGCTCCATCCGGACGTAAACAGATTCATCCTCCCGGTCGGCGTATTCGACTTCCGCCTCCGCCAAGGCCGTCCGGCACCCGGTGCTCCAATGAACCGGCCGAAGTCCCTCGTAAACCATGCCTTTCTCGACAAGATTCGCCAGAATACGCAGTTCTGCCGCCTCGTAGGCCGGATTCATGGTCAGATAGGGCCGGTCCCAATCCCCCAGCACCCCCAGCCGCTGGAACTGTTCCTTTTGCCTCTGGATAAAATGCTTGGCCACCTCCTCACATTTTTTACGGATCACCGCGGGCTCCGCCCCCGCCAGCTTTTCCTCCGTCACCACCTTGTGCTCGATGGGAAGACCATGGCAGTCCCATCCCGGCACGAAGGGGGCCCTCTTCCCCATCATGGATCGACTTTTGAGAACGATGTCCTTCAAGACCATGTTGAGGGCGTGCCCAACGTGGGCGTCCCCGTTGGCAAAGGGCGGCCCGTCGTGGAGATGAAACTCGGGCGCCTTGGCCCGCTCCGCCAAAAGCCTCTCGTAGGTCTTATCTTTCAGCCATTGCTGGACCCAAGCCGGTTCCCGCTTAGGCAGATCGCCCCGCATGGGAAAATCCGTCTTGGGCAGGCGAACGGTCTGGCTGTAATCCATCCGTCAGGATTAGGAGAAAATCGGTCCCAAGTCCAAGATCTCGCCCAAGGCTTGGCTCAGATCAGGACTAAGGGTTTTTTACGTGGGAGTGGTTTGGCCAGGGGTTGGGTTGGAAGTCACAGGAGGCAATGGAGCTTGGGTATCCGCGGAGCGCCCACCGCCAGCCGCAGTATCGGTGCTTCCGGGGCCCTCGCTACCGGCCGCCGTCGCCACATCCCCAGGGCCACCCGAACTGGGTTGCGCACTATTGGCGGCAATTGATTTTCCTTCAGCAGATCGAGCATCGCCAACCACAGCCATATTCCCGGTGAAATTATCACTGGAAGGCAGGGAGGCCACTTGGCCGCTGCTACTGGAAAACCCTTGGTTTGAACCGATTTGAACCCCCGAAGAGGAACCTGCCGGCACAAACTCTGCACTCCCCGAAGCCACCCGGGCACTTACTTCACCTCCAGCATCCGTATTCATGGAAAACATGGTCCCAGGATTCAGTTCCATCCCCTCTCCCCGTTTAAATGGCTCCAATATTAAATTAGGGGCTTGGGAGCATTCTTCAGGGGGTAATCCGGTAAAAGCTGAAAAAGCCTCGACCGCTGGATCCTCAACCCGGGCGCTTTTATCGTCCGCATTGGGAGTTTTTTCCAGAACCTTTACCCCCGATTCAATAGCCTCTCCCTGCTTTTCCGCCACTGCAGTCACTTTTTCAATCCCAGGCATGGGGTTGACAAATTCGGTGAAAAGCGGAGAGCTCTCCATCAACCCCGTGATGTTAACCTCAAAACTGACGGAAACACCGGGGCGAGCGGCCGAAACCACCCCCATTTGCCCGGGAGTCAAGGGAGTCACCGAACCATCCTTGTTGGTAATTTTGCCACTCCCTCCCTCTGACTCAAGTATGGCAAAGGAAAAGTTGCCCTTACCGTCACTGCTGGCCATGACAGTGCTTCCAGAAACCACGCCCAACACTCCCCCTCCCTCGATGGAAATGCCCCCGTTTCCGGGAGGCACATGCATGAGTAAAGTTCCCTGATCCAGCTTGATGACCCGCCCCTTGGAATCAAAAGAGAATTTGGAATTTTGTCCCAAGCGAAGGATCGAGGAATCCGTAAAGGACATCTCCGTGCAGGAGTCTGCGCCGGTGTCCACCTTGGTGCCTTCGGAGACCACGCCCCCCTTGACCGCAGGTGCTTTTTCGGACCCCGTGGTCGCCTGAACCTTGTTTTTGACCGTATTTAGGGCGCCGGTTCCCAGCGGCTTCTTTTCCAGCGCCCAACCTCCTGCTGTCGCCCCCATCAAGCATAGGGCCACCAGACGGGTTATGCATCGCGGATGAGTATGGTTATTCATTGCGCGGAGGCCTGTTGTTGGAAAGGGCGAGATTGCCCCGGGGGTGTGCTTTGGGCTTTCAGCACGCCTTGAGGGGTACTGACTTCGATTCGGATTTTTTCACCAAAGCCATCGGCGATGGCAAAGTGCACATCGCCTCGTACGGTCTTTAACCGAGCCGTGGCACTCTGCAACACGCCTTGATCAAATCGATCTGAGGAATCCTCGTAAAGCACTTCGCTGTTTTGCTGAACCTCCGCAATCACTCCGGGAACCGGCAGGAACATCACTTGAGAGAGCGGGCCTGTTTTGATCTCCGCCCCCTTCGGCAGGGTTTGACCGCGTTTGATCGGTTGATCATGGAGGGTCGCACTCCCGACTACCTTCAGGACTTTCCCCTCCCGGGACAGAGGGCTGGGCTCTCCCCTCAGCCAGCCCGCCACACGCTTACTAAACTGAAGCGAATGAAATCCGCCCGGAGCCGGAGCCCTGAGATTCGTCAACCCGGTGATCGATTGAATGGAAGACTGTAATTCAGGACGAATAACAATAGCCTGGGTGGCCAACCTTTCTTTCAGGTCCGGTCGGGCCGTGGTGACTTCCTTGAAAATCTCCTCAATCGCCTCCGGACACCCCAAGACTCCATCCTGCGCAATATCCATTAAGGTGGCCTCGCGGCAGACATCGGGGAATGCCTTGAGCGTGGTCGATTCGGGAGTTCCGCCCGCCAGGCCCGTGGCCTTATTTTCCCCGGGATAGGTCAGTTTCTGGTTGGCAGCAACCGAGCCCCGTTCCACTCCGCCGGCCACATCCGCCAAAATAACCTTCCCGGACAGCACGCTGAGAATGCTCTTCCCGTCTTTACCCTTGGTGATCTGGTAAAGGCCATCGGTGGTTCGGGCCACGATTCCATCTCCCAGCCCTACCAGGCTGGCCCGAGGCGCAACCAGCGGGGCGGCCACATAAGTCAGCAGCGTGCCGCTTTTTAATTCCACCTTGATATCGAGGGAGCCTTGTTCCAAGGGAGCCAAAACTAGTTCCGTGCCGGGAAGGGCCTCGTGAAAGACCCCAGCGGCACTTTGAAAAATCAAGGGCCCCTTGAGGCTTGGCAAAATAGTTCCGCCCACTTGGACCGCTTCCCCTTCCAAGAGATCCCGTGGTTGATCCGTACCGATTTGCAGAGTCTCACCCCCAACGGTTTTTAAAATCTTGCCTGATTTGTTGCTCCAACCCCCCTTTCCCTCTTTCCAAGCCGCAAACCTCTCCCGGCAACGGACCAATGCCTTCGACGCCGCGTTGGTCGAGGCGTTGGTGGAAGGCACGGCCGCCAGTTCCTTGCCGGCGGCGGTGTCTAGGTTCCCCAAATCCGCCATGAGAAAACGGGCGCCTCCGGTTCGGTCCATTTCGAACTGTGGCTTGTTGTCGCTTCCGAAACGCACCGTCACCACGCCTTCCGGTTTCATCCCGACCGAAAGACCGAAAGCTTCCAATTCCATTTCCGAAAGGGACGACTTGGCCTCCGTCATGGTCACTTCCGGTTGGCCACTTTCGTTTTTCACAAAGGACAACTTGAGCGAGGCTTTTCCTGATGTGACCACTTCCCCTTTGGCCCCTTCACTGATGTCCGTGATTTTTTTTGCAGTGCCGTCCATCACCTCCAAGCAGGGAAATTTTGAATTGTAGCGAATTTTAAAATCGGGAGCAGCTCCGCTTTCCTGGCAGAACCCTAAAGCCAGAAACAGGACAAAGCCCGACAAAGTCGGCAAAATGCCGTTCTCTTTCATCGATCTCAAGCGTACTCCTGATTTTTCAAAATTCAATGGGTCAACTTGCGAACCCCCATAAATGGCTAGGAAGCGTAACATCAATAACTTCGACCGAGAAAATCAACGCCTGTTCAATGTATTTAGCAATTGATGGACAACATCTTGCATCATCCTTTTCAAGCCAAACCACCCTCTTGCCCTAGAACCCTCTTGGTGCATTCTCCCACGATGCCCAGCCCAACCGATTTAACGATCTGCCCACCCCGCAGTCCCCGCGTCCGACTGGGAGGTTACGTGATTCTACCTCGGATGCTGGATAAGTGCCGAGCCACCTTGGCCGGCAAAAATGGCGAGTACTCCTACAACTGCCCTCTCGACCAATACTTCCTGAAATTCGCCGGCGTGGATCCCGAAGCCCTCCAAAAGCAGGTCGCGGCCGGCTTGCGCGATGGCGGGATCCTCGAGTGGATCGAAAAAAATCAAAAGCACCACCGCTCGGCCCAGGAAATTGAGGCGTGGTCGGACTACATGAACCGCCGTGCCCCCGCCTCCATCGAGCAACGGGAGCGGATGAACCAGTACCAGTCCGGCGCGGCCAAAAACCGGGAGGACATCACCACCTGGTTTGACGTTCTCGATTTGGACGACTTCGCCAGTTTCGGCGGACCTGCTTGAAGCCTCCCGCCCTTGTCATCGGTTCCGGTTTCGGGGGACTGGCCGCCGCCGTCCGCCTACAGGCCCGCGGCTATGATGTCACTCTGCTAGAAGCTCTCGAACAACCCGGCGGACGCGCTTCCGTTTTTCGCGACCAGGGTTTCACCTACGATGCCGGCCCTACCATCCTGACGGCCCCATTCCTTCTCGATGAACTCTTTGCCCTCTCCGGGAAAAAAACTTCCGACTACCTCCGAATTGTCCCCTGCAAACCTTTTTATCGCATCGCCTGGCATGACGGCGTCTCTTTTGAATACACCGGCCAACAGGACGAGATGGAGGAACAGGTCCGGCGGATCGCCCCCGGGGACCTCGAGGGTTACCGGAAGTTCGTCGGCGAAACCCACGCCATTTTTCAGCGCGCCTTCATCGAACTGGCGGACCAGCCCTTCTCCCATTTTTCCGACATGCTCCGCGTGGCCCCCGACCTGATCCGCCTTCGCTCGGACCGCTCGGTCTGGCAAATGGCCTGCCGCCACGTCAAAAATCAGCGCCTTCGCGAGGTTCTCTCCTTTCATCCCCTCCTCGTCGGCGGCAACCCATTCCAGTCCTCTTCCATCTACGCGATGATCCACTACCTCGAACGCGAATGGGGAGTCCACTTTGCCATGGGCGGCACCGGTGCCCTCGTCCAAGCCCTGGTCAAACTGCTTCAGGATCTGGGCGGAAAAATCCGTCTGAACGCCCCCGTCGAGGAACTGCTTGTGGAAAACGGTTCCGCCGCCGGGGTCCGCCTCCGCAGCGGAGAGATCATCCGTGCCAACGTGGTCGTTTCCAACGCGGATGTCTCCAATTTTTACCAAAAATGCGTGGCCCAAAATCATCGCCGCAAATGGACGGATCGTCGGCTCCGCGGGATGCGCTACAGCATGTCTCTCTTCCTGATTTATTTCGGGACCAATCGCACCTACCCCGAACTGGCCCATCACACCATTTGGCTGGGACCAAGATACAAGGGCCTGCTGGATGACATTTTCCATCATCGGGTCCTGGCGGAGGATTTTTCCCTTTATCTTCACGCCCCCACCCGGACCGACCCTTCCCTGGCCCCGCCCGGGCACGAATGCTTTTACGTTCTATCCCCCGTCCCCCATCGCGGAGCCCCCGGCGATCAGATAGACTGGGAGAATGTGAAAGAGGAGTACGCCGATCGCATCCTTGCCACGTTGGAAAAGAGTCTGATTCCGGACCTTCGCAAACATTTGGTCAGCAAACTCCTCTTCACCCCGGTGGATTTCGAAACCCGACTCGACGCCCACGCCGGTTCCGCCTTTCAGTTTGAGCCCGTCCTAACCCAGAGCGCCTGGTTCCGGCCCCACAATGTCTCCGAGGATGTGAAAGGCCTCTATCTTTGCGGTGCGGGCACCCACCCCGGAGCCGGCGTTCCCGGGGTTCTCTCCTCGGCCAAATTGCTCGACCGGGTCATTCCCGCACCAGAAACGGGACCTTAAGGTTTCCTCATACCTGTGAGCCGCCCCTTGCACCTGTCCCCGGCCATGGCAATGTCGGGGTTTCCCATATGATTTGTCGGACTTCGGAAGAAAAAAAGTCGGAGAAGCTGTTTCGGTCCCGCCTGCGACCTTACCTGAAAAGCAAGAAGCCCCGCACGGTCCCATTCTCACCAAAACCACGCGGGGGAAAATTCTCCGAAATTATTGTCCTTCCCGTTTCGGACGTCACCCACCTCTTCAACCACGAGGCCATGTTGGCTGCCAGTCACGCCATCGAGGATCTGGCGCACGATACCGGTTGCGGCGAACTCATCGCCACCTTCCAACGTATCGAAAATTTTATCCCCCAACAGGAGCGCTATCAGCAGATCGCCGACGAGATCGATGCTGTCCGCGTCTGGGCCGAAGGGGAGCCGACTCGACGTCCTTCCTCCATCGATTTTGTCCCCATCTTTCATCCCCTGCTGGTCCGTTACTGGGTGGTTCTTTTCGAAAGTCCGGATGTTCATGCCGTCCTTTTTTGCAAACAGGCCAACGAGGCCCAGGACTTTGCGCGTAAAATTTTCTCCGGCTTCTACAGCTTCAACCCCTTTCTGGTTCGCTGCATCCGCCGCCGCTTCAGCCTGCTCGCCGCCGGCGTCGACGGGGTCGTCGCCCACTTTGAGCGCAACTTCGCCCCGCTCATGCCCGACGAAGACTCCCTCGCGGACGTGGACGCGCTGCTCACGCCTGCCTGATTCCCGTCACCGACTTCCCGCTCCCCTGCCTGCGGGAGCGCGGTTAACCTTTGGTTATGTTCCCCCCGGTCGAAACCTCCACCCTCCTCTTGCTCTACGTTGCGGCCGTCTTTGGAAGCTCTCTCTTTGTGCTTTTGGCCGGAGGTTGGAATCGCCTAGGCGCCTTGCTCCGGCCTCCTCCCTGGAAGGATAACTCCTGCACAAAAGTTGGCCTCAGTCCCATGCTGGCCGCTGTCTTCTTCCTCGCGTCCGCGGCCTGGATGGCGCCGCCCCTGGTCCCGGGAGCCGGACTGGCAGCCGGGCTACTGCTGACCACCCTGTCCGGGACCCGCCCCGGTCAGCTTTGGGGCCTTCGCCACGAGTTGCAGGATTTTTTCCACAGCCTGCGACTTTTAGGCACGCTCCTCTGGCCGGTGCTTTTTCTCCTTTTGCTGAGCTCCGGACTTTACCTCGCCTTGGGGCTACCCCTGAAACCTCAGCCCGCCTTGCTGAAATTTCTTGAGGCCAAAAATCTTGGGGAAGTGGTTCCTTTTTTGGCCTATGCCTGCGTCATTGCCCCGGTCTGGGAGGAAATTTTTTTCCGCGGAACCCTGTTCCCTTGGTTGGCCTCGCGGATGCCTGTCAGTCAAGCCCAGTGGCTTTCCGCAGTCGCCTTCGGCGCCATTCATCTTCATGGTCCCACGTTCATCCCCCTCACGGTTTTTGGCGCGCTCTTGGCCGGCATCTACCGCTCCACCGGCAGCCTCGTTCCGGCCATGCTCGTCCACTCGATGTTCAACGCCAACACCTGCATCCTGCTTCTCCTCGGAAAACCGGCCACACCATGAAGCAACGACTGCCCCGGGAGGATCTTTGGATCGCTCGCTGGACCCGTGCCTTGGGCTCGGCCCGCCTCTCCAGCCTGCGCCACGGCCCCGGCCACGACTGCGCGGTTCTCGCCCCTCCCTCCCGAAAGCTGGACCTTGTTTTGAAAACCGATTCCGTGGTCGAGGGCGTGCATTTTCTCCGCTCGACTCCCGCCCCGCTCGCAGGGCGCAAGGCTCTGGCCCGTGCGCTCAGTGATCTCGCAGCCGCTGGCGCTACACCCACCGCCGCCCTCATCACCGCCGGCTGCCCGGACAAAAAAGCGGCCTCCCGTTTACAGTCCATGTACCGGGGCATGGCCCGCGCGGCCCGGAAGTGGAAGGTTGCCATCGTCGGCGGAGAAACCGTCCGCACCCGCCAACTTTTTCTTTCGGTCTCCCTGCTCGGCACCGTGCCTTCCGGCCGGTCCCCGCACCGGGGCGGCGCCCGTCCAGGCCATCTTCTTTTTGTCACCGGGACCCTGGGAGGATCATGGCCGCGGAAGCATCTCACCTTCACCCCCCGGCTGCGGGAAGGCCAATGGCTGTCCGGGAAAAAAATTCCCTCTGCCATGATGGATCTTAGCGACGGCTTGGGCGCGGATCTTCCTCGCCTTGCCCGCATGTCCCGCGTGGGTTTTCGCCTGCTTTCCAAAAAAGTTCCCCGTGTTCCCGGTGCCAATATCCGCCAGGCCATCCGCAGGGGGGAAGATTATGAACTCCTCTTTGCCGTTCCGCCCGCCAAAGCGGCCCAGCTTCGCAAAACGTGGCCGTTCCCAACCCGCCTGACCGAAATCGGCGTTTGCCTCCCAGTTGGCGGCGGTTTCCAGGCGGACGGACTTTCGCTGCAAGGCTATGACCACCTCCGCTGAAATCTGTTCGGATGCGGAGGCCACCCGGGCCCATGCCGCCCGATCCCTGGCCCATCTCCCCGCGGGCACCATCGTTCGGCTTCACGGTCCGCTCGGTGCGGGAAAATCAGAATGGGTTCGTGGCCTTGCCATTGCCCTCGGTATCCCCGGATCGGTTCCCAGCCCGACCTTCACCCTCTGCCAACCGCTCCGCGGCGGGCGATGGCCCTTGGATCATTGGGATCTCTATCGCCTCGAGCAGGCCCGGGATTGGGATTCTCTCGGCTGGCCCGATTGTCTTGTGACGTCCGGCCTGGTCGCCGTGGAGTGGCCGGACCGTTATCCCGGAAAATGGCCTGCGAAGATGGTGGATTTGGAGATCCTTCCGCAACCGGACGGCAGCCGGAAACTCCGCTGGCTCCAAAAGTCATGACTCGTCTCATCCTTGAAGCCTCCTCCACCCCCGCCACCTGGGTGATCAGCCGACAAGGGGAAATCCTGGCTTCCGGCAAGCTTTCGGGAACCGTGGCCGCCAGCCTCGTTCCTTCCCTTCGCCAAGAGCTTCCTGATCCGCCCCGCCCGGATCAAATCCTGGTCGGCGTGGGGCCTGGTTCTTTCTCCGGCATCCGCTCGGCCATCGCCTCCGCGGAGGGCATGGCCGCCATTTGGCACTGCCCGGTTCTTCCCGTCCGCAGCACCGGGTCGATTGCCTGTCAATTTTTCCAAGCCACCTTGCTCGGCATTTTTTCCGATGCCCGGCGCGGAGATATTTTCGCAACTTTCTATACCTCGGGAAAACTGGAGCGACCGACCGCCGTCCACCCAGCTTCGGAACTGCCCCGTCTTCTTTCCCGCTGCACTCAGGCCGTCACCCCGGACGGCCTTTCGGGTGTTCCCCAAACCGCCCTCCCCGATGCCACCACCCTCGCCGCCTACCTGCATGCCCACGGGCTTGAACCCGGCTTACCCCTCGAACCCATTCACCTCCGCCCCGCCCTAAAACCAACTTGAATTTTTACGCTCCCGCCCCCGTAAACCTAAACGTCAACGTAAACGAACAGTTTTCGCTCGTCCTCACTCTTTTCTAGGATCGACTCATGCCTGCCGCCCTCCGCAATTGGTGCACAATCTCGCTGTCGGCCCTCCGCGCCAACCTGCGGACACTTCGGAGCGCCGTCCCGCGGGGCACACGCATCCTCGCCGTCGTCAAGGACAACGCCTACGGGCACGGGCTGGTGCCCATCGCCCGCGCCCTTTCCCGCGCCGGTTGCGAGGAGTTCGGCGTCGCCTTTGCTTCCGAAGGGGCCGAACTCCGCCAAGCGGGCCTCCGCGAACCCATCCTTTTGCTCGGCTCCTCCCTGCCTTCCGAATTTCCGATCGCTCTTTCCCGCCGTCTCACGGTAACAGTCTCCTCCCTTCAGGAGGCTCGCGAACTGGCCCGAGCGGCCGACAAGGCCCGCACCGTCGCCCTGGTTCAAGCCAAACTCGACACCGGCATGAATCGGCTCGGTGCCAAGCCTGCCGAATTCCTCCAGTTGGCCGGCTTTATCCAACGACACCCACGTCTCGAATTGGTGGGCACCTTCACCCACCTCGCCTGTGCCGATTCGGATCCCAAATTCACCCGCCGTCAGTTGGATCAATCCTTCCTCTTGCCCATGGTGGGACAGCGCCATTACGCAAACTCCGCCGCCACTCTCTCCCGCCACCCCTACCCCATGACCCATATCCGCCCGGGTCTCGGACTTTATGGCATCGATCCGCGCAACGGCGGTCGGGCCCCACTTCGTCCCGTCCTTTCCTGGAAATCGCGGCTCTTGGTCGTGAGAAACATCCGACGCGGGGAAACCATCAGCTACGGGGCCACCTTCCGCGCCCCGCGGGATTTGCGGGTAGCCACGGTGGGAACCGGCTACGCGGACGGTCTCCCCTTCTCCCTCGGCAACCGCGGCCACGCCCTTATCCGCGGTCGGCTCTGCCCTATTGTCGGGCGCGTCACCATGGACATGGCCTTGCTCGATGTGACTGCCCTCCCGGCCGCACGACGGGGTGACGAGGTTGTTTGGATCGGCCGTTCCGGCACAAAAATTCGCACTGCGACCGATCTCGCCCGCGAGGCCGGCACCATTCCGTGGGAAATCTTCACCCGCATTGCCCCGCGGATCCCACGCCTCTACTCCTGAAGACCTCCGCTCCGTTCCTTGCCGTTGCCGGTGCCATCGCGCTGGCGGCCGGACTTCTTCTCCCCGTCCGCTTCTACGCCCTCGAGGAAAAGGTCCTGCTGGCGGCCGGAAAGGGAACTCCGTCCTTGTCGGAACTCGCGGCCTCTCTTCTCAATTCCGAACACCTCGGCGCAGGACTCCGCATCGCGCTCCTCGCCAAATCCATGAACCTGGCCGGGGCATCGGAAACCGTCTCTTCAGCCCAAACTATCCTATCTTCCCGTCGGGATCTTGCCTGGCTCGGGACCCGCGACCCACGTCTCGAGCAGGTTCTCGCCACTTCCGGCCTCGCCTTTGAGCAAAACATCACCTCCCCGCCTGCCGTGCTCACGCTTCTTCTCCGCGAACCGGTCCGCCTTCGGTTGCGCCAAGCACTGAAAAGTAACCCGTCCCCGGGCGTACAGTCCATTCTTGCCTCCCTCGATCTAAAACCTCTGCCTCCTCTCCTCCCCGCCAACCACCCGGGTGGGCAACCGCTCGAAGCGGTCACTCTTCTCGCCGCCCATTTGCTCGACACCGCCGCCTTCTCCCCGGCTCTCGCCAGCGAGCTAAAAACCTCCGCTTACTCGGCCAATGAAGACCGAAGCCTTGGTCCGCTGCAACCTTCCCTACTCTCTCTTCTCTCCCTCGCCCGGCGTTTCGATTACGACTCCCTGCGCGGACTGGTCGGGGGCGCGCAGACGCTTGCGGCTCTGGATTGGCTGGCCAGCCAAGTGCGCTCCCCTGCCGAACCTGGAGATCTTTTGCTGGCTGCCACGCTCTGGGCCGGGTCGGCCGACCGTCTCACCCACCTCCCGGAATCTGCCAAGAAACCTTGGACCGTTCTCTCGTCCACCTTGGCCTCCGGTCGCGGTTCTCTTGAGCTCCTTGTGCAAAGACGCTGCCCCGTCTTTACCAATCCCGTCTCCATCCCTGCCGCCATGGTGCCTTGGCTGCTGGTATGGGAAAAACCCCTCCTCCTTCTCCGGGCCGTCTTTTTTCTTCTGGGTTCCTGGTTGGTGGTCAAAGCCCTTTGGAACATCCTTCACTCCACCTCTCCCGAGGCACCCGGACCATGGCGCCCCGCCCCCGTTCTCGCCCAAGCCCTGATGCTCGCCCTGCTTCTGGGTAGTCTGCCGGAACCCTTCGTCACCCGCCCGAAGCCACTCCCGACCTACCGATTGAGTCTCGCCCTGCCCGTCTCCCCCGTTAAAATGATAAAAACTCCGCACTTTTCCATGGAACCGACCAACATCATCACCTTGGCCATCTTTCTCGCCATCCAGATCACGGTGTACCGGATCTGTGTCCGCCGCATCCGCCAGATCGAAACTGGACCCGGCGATGCTTCGCTCAAGCTCCGCCTTCTTGAAAACGAGGACAACCTTTTCGACTCCGGTCTCTATGTCGGAATTGGCGGGACCGCCATCGCCCTTGTGCTCCAGGTGCTCGGTGTCATTCAGCCCAGCCTGCTCGCCGCCTACTCCTCCAACCTTTTCGGGATCACCTGCGTGGCCGTCATCAAAATCTTCCACGTCCGCGCCTGCAAACAGCGGCTGCTTCTTCCTCCCGTCAAAACCTAGCCGGATGAACCGGGCCTAATTCCCGCCCGTTGCCGTGAACAAAACTCTCCTTCTAATTCTCTGCGACTTCCTTCTCCTCAACCTCTTGGCCCTGACCCGCTGGGACAAAACGGAGCCCCCGCCCGTCCATCCCGTGGCCTCCCGCTCGGCCACGGCCCAGGACGATGTCGTCGCCGCCCTTCGCCTCAGCCTGGAGGAGGAAAAGTCCAACCGCGAAAAACTCGCGCAGGATCTTGCCTCCACCCAGAACGAGTCCCGCTCCCGGGCCGCCGTTCTCGACCAAGCCCGTGCCCGCACCACGGAACTCTCGGAGCGCCTGCAAAAAACCGAACAGGAAGCGTCCCGCCTCGCCCAGCAGGCCCAGGTCGATACCGAGCGATCCCGGGCCGCGTTGGAGACAGCCAAAGCCGAGGCAGAAACCCTTCGTCAGGCCAAAGAAAAACTCCGCACCGAGGCAGACGCTTTGCGCTCGCAACTGACCGTGGCCGAAGTCCAGGCCAAATCTGCCGAGGAAAAAATGAAGCTCACCGTGGCCACGCTCCGGCAAGCAGAGGAGGAAAAGAAGAAGCTCATCGAGCAAAACCAATCCCTCTCCCAAGGCGTTAGCCAGCTCGCCGAAAAATCGGGCCAGATGACCAAGGAAATCCGGGAATACCGGCCCGTCGCTCCGAACGCCCTGTATGCCGACTATCTCAACCGCCGCGCCACCGTGCGCCTGATGGCCGAACGTCCTTCGGTCCAGAACAAGCGCACCCGCCGCATGGAATCCCGCGCCCTTCTCCTCACCGATGGCACCCGCACCGCCGCCCTGCTCACGATCGACCAGACTCCTTTTCATCTCGAGGATGCCGGCAGTTCCTGGGACTCCCTGACCGGCACCCTCACCCTTCCTCCTCCTTCCAACTTTCCCAAGCCTTTGCCTGCCTTGGAATCGGTCAAAGGCTCCGATCCGCGGCTATTGCTCGCCCCGGTGGATCCAGCCCTGGTGGAAAAACAGCCGGAGTTAGCCTACCGAATCGCTTCCGACCCGTTCCGGTTTCCCAAAGCCCTGCTGATCTCACCGACCGGCAAGGGATACGGTGAGTGCACCTTCAAGCTCGAGCCCTCGTTCCCCGGCTATCTCGAGATGGACTCCCGTTTCCTGAATCGGCTTCAGGGCGAATACGCCCCCGGGGCCGGGGACATCGTGCTTTCCCTCAACGGGGAGTTTCTCGGTATGATGGTGAATGACCAGTTCTGCGCCCTCATTCCTTCCCTCGAACCCGGCCCGGCTCTGCCGCTTGATGCCAAGGGTGCATCCCGGGGAGCAGGGGAAACCCTTGGCACTCTGAAAAAGCGGGCTTCCTCCCTAGACCTCCGCCTGCAGTGACGATTTCATGTCGCCCAATATCTTTTCTTCCCACCCGGCCTCCTTGCCCTAAAAATCCACAAGTAGCTTGAACGCCCCGCACGCCCAGACCCTCACCTTCGAGAACGCCCACGCCCTGTCGGAACTTTATGCCGCCGATGAAACCCTCCTGCGCGAGACGGAGTCCACCCTTGGCGTCAAACTGACCGCCCGGGACGCCCAGCTGAAGATCGACGGCGCCAACGGCTCCGTCGCCTCGGCCCAAGAACTTTTCCGCCAGCTCCATCTCGCCCATCAGCACGGCCTCCGCATTCGCCGGCATGAATTCCTCTACGCGCTCAAGGCGGTCCAACGTGGCGATGGTAAACAGCTGGAAAGCATCTGGTCCACCCGGATCCAAGTCTCCGGCAAAAAGCCGGTCATCATCCCTAAAACCTTTCTGCAAAAGGCCTATGTGGACGAAATCCGCCGCCAAGACCTCGTGTTCGGCCTCGGCCCAGCCGGCACCGGCAAGACCTACCTCGCCATGGCCATGGCGGTTTCCTACCTCAAGACCGATAAGATCAACCGCATCATCCTCACCCGCCCGGCCGTCGAGGCCGGCGAGGCCCTTGGCTTTCTTCCCGGGGACCTGCAGGAAAAGATTTTTCCCTATCTCCGCCCTCTCTATGACGCGCTCTACGACATGCTCGATGTGGAGGAGATCCAGAAGATGATGGACAAGGGCATATTGGAGATCGCCCCCTTGGCCTACATGCGCGGCCGCACCCTGACCGGCGCTTTCGTCATCCTCGACGAGGGTCAGAACGCCACCACCGAACAGATGTTCATGTTCCTCACCCGTCTCGGGCCGGACTCCAAATGCATCGTCACCGGCGATCCCACCCAGGTCGATCTGCCCCAACACCGGAAATCCGGCTTGGTGGAGGCCGTGCAGGCCCTGGCCAATGTCGATGGCATCGGCTTTGTTCGTTTTGAGGACACCGACGTCATCCGCCATGAACTCGTCGGAAAAATCGTCCGCGCCTACAAGGAACATCGCGGCGTCCGCCAGACCAGCCTCACCCTGTGAACCCTTCGGCGCCGCTCCTGGGGCGGGCCGTGGCGGAAAACCGGCTCGAATCCGACCATCGTCTCCGCACCGGCCTTTTCGCCGTCGCCACCCTGCTTGCCTACGGCCTCTCCCTGCTCACCCCCGCCGCCCATAGCCCCGCCGCCTGGATCGCCGTCTTTTTCACGGCCTTCGTCCTCCCGCTGATTCTCTCCATCGTCATCCCGGAAGCTTTTCTCCGTAACCGGCTGCTCGGTCTTTTCCTTCTGACCCTGATCGGGAACTTCGCCTTTATCCTCCTCCTTCTGCGCTTGGCCCCCCACCACGCCTTGAGCGCCGGCATTTACCTTCTCCCCCCCGCCTTAGCCGCCCTCACCCTGACCACCTTGGTCGGCCCGCGGGCCGGATCGCTGCTGGTGGTGTTGGTGGGATTGGCGGAACTTTTTCTTCTGCGCACCGATCAGCGGTACCTGATCGCCTCCGTTACCACGGGACTCGGGGCGGTGATTCTTTCCCGGCACATCTACCGTCGCTCCGATCTCCTCAAGGCCGGTGCCGGCATCGGCTTGGTCGCTCTGGCCTCCACGGTGCTGGGAGCCGGTCTTTCCTTCACCGCCACCTGGGAGGTGATTCTGACAGAAGCCGTTTCCGCGGCGGCCCTTGGCCTGCTCGGTGCCATCATCGTTGGCGCCCTGCTTCCTGTGCTCGAGTCGGCCTTCGACCGCACCACTGATCTCTCCTGGCTGGAACTGATGAGCCTGGACCGTCCCATCCTCCGCCAGCTCGCCCTGGAGGCGCCCGGCACTTATCTCCACAGCATCCTCGTCGGGCATTTGGCCGAGGCGGCCGCCTCCGCCTCCGGTGCCGCCAATCCCCGCGCCTGCCGGGCCATGGCCCTGTTTCACGATATCGGCAAGCTCAAGAATCCCGAATACTTCACCGAAAACTTTGTTTCCACGAATCCCGATCCCCACGCCACCCTGCCCCCGTCCATGAGCTCCCTGATCATCCTTGCCCACGTGAAAGACGGTGTGGCCCTGGCCCGCCAACACCGCCTGCCCCGCCGCATCCGCGAGGCGATCCGCGAACACCATGGCCGCAGCCTCGTCTGGTACTTTTACCAACGTGCCCTTCAACAGGAAAAAGACGCGCGCTCCGGCGGCAAGATCCTCCGTCTTCGCGAGGAGGATATCCCCGAAGTCGAGGAATCCTCCTTCCGCTATCCGGGTCCCCGTCCGCAATCCCCCGAAACCGCCATCCTCTCCCTCGCCGATGCGGCCGAGTCCGCCTCCCGTGCCTTGGAAAAGCCCGTGCCGGGCGCCGCCGCCAAGCTTGTGGACCATTTGTTTCAGGAGCGAGAGAAGGAGGGCCACTGGTTGGAATGTGGCCTCACATCTTCCCAATGGCAGGCCGCCCGCAAGGCCTTGGCCGAAGGGGTGGAAAACTTGCTTCGCCCCCGTATTCGCTATCCCAAAGACCGCCGTGGATCCAAAAAAACCGACCATCCGCTGGATCAACCGTCAAAGACGGCATCCACCCAACCTCGCCTACCTGCGTTGTAAGGTGGAGGCGGCCTTGGGCCTCTTGCCACCCAACCGCTTGCGGCGTCTGCCCGGAGAACTCACCGTTGTCCTCGTTTCGGCGCGGCAAAGCGGAAGCCTTCACGATCGCCATCTCGGCGATCCGACTCCTGCCGACGTTCTGGCCTTCCCCCATGGCGAAATTGTGGTCTGTCCCGCGGTCGCTTCCCAACTGCGTAAAGGCCACGGCCTGAGCCTGCGGGACGAACTCCTCACCTACATCCTCCACGGCCTTCTTCATCTCGCCGGTTTTCGCGACTCCACCCGCGCCGGTGCCCTCGCCATGCGTCGGATGCAGGCCCGCCTGCGCCACGCGCGTTAGCGGTCGGAAAGGTTTGCCACCTGTCGAAACGGTTCGGCTGACAGCCGGGTTGCGCCGCTGAACGGTCTCTCAAAAATTAAAATCAGTCCCACAATCATTCCCAGGCATCCATAATAGCCGCCCAGGGTCAATTTCCGCCGGAGAGTCATTTTCGATTCCGTCGTCATCAGGCACTCCAGAATCATCATCAACCCGATCACGATCCAGAAAAGTTGCGCGGTGGAGGTTTGTGCCTTCTGCAACCGGGCTTGGCGAAGATCCTCCAGTTCGTTGAGGCGGGTCCAAAGCTCGTTGCCATCCCCGGGCTTCTCACCCATGGCTTGGGTTCTGGCCAACTGCCGGAGCTGGAAAAGAATTTGATCTGCTTGCGCGGATAATCTCGGTGGCTGGGCACCCAGTGTCTTCCATTCGTCCGTGGCAATCGCTCCGGCGTAATCCCGCAGGAGTTCCCGCTCCCTCCTGGCCAGCGAGGAGCGGTCAATTTCCAGCGTGCGGTGAAGTTGTTTGATCTCACCGGCCTCCCGTGCTGCCTCCACATCCATCCGCACAAACTTTTCCCGGACATCATTCAGGGTCAGGGCCAGCAGGAAAACCAGGAAAGCCCTCAATCCCCGCTGGGTCCGGTCCACCAGACGGGTTTCCGGTTCGTTGGCCATCCGCCCGCATAGCCGCTGACCTGCCTTGGGCAGAAACAAACCCAGGGCGGCGAAAAGGGCGAAAAATAAACCGATGAGCGCCAGATCAGGCCAACTCCACAAAAAATCAGGAATCATGGATGACCAATATGCCTCCCACGGCCAGGAGTCGGCAAGATTCGCTCCGGGCAAAGGCAAGCCATCCACGGTCAGTCGGGACGCCGAAGTCGGGGCACGGTTCCCGCATCTTGACCTTCCCGCAAGGCACCCGCAGCGGAATCATTCTGCCCACGGTTCCGCAGCCAAAGATTTGCGGAATCCACTTCTTGGGGATTCACAGCCTTGACCAACCGGGGAATCTCAAAAGTCCGCTCCACTCGGGAAAAAATTTCCGAAACCGAATCCCCATCCTCATCGATCAGCTCGACCACCAGCCGGTGCCTCCCCTCGGACAACCCGCTCCAGGCATAAGGCTCGGCGGCGGGCAAAATCGTTTCCACCCCATCCAACCGGAATCGCACCCGGTGCCCCTCCTTGCCCAACGTCACATTGTGCGCACGAAAATCGAACCACACCTTTCCTTCCGTATCGGGAAACACGCTGCCGTCCTTGGGTAGGTTCACCGTCAGGTAGGGGCGGTCTTCCGGCTGGAAGTTGGAAAAGTCCTGCCTTCGGACGTAAAAGTTTAGCCGCACACTCGCCTCCGGATCGGCCAGCATCTTTCCGTCCGGTTTCACCGCAAAAATCCGCAGCACATGGGCTCCCGGGGCCAACCCATGCAAAACCACCGGCTTGAGCTCATTCGCATGCTCGATCGGAGATCCGTTGTCGAGAATCACATGCAGCCGGTTCCCGCCGTCCCCGATGGCGTAGTTTTCCGCCCGGACAAAAACATCCACGGTCTCCCAAGGCATCACCTCTCCCTCCTTGGGAGATTCCACCACCACCCGCACGGGGTGACCGGCATGAATCGGGGCGCCGGTGTTCGTCGGCGGCTTCACCGCCCGCTCGGCCTTGCGCACCGGTTCCTGATGAGGCTCGGCCGCCCGAACCCCCTCGGAAACCGCCTCGGCCCTCTGCGCGGGCACCTCCTCGATCTGCCCCTGGAGGGGAAAGACCAAGACCCAATAGGCCCAAGGCAACAACGCCAAGCTCCTGCTCATCCTCTGCTTTTGACCCCCTCCATGAGGCCTTAAGCTTTTCCCCATCATGCCAGCCCTGCAACTCCCCGTTCCGCTCGATTTGTCCGCCACTCTTCTCGGCGGGCAGTCTTTCTGCTGGAACGAAACCAGTCCCGGTGAGTTCACCGGGTGGATCCGCGGACAACCCGTCACTCTTTCCGTCCGCCATCGACGCGTGGTCTGGGATAATCCCCTCATTTCTGTCGCTACTTTGGAGCGTTACCTCAGCCTGGATCTTGACCTCGATCCTCTTCTTTCCGCGGCCTCCCGGGATCCTTGGCTACCTCACGCCCGGGAAACACACCCCGGCCTCCGCCCTCTCCGCGAGGATCCCTGGGAATGTCTCGCGAACTTTATTTGCTCCTCCCTGAAGCAGATCATCCAGATCCGTCAGATCAACGAGCGGCTTCGCCGTGCCTTCGGGGGACCCAGCCGGGATTTCCCCTCCCCGGCCCGTCTTGCCCGGGCGGGGGAAAAGGGGCTCCGCCAATGCCAGCTCGGCTATCGCGCGAAGCATCTCGCTGCCACCGCCAAGATCCTCGTCAAACAACCGGAGCTCTTGGACATTCCAGATACCTGGGCCACGGAACGGGCTGCGGAACACCTCGAGCAGTTGCCCGGAGTCGGCCCCAAAATTTCCCGCTGCGTCCTTCTGTATGCCTACAGCCGGTGGGACGCCTTCCCCGTGGATGTTTGGGTCACCCGGCTCCTTCGCCAACTCTACTTCCCCAAGCGGCGCCGCCCCCTTTGCCTCGAGGACTGGGAAATCTGGTCGCAAAAACAGTTTGGTCCGGCGCGTGGCTTGGCCCAGCTCGCCCTCTTCCACTGGTACCGCACCCGTCCTGGGGCGCGGGCTCGCCGCTAAACCTCCGTCGTTCCCGCCTTTCGCAGATATTCGTCCGCCAGCCGGATCTGATCCTTTTCCCCGAAAACAAACAGCTCATCTCCGGCCATCAGCACCGTCTCCGGCCCGGGCGAAACCAAGTTCTTACCCCTCCGGTCAATCGCCACGATCACCGCTCCCGTTTGTTTCCGCAGCTGGGTGTCCGCCAGCGTCTGACCGATCAGGAGCGACTGGGGATCGATTTGGTGCACATGGACAGTCGACTCTCCGGGCAGGTTCAACCCATCTTGGTCCGGCGGCGTCTCCCAAGTTTCGCGAATCTTGGCCTGACCCTGTGAATACAGAAGAACCAGCCTTTTTTTTGCCAGAATCGCAAGCAACGCCACGAGGCCGAAAAGCCCCAGCACCAGCTTGCCCGTAGGCAAAAGCGGAGCGCTGAGGAGAATAAGCATGAGCGCGAACCCCAGGTATCCCACCCAGAGAAAAAGTGCCTGCGAAAGTTTACGCCCCGGACCGGCTTGACCATTCTCCTTGTCCCGGGGAAAGGCGATTTCGGAAAGCAGGACCGCCAAGGCATGGAATTTGCGGATCCATGCCACCACCACCGGCAACGCCACCACAGCCCCGCCCATCCAGAACAAGGGTGCCCCCCAGCTCGCCACCGCAAAACGGTCGGGGAATCGGTCCCCATAGGTTCGCCACAAGGCCGCGGCCGAAAGCAGACAGGCCGCGATCAGGGTCAGCTGAAGCAGCAGTTGCCACACTAGTTTGCGCACAAAGTCCCAGGCCATCCGGTGCCTTCCCTTGGAAGCCGCCCCCACGCCACGCAACCAAGACTGGTAGGTTTTGCAGAATCCCGTGAACCACGCCGGCCCTTTGCGTTCCAACCAGTCCGCCGCGGCACCCGATCCGGAAATCAGATAGGGCGTGGTCAGGGTGGTAGCCGCGGAAACCAGCACAGCGATCGAATACAGGCGGTCGCTCATCACTCCCAGGGTCATGCCCAGCCCGGCAATGATGAAGGAGAACTCCCCGATCTGCGCCAAGCTGAACCCCGCCCGCGTCGCCACCCGTAAATCGCATCCCCCCAACAACGCCCCCAGCCCGCTGAACAGTATTTTTCCCGCCAGCACCAATAGGATGATCCAGATCACCACCCCGAATCCCTCCTTGAGAAAATCAAATTTGATCAGCATGCCGGAAGAAGTGAAGAAGATCGCGCTGAACACATCCCGCAGAGGCCCCACCAACCGGTCGATCCGTTTGACCTGCCGGACTTCTGCCAAAACCGCCCCCGCCAGAAAGGCCCCCAAGGCCACGCTAAACCCCAACTTATGCGCCAGCAGGGAAATCCCGAAAATCAATCCCAGCACAGTGATCAGCAGCACCTCCTCCATTTCCGTCCGGCTGGCCAGGTCGATCAACCGGGGAATGATCAGGAATCCGACCACCGCCACCCCAACGAGGAAGGCCGTCAGGGAAAGCATCGTGGTGCCGGTCGAGGCCAAATCTATCTCCCCCGTGGTGCCGAGGTGCGTCAGGACCCCCAACATCGCCACAGCTAGAATGTCCTCCACGATCAGGATCCCGAAAACCAGCCGGGCAAACTCCCGTCGCATCAATCCCATCGCCTCCAAGGCCTTGGCAATGATCGTGGTCGAGGAGATGGAGAGGATCGCTCCTAGGAAAGTGGCGTCCATTTGGCTCCAGCCCAGCCACCGCCCGGCCTGATACCCCAGCAGGAACATGCCCGCAATCTCCACCACCGCACCCACCACCGCCGCCATTCCCACCTCCCGCAGTTTCCGGAAGCTGAAATGAATCCCGATCGAGAACATCAGCAGAATCACCCCCAGTTCCGAGAGCGTCTTGATCGCACCCTCGTCCGTCACCAAAGAAACCGGGGGAGTGTTCGGACCGATAAAAATCCCCGCAAGTATATAGCCCAACACCACAGGCTGCTTAAGTCTCTGGCAAAGGATCGTGGCCACGGCCGCCGCCGCCATCACCACCGCCAGATCCTGAACCAGCTCTAATCCGTGCATGACTGGAGATTCGCCGATCAAATCCCTTTCTTCAATCTACCATCGCGTCTGCGTGAGAGGCTCGGCCTCTTGATGTTTGTCTATTTGTTTATGATGACGTTTACCTTTACGACCTAATTCATTTTGAAGTTTTCGTAAACTTAAACCTAAACATAAACGAACGGCTGGAGCATCGTTCGCGCTCGTTCTTTGACACTCGTGATTTTGAATTTTACCATTCTCCCATGATTCAATTAACCCCCAACGCCGCCCGCCGGATCCGGGAGCTCACCTCCGGTCGGGACGCCACGCAGGGCCTTCGCCTTTTCATCGAAAAGGGTGGCTGCGCCGGGCTCTCCTACGGCATGGCCGTGGCCGCTGCGGAACCCACCGACCAACGACTGGAACAGGAAGGCGCCCGCCTTTTCGTGGCCGCCGAGAGCGCCCCGCTTCTCGAAGCCTGCACCCTCGATTACGAGGAAGAGCTGACCCACACCGGTTTCAAGATTGTCAATCCCAAGGCCAAACAAACTTGCGGCTGCGGCACCTCCTTCGAGGCCTAACCGCTTGTCCTCCGTTTGGTCTCTCAGGACCGCGCTCCAACCGGGTTTCCTCGCGGTCCGGAAATACTACCGCGTCTTCCTGGTCTTCCAGTTCATCGGGGTGGTCCTCTATCTCGCCTATTTCCGGATTCCGCCCGTCCGCACGCTGGTGGACTCCTTCTCCGATTGGAAAGACACGGGCGGATTTTTACTTTCCGCTCTCCTCACCGCCGTCGCCGGGACCCTCCTGCCGGAATCGGTCCGCACCCTGGTCGGTCCGGATCGCTCCTGGGATTGGATCCGCCTGAAGAAGATGGGGTGGAACTTTCTTTTTTTCGGCTCCGTGGGACTTGAGGTGGATCTTTTTTACCATGGCCTCGCCTGGCTGTTTGGATCCGGCCCTTTCTGGAATATTATTTTACCCAAGCTGGCGGTGGATTTTCTTCTCTATGTGCCGACCGTCGCCATCCCCACGAGCGTGTCTTACTTCCTCTGGCTGGAACTGGGTTGGTCCCCCCGCCAAATCTGGCGGGCGTGGAGCTGGTCGCTTTACCGGGACCGCGGTCTACCCCTGCTGATTCCTGACTATTTTTATTGGGGCCCGCTCCTCCTCTTTCTCTACAGCCTGCCGCTGAACCTCCAGTTCCCCTACTTCCTGCTGATCTTCTCCGGCTGGAGCCTAGCCTTCGTCTTCATCGGTTCCCATGGCCTGGAAAAAGCCGCGGACAAATAGGGTTGGGTTCGGATCCGGTTGGTTTAAACTTTTTTGAATGTTCCGGCTGGTTTTTCTCTTTCTTCTCCCCCTCATTTTCTCCGCCTGCTCGAAGCCCCCCGCTGTAACCCGCGAGGATCATCCCCTCCCTGACGGCGTGGATACCGCCAGGGTGGAACCCGGTCGCCGCGGCGGAGTCTTTATCCAATCCGTTCCCGGAGAACCCTCTACGTTTAACCCGCTCGTCTCGGAGGACGCCACCTCTGGCGGTTTCATCAGCCTCTTCCTCGACTCCCTGACCCGCTACAACGCCGTTACCCAGGAAGTGGAACCCGGCCTCGCCACCCGCTGGGATGTCGGGAAAGACAACAAAACCTTCACGTTCCACATCCGACCTGACATCCGCTGGTCAGACGGCGCACCCTTCTCGGCCGACGACGTCCTCTTCACTTTTCAAGCCATCTACGATACCCGATATCCCAACCGCTCCGCCTTTGACCTCTCCGTGGACGGCAAACCCTTCCGGATTGAAAAAATCGACGATCTCACCGTGCGCATCACCACCCCGGAAATCTTCGCCCCTTTCCTCGAATACGTTGGCGGCGTGGGCATCCTCCCCAAACACCGGCTCGAGCCCGCCTTCCGCGACGGAACCCTCCAGAAGGCCTGGAACGTCAGTGTAGCCCAGCACCAACCGGAAACCCTCGTCGGAACCGGCGCCTTCCGCCTCCGCTCCTATCAGCCGGCCGAACGCATCGTCTTCGAGGCTAACCCCCACTACTGGCGCGCCGACTCCGCCGGTGTTCGCCTTCCTTATGTCGACTTTCTCGTCACCAAACTGGTCAAGGACATCAACGCCAGCACCCTCGCCTTCGCCACTGGCCAGACGGATGCCGAGGGGCTTTCACCCGACAACGTGGCCTGGATCGAACGCTTTGCGAAGCGCTACGACTTCCTTGTCCATAACCGCGGACCCTCCCCCAATACCGGCTTCATCTGGTTCAACCAAAACCCCGGCAAGGACTCCTCCGGCCAACCGTTTGTCCAGCCCCATAAACTCGCTTGGTTCACCGACCGTCGCTTCCGTCAGGCCATCTCCCACGGCATCGACCGCGAGGGCATCGTGAAGGGCGTCCTCTTCGGCCGCGGCCAGCCCCTTTGGGGCCCCGAAACCCCCGCCAATAAGAAATGGTACAACCCCGACGTCACGCAGTATCCCTACGATCCTGCCCGGGCCCGAGCCCTCCTTGCCGAGGCCGGCTTCAAGCTGGGAGAGGACGGCCGACTCCGCGATGCCCAGGCCAACGTCGTGGAGTTCACCTTGAATTCGAACCAGGAAAACCAGCTCCGCGTGAACATGGCCACCGTCTTCAAGGAGAACATGCGCGACCTCGGCATCACCGTGAACCTCGCTTTCCTCGATTTCGGAACCTTCGTCGGAAAAATCCAGGACTCTTTTGACTATGAAGCCGGCCTGCTCGGTCTGACCGGAGGCGGGGATCCGGCCGGTGGGATGTCGGTCTTCTCCTCCAAGGGTCGACTCCATCAATGGTATCCCAACCAAAAATCCCCCGCCACGCCTTGGGAAGCCCGCATCGACGAGCTCATGTCTCTCCAGCTCCGCACCCTCGACTACGCCACCCGCCGAAAATATTTCAACGAGGTCCAAAAGATCATGAGCGATGAAACGCCCTACATCTATCTCGTCACCGCCAACGCCTACGTTGGTCTCAAGGATCGCTGGAAAAACATCCAGATTCCCCCGCTCGGCTCGCTCGTCTGGAACCTCGACGAGCTCTGGACTGTCTTCACGCCATGACCGCCTTCATCCTCCGCCGCCTCGGCACCCTCGTGCCCATGCTCCTCGCTGTTACTTTGCTTGTGTTCGCCCTGATGAGCCTCGCTCCCGGCGACTTCCTCACCCCCGTGAAGGCCCAGCGCGACATCAACCCCGCCCTCATCGCCGAACTCCAAAAATCCTTCGGCCTCGACCGTCCCTGGTACGAGCAATACCTCCGCTGGCTCGGCAATATCGTCCGCTTGGACTTCGGCTATTCCTGGACCTACAAGGTCCCCGTCGCCGAGCTCATCGCCCAACGCGCTCCCGCCACCATCCTACTCTCCCTTTGCTCTCTCGCCCTCGCCTGGGGCCTCGCCATCCCGCTCGCCGTCCTCGCCGCCGCCCGGCCCGGCAGCTGGATCGACAGACTGACCTCCTCGGCCGCCTACTTCGCCCTCGCCATTCCCGAATTCTTTCTCGCCCTCCTCGCCGTCTGGTTTGCCGCCCAAACCGGCTGGTTTCCCATCGGCGGCCTCACCTCGCTCGATCACGATTTTCTTCCCCTCGGCGCCCGCTTCCTCGACGTCGCCTGGCACCTCATTCTTCCCACGCTGGTCCTGGGGCTTGGCGGCGTTGCCGGCACCCTCCGCGTCCTCCGCGCCAACGTTCTCGACGTTCTCCGCGCCGAATACGTCACCGCCGCCCGCGCCAAGGGCCTGCCGGAAAAAATCGTTCTTTTTCGCCACGTGCTTCGCAACGCCCTCAACCCCCTTCTCAGTACCGTTGGCTACGCGTTTGCCGGATTGCTTAGCGGCTCGCTCCTCGTGGAGAACGTCATGAACTATCCCGGTCTTGGCCGGCTCGTCTACGAAGCCTTTATCCGCGAAGACCAGTTCGTCGTGCTCGGGTCCGTCATGGTCGGCTGCACGCTTCTCGTCATCGGCAATCTCATCTCCGACCTAGCTCTTGCTTGGTCCGATCCGAGGGTTCGTTATGGGCGCTGATCTCGTTCAATCCCTCCTCCGGCGCCCAGCCGGCTTGGTGTCCGCCATCCTCCTGCTCTTGCTCTACGGTGCGGCCCTGTTTGCCCCCTTCCTGGCCCCCACCGTGCCATCCGCCCAGGACCTCAACCGCACCTACCATCCTCCCACCGCACTCGTATGGCAGGAGGGACGGCTCTGCGTCCGCCTTTATCGGCTTGTCGATCCCTCAACCGCCACCTACGAGCCCCTCGCCGGCCAAGCCGCCCACCTACGCTGGTTTTCCGAGGGAGCGGCCTACAAGCTCTTCGGCATCATCCCCGCCAAAACCCACCTCTTCACCGTCGAGCCTCCCGCGGTTGTTTATCTTCTCGGCAGCGATGCCACCGGTCGCGATGTCTTCACGCGCCTCCTCTACGGTTCCGGCATCTCCCTGGGGATCGGCCTGGTCGGGGTTTTTTTGACCAGCCTGCTCGGCCTCACCATCGGTGGCCTCGCCGGCTATCTGGGCGGCTGGGCCGACTCCCTGGCCATGCGCTTCACCGAATTCCTCATGGCTGTCCCCGGCCTTTATCTTCTCCTCGCCCTCCGCGCCGCCCTCTCCTCCCGTTTTCCCTCCGACGCTACTTTCCTCCTCATCGTCGTCATCCTCTCCGCCCTGGGTTGGGCCGGCACCGCCCGGGTCGTCCGCGGCTTGGTTCTCTCTCTGCGCGAGAGACCCTTCATCCTCGCGGCCAACATCCTCGGTCAGCGCCCCACGGTCATCCTGTTCCGCCATCTCCTTCCCAACACCTTCAGCTATCTGGTGGTGGCCGCCACCCTCAGCGTCCCCGGCTACATCCTCGGCGAGGCCGCCCTCAGCTTCCTCGGACTGGGTATCCAGGAACCCTCCTCCTCCTGGGGGCTGATGCTCGGTCAGGCCCAGGACATCAAGATCTTCATGCTCAACTTCTGGTGGCTCCTCACGCCAGGAGCCGCCATCATCCTTACCGTGATCGCCTTCAACCTCCTCGGCGACGCCCTACGCGATGCCGTCGACCCCCGCTTCCGCCTGCCCGGACGATGATTCTTCCAACCCCCAAACGTAATCATAAACGTAAACGAACATCCCTTACCTTTTAGTTCTTCGATGAATCGCCCTCTTCTCTCCGTCCAAAATCTGAGCGTACAATTCTCCTCCGGCTCCAAGCCCGTTGCGGCCGTTGACAACCTCTCTTTCTCCATCGATCCCGGGGAAACCGTGGCCGTTGTCGGCGAAAGCGGTTCAGGCAAAACCACCGCCGCTCTCGCCCTCGCCCGCCTCACTCCCCCGCCGCCCGCCTGCTCTCTATCCGGAACCGCCAAGTGGGAAGATGGCACCGACCTCCTTTCCTGTCCCGGCGATGTCCTTCGCAAGGCCCGCGGCGGCAAACTGGCTTACATCTTTCAGGAGCCCTCCACCTCGCTGAACCCCGTCTTCTCCGTCGGCTTCCAGATCCGCGAAGCCCTCCAACTTCATCAACCCGATCTCACCGATTTCGATGCCGAGGTCGCTCGACTCCTTCAACTCGTCGGCATCCGCGATCCCGAAAAACGCGCCTCCGACTACCCCCATCAGCTTTCCGGCGGCATGCAGCAGCGCGCCATGATCGCCATGGCCCTCGCCTGCAAACCCCGCCTCCTCGTCGCGGATGAGCCCACCACCGCTCTCGACGTCACCATTCAGGCCCAGATCCTCGACCTCCTCCGCGACCTCCGGAAACAGTTCGGCATGTCCGTCCTCCTCATCACCCACAACTTCGGCATCGTCGCCCACTTTGCCGACCGTGTGCTCGTCATGCTCGACGGTCGCCTCGTCGAACAGGGCCCCGTGAAGGAGATCCTCCGCTCCCCGCAACACCCCTACACCAAGGCCCTGCTCGACTGCATCCCCCGGCTCGGCCAAGACAAGCAGCGCCTCGCCTCCATCGACCGTTCCGCCCTATTGGCAAAATGAAAACTCAAATCTGAACATCAACTTAAACTTAAACCTAAACTAACCATGAGTCCCCTCGTCGAAATCCGTAACCTCTCTGTTCACTTCCCCGTGAAATCCGGTCTGCTCCAACGCCAGACCGGCGTGGTTAAGGCCCTCGACGACGTCTCTCTCAAAATTAAAAAAGGCTCCACCCTCGGCCTCGTCGGCGAAAGCGGTTCCGGCAAGACCACCCTCGGCCGAGTCCTCGTCCGCCTGCAGGATCCCACCTCCGGCTCCGCGCTTTACGAGGGCCAGGAGATCACCGCCCTCGACGGCTCGGCCCTGCGCCCTTACCGCAAAAAGATTCAGATGGTCTTCCAGGACCCTTACAACTCCCTCAACCCGCGGCTCCGCATCGGCACCATCCTCGCCGAGCCGTTGGAGATCCATTTTCCAAAAATGTCCGCCTCCGACCGCTCATCCCGCGTCGCCGAACTTCTCAAGCTGGTCGGGCTCGACCCCGCCCACGCCCGCCGCTTCCCCCACGAGTTCAGTGGGGGCCAGCGTCAGCGGATCGGCATCGCCCGCGCTTTGGCCGTGGAACCCGAATTCATCATCTGTGATGAACCGGTCAGCGCGCTCGACGTCTCCGTCCAGGCCCAGATCGTCAACCTCCTCATGGACCTGCAGGACCAGTTCGGCCTCACCTACCTGTTCATCGCCCACGACCTGGCGGTCATCGAGCACGTCAGCGACCAGGTCGCTGTCCTCGAACACGGCAAGCTCGTGGAGGAAGGCTCCGCCGACCAGATCACCCGCCACCCCTCCCACCCCTACACCCAACGCCTCCTCGCCTCCGTCCCCGCGCTTTAGTTGAAGTTTAAGTGGAAAGTTGAAGTAGGCTTGCAGGCTTAAGCCGCACAAATTACTTCAACTTAAACTTACACTTAAACTGGCTATGTACGTCCTCGAGACCCGCACGCTGACCACCGCGAAGCTCGGACTGCCATCCGCCCAGCTCAAGCGCCCCGGCCAACCGGCTATTCTACAGATCTACTCCCCGAAGATTTTCCCCCTGCGAAATCTTCAGGTCCGGTTAAAGGGACGCATCCGCAAGCTTCACCAGCGTAAACCCTGCCCGTTCCATCTTCGTATCAGCTACGACTTGGTCGTCACCAGTGACGCCCGTTTCCTGCCCAGGGATTTCCGGGGCATTCCCCGGCTTCAGATTAGAGCCGGCCCCGCCTTCGGCACCGGCGAGCACGCCACCACCCGCCTCTGCCTGCGCTATGTCGTCCAGTTCATGCGAAAGCACGGCTCCCGCCTGAAATCCTTCAGGGTACTGGATCTCGGCTGTGGCACGGGCGTGCTCGGACTCGCCGCTGCCCGGCTGGGCGCCAAGGTCGAAGGTTGGGATAGCGACCCCGTGGCCGTGCAGGAGGCGGAGCGGAACCTACGCCTGAACCGACTGGGAAAACGCGTCTGTTTTCGGCAAAGGGACGTCTTGCGGGATGCCGTTCCTGCCGCCGACCTGATTGTCGCCAACCTTTACGACCATCTTCTCCTGCACCTGCTTCCGCGGCTGGAGTCTCACCGCCGTTCCGGCGCCGTTCTCCTGGTTTCAGGCATCCTCAAGGGTCAGGAGAACGGCATCATCCGCACCGCCACCAAACTCGGCTGGAAACTGGCGCGTCGCGGCCGCCTCGGCCGCTGGTTCTGCCTCCAGTTTTCAGCCAGATAGCTCCCTCTTTTTGTAAACGTAATCGTAAGCGTAAACGAAAAACCGTACTTTCAGATTTATGGCCTCCAAATTGATCCTCATCACCGGATGTTCTAAGGGTCTGGGCCTCGCCATGGTCCGCTCTTTCACCGCCCTCGGCCCCACCGTCATCGGATGCGCACGCAACGCCAAAGCCATGGCGGATCTACAGAGGGAGCTCGGCTCCCCACACTCCTTCACGGCCGTGGACGTGGCGGACGCCTCAGCGGTGAAAACATGGGCTGGCCAGGTTCAGGAGAAGTACGGCGCTCCGGACCTGTTGCTCAACAACGCCGCCGTCATCCACCCCAACGCCCCGTTTTGGAAAGTGCCGGCCGATCGCTTCGACCAGGTCATCGACGTGAATGTGAAGGGGTTGGCCAACGTCCTCCGCACCTTTCTGCCGGCGATGGTGAAGCTTAAGAAGGGCGTCATCGTGAACTTTAGCTCGGGCTGGGGTCGCTCCACCTCTCCAGAGGTCTCCGGCTACTGCGCCAGCAAGTATGCCGTGGAAGGGCTGACGGCCTCCCTCGCCCAGGAACTCCCCGCCGGCATGGCCGCCGTCGCCCTCAATCCGGGCATTATCAACACCGAGATGCTCCAGGACTGCTTCGGGAGAGAGTCCGCCTCCCATTACCCCGATGCCAACCAGTGGGCCAAAAGCGCCGTCCCGTTTCTCTTAAAACTAGGCCCCAAAGACAACGGCAAACCTTTGACCGTCCCCGGCATCCCGACGGACTAGGCAGAACCTTTCGTTAACGTTTCACGTTCACGTGAACGAAAACATTACAAAGTAATTAGTATCTCAAAACTTCGCGTAGCGCTGCCGCGATCCTTACTGCCGTCGGCCGGTGCGCCGCCCACAAATTCGGATGATACGGAATCGGCGTGTCCTTCGCATTGAGCCGCTTCGGCGGCGCATCCAACAACTCAAAACCCTCCGAGGCCACCCGCGCCACCACCTCGGCCGAGGCCCCGCCCCACGGCCACGACTCCCCCACCGCTAACAGTCTTCCGGTCCGTGCCACGCTTCCCAGCAGGGTGTCGGTGTCCAGCGGCTTCACCGTCCGTAAATCCACCACCTCCACTTCGTGCCCCTCCTCCGCCAGCTCATCCGCCGCCGCCAGCGCCTCGTGCACCATCGCGCTGTAGGCTACGCACGTCACATCGCGCCCCGGCCGGGCAATCCGCGCCCGGAAAGCCGGCAAAGCCTCCCCCGGCAAGGCATCAGCCTTCAGATGGTAGTAGAGCAGTTTGTGCTCACAGAAGACCACGGGATCCTCCATCCCGATCGCCTCCAGGAGCATCGTGTAGGCGTCCTCCACCGTGGCCGGGGTCATCACCACCAGGCCTGGATAGTGCGAGTAGATCGTCTCCATCGACTGGCTGTGGAACGGCCCGCTCCCCGGCGTCCCGCCCGAAGGCAACCGCAGCACCATCGGACACGGCTTGCCCGTCCGCCAGTAGGTGGTGGCCGCGTGGTTGAGCATCTGGTTCAGGCCTACCGTGGAAAAATCGGCAAACTGCATCTCCACCACCGGCTTCATTCCCTCGAGCGCCGCCCCCACCGCCAAGCCCACCATCGCGTCCTCCGAAATAGGCGAATCCATTACCCGGCCCGGAAATTTTTCTGCAAGGTTCTTCGTCGCCTTGAAGGCGCCACCGAAGCGACCGATGTCCTGCCCGTATAGAAAGACGTTTGGATCGTCCTGCAGCGCCTTCTCCTGCGCCGCCCGGATGGCCTCCAGGTAGGTGACGCTCATTCCTCGGCGACTTCCTCGACCGCTCCCGGCGTCACCGTCGCCCGCCACTGCTCCTCAAACGGATCCGGCACCGGCTCCTTGGAAACCTGCATTACCGCCTCCTCCACCTCAGCCCGTGCCTCCTCCCGCCACTCGCCCCACTCCTTGGCGCGCCCCCGCTTTTTCATCAGCTCCTCCATTACCTGAAGACAGTCCCGTCCGCGGCTCGATCCTTTCACCTGCGCATCCACATAAAACGCATCGTCATGCTCCCCGTGCCCGCAGAGCCGCAGCAATCTTCCCACCACCAATTGCGGTCCGGCTCCTTCCCGCGCCCGCTGCACCGCCCGACCCACCATCTCCAGGCACGCGTCGGGATCCGTCCCATCCAAACCGTGACCCTCCACCCCGTAGCCGCGGGCCCGTTCGAGCAGGTCGGTGCAGGCAAACTGCCGGGAGTTGGGTGTGGAATAGGCGTAAGCGTTGTCCGCCACCATCACCACGAGCGGTAACTTTTCCACCGCCGCCAGGTTCAGCCCTTCGTGAAACGATCCGGTGGAGGTGGCCCCGTCCCCGGCGCAGGCCAGCCCCACCCGCTGTTTTTCCCCGCGCATGCGTTTGGCCAAAAGCGCCCCGGCGGCGGCCGAGATCATCGCCCCGAGATGACTGATCATGGGAAGAATGCCCAGCTCAAGATCCCCGCGATGGATGTTGCCGTCACGTCCGCGCATCGGTCCGAGCCGCGATCCCAAATACGTCCGCACGGCGTCGACCAGCGGTTCGCCGAAAGCCAGCCGCCCCGCCATGTCACGGATCAGCGGAGCGTAGACATCCCCTTTCCGCAAATTCAGACCACCCGCCGCGCTGAAAGCCTCCTGCCCCCGACCTAAATAGACACCGCCGACGATCCGCCCGGCGCGGTAGAGACTGCCTAGCTTATCTTCCACCAGCCGGGCACGAAGCATGCTCCGTCCCAGCTTTTCCGTGGGATCCTGCCTCTTGGGGGCGGTCGGACGCGCCAGCGTCCCAGCCGTTCGGGTGGCCATTGTTTGATTTTACCCCCTGCCCCTTCCCCGCCAAGCCCGCCATCTCGGACGATTAAGCGACCCGGGATTCCTTGTCCTGCATCTTAAAACTTAAACTCCCCAATCCCCGTACATCTTTTCCAGGGCCTTTCTCACCGCTGCCTCAGTTCTTGGCTCGGCACTTACCCCTTGCAGAACTGGAAGTTTATCAAGCAGCCCCACCAAACGATGGGCCAGCGACTCCATCATTTTCTTCTGAAAACGGCCGCGGGATCCGGCCCCACCGCCCAGCAGCGCACGCACCTTGCTTGCCGGGACGCTCCACGTCTTCACCGGCGTTTCGGCCACCACGGTGGCCGAGCGCCGGTGGCCGGTCAGAATGGAAAGTTCACCGATCAGTTGCCCCGCCCCCGGCCGGGCCAGGACCAGCGGTTCCCTCCCCCCGATCCTTTTTTCCACACGCGCCCGACCGGAAAGGAGAATGAGCAGCTCATGGGCCTTGTCCCCCTCTGCCACCATGGTTTCACCTTTCGAAAAGAGCCTCGTCTTGCCCGAAGGGAAGATGCTTTTCCATTTGCCCGCTCCGGAAGCCATCCCAACACTCTACCCCCAGTTGACCCTGTCCTTCCAGCCCTCTCCATGACCGCCCCCTCCATCACCGGCACCCGCGAAAAAAACCTGCTCCTTGCCCTGGGATTTTGTGGGCTGGACGTGCTGCTGATGACCGGTGCCGCCTGGTACTCGGACTCCCTGGCCATCCTCAGCGACCTGCTCAAAGAGAGCACCGACTTCCTCGCTGTCCTCGCCTCCTTTCTGACCATTCTGGCCATGCGCCGTGGCCCCGGCCATCGCTTTGGCTATGGTATCGGCAAGCTGGAGAACCTGGTCAGCCTCTTCATCGGCCTCGTCATGGTGGGTTGCTCCCTCTTTCTCCTCACCCAGGTGATCAACCATTTTCACCATCCGGTTCCCACCCGCGGCACGTTGCCGGGCATCGTGATCTTCGCAGCATATGCCCTCATCGGTTTCGGTATTTGGGCGCGCAACCGCTGGATTCTTCGCCACCAGCACTCCCCGATCATCGAATCCCAGGCTCGACTCTGGTTTTCCAAGGCGTGCTTTGACGCCTTCATGGCGACGGCCCTGATTCTGGAACTTCTGTTCCGCGGCCAACCCTGGAGTTTCTACCTTGATCCCCTCGCTTCCCTGCTCGGGGTGGCTTTCATGCTGCATGCCGCCTACGCCATCAGTTCTTCCTCCGTGGACGACCTGATGGACGCCGCCCTGGGCGAAACCACCCAACTTCAGATCCTGAATCAGCTGGTCCGGCATATCGACGACTACGAACGACTCCACAAGGTCCGCAGTCGCCGCTCCGGCTCGCATATTTTCATCGAGGTCTTTTTGGAGCTCGACCCCAACCTGCGCATGGTCGAGGCCCAAACCCGGATCAACCGGCTCCGCCATGCCATCGCCGAAACCATTCCCGGCGCCGAAGTTTCCATTCTCCTCCATGCACCTTAATCCGGCCAGATCAGCCGTAATCAAAAAATTATTTAATCTTAATCCCAATCTTAACCCCGATTGGGCCCGTTTACTTTTTCTTCTTCGCTGAAACTTTTCCCCGTTTCCGCGTCAACCATCCCGACTTGAAATAGTCCTCCAGACCCTCCTCCAGGCTGTATTTCGGCTCAATCTTCAGGTCCCGCTTGGTCGCCGACATGTCCGCTTCGGTATGCGGTTGGTAGAAAGGATACGGACAGTCAAAATACGCCGGCTTGAACTTCGTCTTCAGCACCTTGTTCAACCCGTCGATCATCTCGTTGAAGCTGCGAGGCTGTCCCGATCCCGCGTTCCATACTCCGCTCTTGCCTGACTTCATGGCCGCGATCGTCATCGCCACAATGTCCTTCACGTAAACGAAATCCCGTTTCTGTTCGCCATGCTTGAAAATACGGGGTCGTTTTCCCGACAACATCTGCCCCGCCAGATGCCAGGCCATGCTGGCCGGAACTCCCTTGTGTCCCTCCCGTGGTCCGTAGACGTTGAAGTAACGTAATCCGGCGATCTGCCAGGCCGATTCCTCCTCCTTCACCGCCCGGGCAAGATTCTCGAGCTGGACTTTGGAAAATGCATAAGCGTTCGCCGGCGCCAGCGGGTCCCCGATCCGGTTGACGCCTGCCCGGATTCCGTAAGTTGCCGCGCTGGAGGCGTAGACGATCGGGGTCTTTTCCGGCCGCAGGTAATCGAGCAGACGGCGGAATCCTTCCACGTTGTCATGCGTCTGGATTTTCTGATCCTGCAGGGTGGTGTCGGTGATGGAGGCCAGATGAAACATCGCATCGGGGCGGCGGCCGCGAAACTCCGCCTCCCAATCCATCCGGGAAACGTCCCCCGCCACAAAATCGCCCCGATAACCTTCCAGGTTGGGGAAGGATCCGCTCCGGAAATCATCGATCACCGTCAAAGCGGCTACCGGAAACTCCTCCTGCAGGCGGAGAACCAGGTTTGAACCGATAAATCCGGCCCCTCCGGTAACCCAAATCGACTTCATCTTTTTAAGCTTATATAGATAAAAAGTTATTCCCAAATAAAAAAAACACCCCTAGATAATCTCACTACCTCAAAGAGTGACCAACAGATGACCATGCCTAACAGAGACTTGAGCTTTTCCAATGGACTCAAAAAATTCCCCTGGAGAGCCTTTGTTTTTGCGATTTCTTGGTCGTTCTTCACAACTTGTTGGTCGCAGCAAAAGGCCACGGAACCCGGTGCTCCCATGTTCGGGGAGGATGTTGTCACCCTGTCGGCAGAAACCGCCGGCCTTTTCTCCATCGGAAATTCCAATGACTACCGATACCTGCCCCAACTGATCACGGTGGGATGGCAGTTGGACGAAATCGGCAACGATGGCTGGACCCGGGGTAACACCGAGTTCCTCTTCAGCGGCATGTATGCACCCGTCATCCACGGCCCAAATCCTTGGTTTACCGGCGGCCTTTTCGGCCCACGTTATAACTTCATCCAGGAGGGTTGGCCGGTCATCCCTTATCTGGAGTCACGCGTGGGTTTCATGTTCACGAACGCCACGGGGGCGACCGATTCCCAAGGGCAGGACTTCTGTTTCAGCTTCACCATCGGCGCCGGCGTGCGTATCCCCGTAACGGAACAGTTGTCGGTCAACCTCGGTGCCCTTTACCAACATATTTCCAACGGAGGCCTTTCCGAACCGGAACACGAAAACGTGGGCCTCGACTCGCTCGGTCCCACCCTTTCGGTTAACTGGGCTTTTTAAGGCCTTTTTCAAGTCCAGTTTTCCGCATTTCTTAATCCTCATCCCTAATCGTCATCTATCGATTTTCCCCAACTTATTCACATATCACAGGGGTCCTTAAAACTCGCTGATGGCTAGGGATATGCCAGCGGTTTACTGTCCCGGTTTATGGCCTTTTCCCTAACTTGTTCACTTATCACGTAGACCCGCTTTTTTATGCTCGAAACGCGCGATCTTCATAAAACTTACCAGTCCGGCGATGCCCGGGTGGAGGCTCTTCGTGGCATCAGCCTAAAAGTCCTGCCGGGCGAGATCGTGGCCATCACCGGACCCAGCGGTTGCGGGAAAAGCACCCTCCTTCACATCCTCGGCGCCCTCGACATACCCACCTCCGGCCAAGTCTACCTCGAAGGCCACCCCCTCCACTCCTTAGACGACGACAAGCTCACCTCCCTCCGGCAACTGAAGATCGGCTTCGTGTTCCAGTTTTTCCATCTCCTCCCCACCCTCACCGTTGAGGAAAACGTCCTTCTCCCCCTCCTCCTCTCTGGCCGGGCCGATGCGCTCGGCAAATCCCGAGCCCGGGACCTCCTCGAGACCGTCGGTCTGGCCGACCGCACCCATCACCGCCCCCACCAGCTTTCCGGCGGCCAACTCCAACGTGCCGCTCTCGCCCGCGCCCTCGTGCACCGCCCCTCCGTTCTCCTCGCCGACGAACCCACCGGAAATCTCGACTCCGCCTCCAGCGCCAAGGTCGTTGACCTGCTCACGGTTCTCGCCCGCCGGGAAAAAACCACCGTGATCCTCGTCACCCACAGCGAGGAGGTGGCCAAGGCTTCCGATCGCCAAATCCGCCTCGTCGACGGTCGCATCCATTCCTAAGCCTCTCTTGAACTGGTCCCCCTCGCTCCGCGTCTTCCTTGCCCACGGCGGTCGCGACTTCCTCGCCCATAAAACCCTTACCCTCCTCAATATCGCCGCCCTCGCCATCGGGGTCGGCGCCATCGTCGCCATCCAGACGGTCAACAAAACCGCCCTTCGTTCCTTCCGCGCCTCGCTCGACCTCGTGGCCGGCCGGCCCGACTTCACCGTGGAGGGCCAAGGCTTCCGCATCCCCGAATCCTTGCTGCCTATCGTCCGGGCCGATCCCGCCGTCCGCGAAGCCACGCCCGTGCTTCAGGTCGTCGCTTCCCTGCCCGCCCACCCGGGCGAATTCCTCCACCTTGTCGGTGTCGATCCCTTCTCCAATGGTGATCTCGTCACCTACCGGCTCGAGGACGCGTTGAAAAATCCGGCCGATGCCATCTCCTTCGTCTCGGAGCCCGACACCATCGCCGTCACCCGCCCACTCGCCGACCGCCTCGGCCTGAAGATCGGTGACACCCTCCGCGCCGTCCACGGTGGCCGCGAAACCACCCTCCGCGTCCGCTTCCTGCTTGAGCCTTCGGACGATCTGGTCGGCGCCGACGACCACCTTGCCCTCGCCGACATCGCCACCGTCCAGTCCCGCTTCCAACTCGGTGGCCAAATCGATCGCATCGAAACCCTTCTCCGCGCCGACTCCCCTGCCGAAAAGGAAAACGTCCGCCAATCCCTCACCGAACGGCTCCGCCCTCATCTCCCCGCCCACGCCCGCGCCGGCTCCCCGGAGAGGCGCGGGCGCGAGGTCGAACGGATGCTTGGTGCCTTCCAACTTAATCTCACCGCCCTTTCCCTCATCGCCCTCGTCGTCGGCATGTTCCTCGTCACCAACACCGTTGCCGCCAACGTCGCCCGGCGACGTTCGGAGTTCGGTCTCCTTCGCGCCCTCGGCTTGGGACGATGCGCGCTCACCATCCTGATCGTGGCTGAATCCCTCCTTCTGGCCCTTGCCGGGTCTATCATCGGTGTCTGGGCCGGACTTGAGGTTGCCCGCCATCTTCTCGGCACGGTCGCCTCCACCGTCACCTCCCACTACGTCCTCCTCAGCATGAGCGAAGTCATGGTCAGCCCGGCCAGTCTGATCGGTGCCGTGGCCGCCGGACTCTTTGCCGCCGCCCTCGCCGCCTGGTGGCCAGCCCGGGAGGCCGCCCGCGTTCCGCCGGTCGATGCCCTCCAACTGGGCAACATCTCCGACCGCTCCGTCTCCCGCTGCGGCCGCTTTGTTTTGCCCGCCGCCATTAGCCTCGCCGCCGCCGGCTTCTTTTCTCTCACCGCCCTTCGCGGCGGCGTCCCTCAGTCCGGCTTTTTGGCCGCCCTCGGTATCCTGCTCGCCGCCGCTTTTGCCGCCCCGATCGTCGCCCATGGCTTGGCCCGTGTCCCACCTGCCCGGATTCCGGGATGGATTCTTGCCCGCTCCTTTTTCCTCCGCGGTCTGCATCGCCACGGCCTCGCCGCCGCCGCCCTCGCGGTCTCCGTCGGAATGGCCCTCGGTGTCGCCATCATGGTTCACAGCTTCCGCGTGACCGTCGACCGCTGGATCGGCGAAAGCATCCGGGCCGATCTCTTCATCGCCCCCTCCACCAACCTCGTCGCCGGCTCGCTCGAGCCTCTCGACCCCGCAGCTGAAACCGTCGCCCTCACCTTGCCCGGGATCCGCGCCGTCGGCAGCTACCGGGAAGTGCGTCTTTTTCTCAATGGCACCCCCGCCAAACTCGCCGCCTGCAAACTCGACGTCCTCAAGGCCTACAATCCCCTCCCGATCCTCTCCTCTTTGCCCGGCGATCCCTACGAGCTCTGCCGCACCGGGGAATATGCCTTTGTTTCCGAAAACTTCGCCAGACGACGCCACCTTAAACCCGGGGACACCGTCTCCTTGCCCACGCCCAACGGCCTCCGCTCCATCCAAGTGGCCGCCATCTTTCGCGACTACACCACCGAGTCAGGTCTGATCCTACTCGACCGCGCCATCTACCAGAAAATCACCGGTGACCTCAGCCTCACCAGCCTCGCCCTTCATCTTGAACCCGGCACCCCGGTCCAGCCCCTGATCGACTCCCTCCGCGCCCAACTCCGCCCCCGCGGCGAGTTCCTCATCTATTCCCAGTCCGCCCTTCGCGACGAGGCCCTGCGGATCTTTGACCGCTCTTTTGCCGTCACCGAACTTCTCCGCACCCTCGCCATCGGCGTCGCCGCCCTCGGTGTCACCCTTTCCCTGACCGCATTGGTGGCCGAGCGCACCCGCGAGATCGGCGTCCTCCGCGCCACCGGGGCCCGGCGGGGACAGGTTCTGCGCACGATCATGACCGAGGCCGGCTATCTCGGCGCCACCGGTGTTTTGCTCGGCGCCGCCACCGGCTTTGTCGTCGCCCTCGTTCTTATGCAGGTGATCAACCGTGCCTTCTTTGGTTGGACCATCGACTGGCACACCCCCTGGCCCGTGCTTGGCCTGATCCTTGTCTTCGTCTTCCTCGTCTGTCTCCTCGCCGGTCTTCCCCCCGCCTTCCGAGCCTCCCGGCTTTCCCCTTCGGAGGCCCTGCGCTCCGAATGAATTTTACCTTCCCTATCTCCTATCTCCTATCTGCCATCTTTCTCTTTAGCCACCCAGCAGTGGCTGAAGACTGGGCGAGAGCCCTCACGCCGTGGAGCTGGCAGTTCCCCCGCGATCACGGGGTCCATCCGGAATTCAAAACCGAATGGTGGTATCTCACCGGAAACCTCCAGGACACTTCAGGGAACCCCTACGGCTACCAACTCACCTTTTTCCGCCACGGCCTACAGCGTGTCCCCACCCAGACCGGTTCCGCTTGGGCGGTTCGCGACGCTTACTTTGGCCACCTCGCCGTGACCGACGGCAAAGCCAACTGCTTCCACTTTGCCGAAAAGCTCAGCCGCGGCGCCCTGGGCGAGGCCGAATTCGCCACGAACGACTGTTCCGTGCGATTGGGCGACTGGAACCTGCGCCGCACCAAGGACTCTGTCTTCGAGATGAAAGCCTGGGCTCCGGATGAAAAGTTCGGCCTCGAGCTTTCCGCCCACCCCGTCAAATCGGCGACTTTTCACGGCAACGCCGGGCTCAGCCAGAAATCCTCCGCCCCGGGCAACGCGAGCCACTACTACTCCTACACACGAATGGAGACGAAGGGGGAACTGCGGATCGGCGACCGGCGGATCCCGGTTTCCGGCTTGTCGTGGCTCGACCGGGAATTCTCCACCAGCGCTTTGGCCCAGGATCAGGAGGGCTGGGACTGGTTCTGCCTCCAGTTCGATTCCGGCGAGGAGCTGATGCTCTACCGGATGCGGAATCCCGGCGACCGCACCGATCCCTCCTCCTCCGGCACCTGGATCCCCAAATCCGGCTCAACCGTTCCGCTGAAAAATGACGGCTTCACCGTGGAGGCGATCGGTCGCTGGAAAGCTCCGGCCGGAAAGGTTTACCCCTCCGGATGGAAAATCTCGGTTCCCTCTCTGAACCTGGAAGGCGAGGTTCAGCCGCTGGTGGCAGACCAGGAATTGCGCCTGCGCCGGATCGGCAACCTACGCTACTGGGAGGGTGCCTGCACCTTCCGCGGCACCCGGAACGGAAAGCCTTTCTCCGGTCGCGGCTACACCGAGCTCACCGGCTACGCGACACCCATCGGTCAAGGAATGAAGGAGTAGGATTCGAAGGAAATATCCCAACCTGTCAGGGTCCAACTTCTCTACCGGCAGACTCAGACTTTTCTGCGGCGCTGCAACCAGAGCAAGGATCCAACACCCAAAAGGGAAAGGACGGAGGGCTCAGGCACGTTCGTGATCCTCAAGGCGTTTACCGGAACATAGTTGGTGGAGAGACTATCAAAGGTGATGTTCACAGTTCCACCGGCTGTGGGCATCAGATTATCCCAGATCAGCCAACCCGCGGTGCCGTCCGTGATGCCATGCCATGCGGAATCCAGCAGACCGGTACGGGAGTTGATCCCAAAAGAGGAGTTTGCCGCAATCGCCCTCTCGTCAAAATCACCCGCACTAAAAACTTCCAGTTTATATGCCT
>Ga0214917_10000761_pt1 | contig 41869 bp, 40 predicted proteins | sample LL_1208_BB_MetaG_FD_177983 | JGI IMG/M metagenome (GOLD analysis project Ga0214917, IMG submission 177983) | Freshwater microbial communities from Lake Lanier, Atlanta, Georgia, United States - LL_1208_BB | ecosystem: Environmental > Aquatic > Freshwater > Lake | place: USA: Georgia | collected... | reverse complement strand
GCCAGCGTCTCGCCGCCGACCGAGTCGAAGGCCGCGGCGAAGCGCGCGCGCTCCAGTGGCTTGCGGCCCATGTCCACCTCAGCGCGCAGCAAGACCTCGGCCGCGCCGAGCGCGCGCAGTGTGTCCGCCTGCTCCGGCTTGGACGTGATGGCGACCACCTCGTAGCCCAGCGCTGCCAGCTGATCGATGACGATCATCGATACGCCGCCACTGGCGCCCGTCACCACCACTGGCCCGTTGGCCGGCGCGAGATCGAGCTGTTCCAGCCGCGAGACCGCCAAAGCCGCCGTGAAACCGGCGGTGCCCAGCATCATCGCCTCGCGCAGCGTCAAACCGGCCGGCAGCGGCAGCACCCAGTCAGCCGGCACGCGCGCGCAGACGGCCAGACCGCCGTCATGTGCCATGCCCAGCTCGTAGCCGGTCGCCAGCACCGCATCGCCCACCTTGAACCGCGGGTCGCTGCTCTCGAGCACGTGGCCGGACAGATCGACACCGGGGATGCGCGGCGAGCCCCGCAGGATGCGCCCGCGCCCGGTCACCGCCAGCGCGTCCTTGTAGTTGAGGCTGGAATACGCGACACGCACCAGCACCTCTCCGGCACTCAGGCTTTCAGGACCGATCGACTCGATGCGGGCTTCCGCACCAGCCTCGGTGTCGTAGACGCGCAGGGCAGCAAAGGTGTGGGTCATGGCAGATGGGGGCGGGCGAGGTATTTGCGGGTCTGCATCTCGGTCAGACGGCTGGCACTGCGTGCAAAATCCTGCGCCACATGGCCCTGTGTACACAGCTGGTCGATGGGCACCTCGGCAGCCAGCACCAGCTTCACGTGTCGGTCATAGAACTCGTCGATCAGCCAGATGAAGCGTCGCGCCTGGTCGGCGACTTCGTTGCCGAGACGAGGCACGCCCGAAATCAGCACGGTGTGGAAATTGCGAGCGATCTCGACCAGATCCGCCTTGCCGTGCGCTTGACCGCACAGCGTGCCGAAATCGAACCAGACCACGCCATCCGCGAGTTGGCGAGTGTGCACGCGACGCCCCTGTGGCAAATCAAGATCGACATCGCGTTCGCCCGCATGCCCCGCGAGATCGACAAACAAGGCCGCCAGTCGGGATTCGGCCTCAGCCGCATCACCAGCGTGGTACATGGCCTGCGCCTCAAGCTTGAGCAAGCGGTAATCGGTGCCGGAATCGAGGTTGAGCAAACGCATGCTCTGTTCGATCAGGGCGATAGCCGGCAAGAACTGGCTGCGCTGCAAGCCGTTGGCGTAGAGCTGGTGGGGGGCGCAATTGGACGTCGTTACCAACACCACGCCGTTCTGCAGCAGGCTCTCGAGCAAACGGCGCAGCAGCATTGCGTCGGTAATGTCGCGCACATGGAACTCGTCGAGGCAGAGCAATTGGCACTCTGCGGCGAACTCACGCGCGATGGTCAGCAGAGGGTCGGACTCGCCACTATGCTGCGCCAGCCGCTCGTGGATGTTGAGCATGAAGCGGTGAAAGTGCCAACGCTGCTTGGGCTCGAAGTGGATACCGGAAAAGAACGCGTCCATGACGAAGCTCTTACCGCGCCCGACGCCGCCCCACAGGTAGAGGCCGGACACCGGTGGCGGCGGCTTACGCAGCCAGCGGTCCAGCAGCGGCCGGTTCTCATTGCGCCGCAGCAGGTGTTCGGTGAGTCGCTCGAACGCCATGACGGCGCGACTCTGCGCCGCATCGAGGTTGAAACCATGCTGGCGCGCCAGCCCCCGAAAGTGATCGCCAACCCCCTCCCGGCCGGCGAAGCCCGGCAGTTCCGGCGACACGGACACCATCTCAGAGATGCAGCGTTCGCTTGTCCACCGCCAGGGCCGCCTCATGCATCGACTCCGACAACGATGGGTGCGCGTGAACGATGCGCGCGAGGTCCTCGCTGGCGGCGCCAAACGCCATCGCCACCACCGCCTCGCTAATCAACTCGGAGGCCTGCGGCCCGACGATGTGCACGCCGAGCAGACGGTCGGTCTTTGCACAGGCGAGCATCTTCACGAAACCGCCGGTGGCGTTCATGCTGCGCGCCCGGCCGTTGGCGGCAAACGGAAAGCTGCCTGCGCGGTACTCGATGCCGGCGGCCTTGAGTTGCGCCTCAGTCTGGCCGACCCAAGCGATCTCCGGGTGGGTATAGATCACCCAAGGGATCACGGCGTGGTCACAGTGGCCATGCTGACCGGCGATGCACTCGGCCACCATCACGCCCTCCTCGCTCGCTTTGTGGGCGAGCATGGGGCCGGGCGTGCAATCACCCACTGCCCAGACGTTGGGCAGATTGGTGTGCCCCCGCGCGTCGGTGACGATGAAGCCGCGCTCGTTGCAGGCGACGCCGATCTCGCGCACGCCGCTGCCGTCGGTGTAAGGCACACGGCCCACCGCGACGATCAGCTTGTCAAAGGTCGCGGTGTGCTCGCCGTCGCTGTCTTTGAACGTGACCTCGACGCCGGACTTGCCGACCTTGGTCGCAGTCACCGTGGCGCCTAGGCGAATGTCCAGCCCCTGCGCAGTGAATTGCTTGTGCGCCTCTGCCGCCACCTGCGCATCGGCCAAAGCCAGAAACTCCGGCATTGCCTCAAGCAGCGTCACCTGGCTGCCCAAACGACGCCAGACGCTGCCCAGTTCCAGCCCGATCACCCCGGCGCCGATCACGCCCAGCGTCTTCGGGACCTTGTCGAAAGCCAGTGCACCGGCGTTGTCGACAATGTTCTTGCCGTCGATCGGAGCAGCATCGATGGGCCGTGGCCGCGAGCCGGTGGCGAGAATCACATGGGTGGCCGAGACGGTTTTATGGCCGTCGGGGCCGTCAATCGAGACCTGCCACACCGGAGCGGCGTCACCGCTGGCACCCTTCTCGAGCCGGCCGAAGCCCTTGAGCCACTCGACCTTGTTCTTCTTGAACAGCCCCTGGATGCCGCCGGTGAGCGTGCTGACGATGCCGTCCTTGCGCGCCAACAGCTTCTGCAGATCGAGCTTGACCGACCCTACGCTGATGCCGTGGTCGCCGAGGCCATGTTGCGCCTGCTCGAAGTGCTCGCTCGACTCCAGCAGCGCCTTCGAGGGGATGCAGCCGACATTGAGGCAGGTGCCGCCAAGCGCCAGCTGACCCGAGGGCGTGGTCCAGCCCTCGACGCACGCGGTGCGCAAGCCCAGTTGCGCCGCGCGGATGGCAGCGACATAGCCGCCCGGTCCACCCCCGATGACGACGACGTCGAAGTCAGCCATAGCCGTGCTCCCTCAAATCTCGAGCAGCAGGCGCGCCGGGTCTTCCAGCGCATCCTTGATGGCGACCAGGCTCAGCACCGCCTCGCGACCGTCGATGATGCGATGGTCGTACGAGAGCGCTAGGTAGTTCATTGGTCGGATGACGATCTGTCCATTCTCGACCACCGGACGCTCCTTGGTGGCGTGGACGCCCAAAATGGCGCTCTGCGGCGGATTGACGATCGGCGTCGACAACATCGAACCGAACACCCCGCCATTGCTGATGCTGAAGGTACCGCCCGAGAGGTCTTCTAGGCCGAGTTTGCCGTCGCGGGCGCGGTTGCCGAAGTCGGCGATGGCCTTTTCGATCTGCGCGATGCTCAGCTGGTCGGCGTCGCGAATGATCGGCACGACCAGACCACGCGGGCTCGACACGGCGATGCCGACGTCGCAATAGTTGTGATACACGATATCGCTGCCATCGACCGAGGCATTGACCACCGGGAAGCGCTTCAGCGCGGCGCAGGCGGCTTTGACGAAAAAGCCCATAAAGCCGAGCTTGACGCCGTGGTCCTTCTCAAAACGCTCGCCGTAGCGCTTGCGCAGGTCCATCACCGGCTGCATGTTCACCTCGTTGAAGGTGGTCAGCGTGGCGGTACCCTGCTGCGACTCGACCAAGCGCTCGGCGACGCGTGCGCGCAAGCGTGTCATCGGCACTCGGCTGTCGCTGCGACCGCCAGACAAGGTGACCTGCGACTGAGCGGCTGTGGCAACTGCGGTGGGCTGGGCCGACGGCGCACCGTGCGCGAGCACATCGCCCTTGGTGACGCGTCCGCCGCGACCACTGCCCTGTACGCTGGCTGGATCGATGCCCTGTTCGCTCATCAGCTTGGCGGCTGAAGGCATGGCCCGCGCGGCAGCCGGCGGCACCGCTGCGGCCGGAGCCGGTACAGCCGCCGCGGCGGCGGGCGCCGGCGAACTCGCGGCGACGGTCGCTGCCGCTTCGGTGTCGATGATGGCGATCACTTCGCCGCTCTTCACTGCGCTGCCGGCATCACGCACGATCTCGACCAGCACGCCGTTGCCAGGCGCGGGCAATTCCATCATCACTTTGTCGGTTTCGATGTCGATCAGGTTCTGACCCTGCTTCACCGCCGTGCCAGGCTGGACGTTCCAGCTCAGCAGGGTGGCCTCGGCGACCGATTCAGACAGTTGGGGCACTTTGACTTCGAGGCGCATGGCTTCCTCTTTAGACGGTGAGCGCGGTGTCAATCACCGCGCGTTGTTGTTCAGCGTGCTTGGACGCATACCCGACCGCCGGCGATGCTGACGATTCGCGCAAAGCCTCGCCGAGGGTCTGGCCTGCACGCAGGTTCTTGGTCAGGTAATGCTGGATGCGGTGCCAAGCGCCCTGATTGCGCGGCTCTTCCTGACACCAGAACACCTCCGTCGCCTTGGGAAACCGCGCCAGCTCAGCCGCGAAGGCTTCGTGCGGGAACGGATAGAGCTGCTCCACGCGAAGAATGGCGACATCCTTGATCTTGCGTTCACGACGGGCGGCGCGCAGCTCGAAATAGATCTTGCCGCTACACGCCACCACGCGCTTGACCTTGGCCGCATCGAGTTCGTCGGTCTCGGCGATCACCGGCTGGAACACGCCACGCGAGAGGTCGTCGAGGCTGGAGGTGGACTCCTTGTGGCGCAACAGACTCTTCGGCGTGAACAGGATCAGCGGCCGGCGGTAAGGCCGCAGCATCTGCCGCCGCAGCACATGGAACATCTGCGCCGGCGTCGACGGCACCACCACCTGAATGTTGTATTCGGCGCACAGCTGCAGGTAGCGCTCGAGGCGTCCCGACGAGTGTTCCGGGCCCTGACCCTCGTAGCCGTGCGGCAGCATCATGGTCAAGCCGCACAAACGCCCCCACTTGGTCTCGCCGCTGGCGATGAACTGGTCGATCACCACCTGCGCACCGTTGGCGAAATCGCCGAACTGGCCTTCCCAAATCACCAGCGCGTCAGGCTGGAAGGTCGCGTAGCCGTACTCAAAGCCCAGCACCGCCTCTTCCGAAAGCACCGAGTCGATGACAGTGAAGTCCGACTGGTTCGGCGCGATGTGCTGCAGCGGCACCCAGGCGCCGGTACGCCAGTCCTCACGGTTCTGGTCGTGCAGCACGGCGTGGCGGTGGAAAAAGGTGCCGCGCCCGCAGTCCTGTCCGGACAGGCGCACGCTGTAACCCTGCGACACCAGACTGGCGTAGGCGAGGTTCTCAGCCATACCCCAGTCGAGTGGCAGTTCGCCGTTGCCCATGGCGCGACGGTCGCCCACGATCTTCTCGACCCGCCCGTGCAGCTTGAAGCCGTTGGGGACGTCGACCAACCGGTCAGCCAGGCGCTTGAGTTCGGTGGCGGGCACCGACGTGTCAGTCGGCTGGTGCCAAGGCGTCTTGCGGATGAACGGCAGCCAGTTGACGGCATGCTTTTGACGAGCATTAGGCGGTGCCAGCTCGACCACCGTATTGCCAGCGTCCATCGCCGCCTTGTAAGCCTCGACCATGGCATCCGGTGCGTCGGCGCCGATCAGGCCATCAGCCACCAGCCGCTGGGCGTAAAGCGCCCGTGTGCCGGGGTGCTGGGCGATCTTCCGGTACATCAGCGGCTGCGTCACCATCGGCTCGTCCTGCTCGTTGTGGCCGAGCTTGCGGAAGCACACCATGTCGATGACGACATCACGGTGGAAGGTGTAGCGGAAATCAAGCGCCAGCTCGACCACGCGGATCACCGCGTCGGGGTCGTCGGCGTTGACGTGCAGGATCGGCGCATCGACCATCTTCGCGATGTCGGTGCAGTAGACCGTCGATCCGCGGTCACGCGGGTCGGAGGTGGTGAAGCCGATCTGGTTGTTGACGATGATGTGCAAGGTGCCGCCGGTGGCATAACCACGCGTCTGCGACAGGTTGAGCGTCTCCATAACCACGCCCTGGCCGGCGAATGCGGCATCGCCGTGGATCAGGATCGGCACGATCTGCCGGCCCTCGGTGTCCTTGACGTGGTCCTGCCGCGCCCGCACCGAGCCCTCCACCACCGGATTGACGATCTCCAAGTGCGAGGGGTTGAAGGTGAGCGCCAGGTGCATCGGTCCGGCCGGCGTCGAGACGTCAGCCGAGAAGCCTTGGTGGTACTTGACGTCACCGGACGGCAGGTCGTGGTGATGCTTGCCTTCGAACTCGTCGAACAGGTCGGCCGGCACCTTGCCCACGGTATTGATCAACACGTTGAGTCGGCCGCGGTGGGCCATGCCGATCACCGCAACCTCACTGCCGCGCTCGGCGCAGCCTCGAATCATCTGGTCGAGGATGGCGATCATGGTCTCGCCGCCCTCCAAGGAAAACCGCTTTTGCCCGACATAGCGGGTGTGCAGGTAGCGCTCCAGAGTCTCAGCCGCAGTGATTTTCTCGAGCGTACGCAGTCGCAGCGCCGGATCCGGTTTGCTGCGCATCGAGTCGGCTTCGAGCCGCGCCGCAATCCAGCGCTTTTGCTCCGCTTGCCCCATGAACACATATTCGGCGCCGATGCTGCCGCAGTAGGTGGCCTGCAACAGTCCGACAATGTCGCGCAGAGGCAGCATACGGCCACCGGCGAAGTCACCGGTACTGAGCACCGCCTCCATGTCGGCCTCACCGAGGCCGTAGTTGGCCGGTTCCAGTTCAGGGGTCGCGGGTGGCTCAAGGCGCGCCAGCGGGTCGAGCTTGGCCCGCCGCACGCCATAGGCGCGGTAGGCCTCGATCAGCTGCAGCACGGCGATCTGCCGGGCATCCGCGGTGCCCGGCCCGGCCGACTGTCCGCGCGGGGCACGGGCTTGATCGACCAGCGCCTGGATGATGCGGCTGTGGTTGATGTCGGCCTGTCCGCCATCGCCGCTTTGATAAGCAGCAAAGGTCGACCGCCAAGGCTCGGGAACCGCGTCCGGGTTCTCCAGAAAATTGTCGTACAACTCTTCCAGATAGGCAGCATTGCCGCCATAGAGGAAGGAATTGCTGCGCCAGAACTCCATCATGACCGTGTCTCCCGGCTTACCACACGGGCCCGACCCCAAGGCCTGACCCCGGTTGTATCCCGGACGCAGCGCCCGCTGCGTCCGGGAGTCGTGCACCTGAGCCGGATTAGCGGTTCAGGTCGCGGCGGGCAGCGCCAACATACAGTTGGCGCGGACGGCCGATCTTGCGCTCGGGGTCCGACATGAACTCGTTCCACTGCGAGATCCAGCCGATGGTGCGTGACATGGCGAAAATCGCGGTGAACATCTTGACCGGGATGCCCAAAGCCTTGAGCACAATACCCGAGTAGAAGTCGACGTTCGGATACAGTTTTCTTTCGATGAAGTACTCGTCGCGCAGAGCGATTTCCTCGAGTCGCATGGCGATCTCGAGTTGCTCGGTGGTGATGCCGAGCTCGCCAAGCACTTCGTGGCAAGTCTGGCGCATCACGCCAGCGCGCGGATCGCGGTTCTTGTAGACGCGGTGGCCAAAGCCCATCAGGCGGAAGCTGTCGTTCTTGTCCTTGGCGCGGGCGATGAACTTGTCGATGTTCTTCACTTCGCCGATTTCGTCGAGCATCTTCAGCACTTCTTCGTTGGCGCCACCATGTGCCGGACCCCACAGCGCTGCAACGCCGGCAGCGATACAGGCGAACGGGTTGGCACCGGTCGAGCCCGCCAGACGCACGGTCGAGGTCGACGCGTTCTGCTCGTGGTCGGCGTGCAGGATCATGATGCGCTCGAGTGCGCGCTCGGCCACCGGGCTGACCACATACGGCTCGCACGGCGTAGCGAACATCATGTGCAAGAAGTTGCCGGCGTACGAGAGCTGGTTGTTCGGGTACATGAACGGCAGGCCGGTGTTGTACTTGTAGCTCATCGCGGCGATGGTCGGCACCTTGGAAATCAGGCGGAACATCGACAGTTCGCGGTCTTCCGGCAACGTGACGTCAAGGTGGTCGTGGTAGAACGCCGACAGCGCGCCGATGGTGCCGCACATCACCGCCATCGGGTGGGCGTCACGACGGAAGCCTTGGTAGAAGCGCGACATCTGGTCGTGGACCATCGTGTGCTTGCGCACACGAACCTCGAATGCCTGCAGTTGCTCGGCGTTCGGCAGTTCGCCGTACCACAGCAGATAACAGGTCTCGAGGAAGCTGCACTTCTCGGCCAGCTGCTCGATCGGGTAGCCGCGGTAGTAGAGCAGCCCTTCATCGCCGTCGATGAAGGTGATCGCCGACTTGGTGCTCGCGGTGGCGAGGAAACCCGGGTCATACGTAAACAGACCGGCACCAGCGACCGGGCGGATGTCCATCACCGACGGGCCGATCTGGCCATCGATCAGCGGCATCTCGACCGACGGGCGGCCATCGGAGAAAGACAAAGTAGCTTTGACGGATTGAGTCATGGAAGAGTCCCCTTGATGTGTCATGACGCCGCAGCGTCTAGCCTTGAATCGTCCTGGCAAAAACAATGATGTCGTCCACCACGGGCGACACCTCTGCATCAGCGCACTGGGTACGGGCATTGAACCAGTCCCAGATGTCGTTATCCGGATACTCAAGAAGCGACTGGAATGCCTCTTTGCGTTCCGGGCTCATTGCGGCGAAGTGGGCGTCGAAGTAGCGCGAGAAGATCAGGTCCAGTTCCAGCATCCCGCGCCGGCAACGCCAACGCACACGTTCGCTCTCCCCCATGAATCGTTACACCATCCGTTTGATCATGATGTCCTTGATCTTGCCGATCGCCCGCGTCGGATTGAGTCCCTTCGGACAGACGTCGACGCAGTTCATGATCGAATGGCAACGGAACAGCTTGTACGGATCTTCGAGGTCGTCGAGACGCTCGTTGGTCGCTTGGTCGCGGCTGTCGGCAATGAAGCGATAGCTTTGCAACAGCGCTGCCGGCCCAAGGAACTTGTCCGGATTCCACCAGAACGACGGACACGAGGTGCTGCAGCAGGCGCAGAGGATGCACTCGTAGAGGCCGTCAAGTTCGAGGCGGTCTTCGGGGCTCTGCAGACGCTCGGTTTCGGGAGCCGGGTCGTTGTTGATCACATACGGCTTGACCGCGTGATACGCCTTGAAGAACTGCGTCATGTCGACAATTAAGTCGCGGATGATCGGCAGGCCGGGAATCGGCCGCAAAGTCACGTGGTCACCGAGTTCAGCAACCGTGGTGATGCAGGCCAGACCATTGCGACCGTTGATATTCATAGCGTCCGAGCCGCACACGCCCTCGCGGCACGAGCGGCGGAATGCGAGCGTATCGTCGTGCGACTTGAGACGGATCAGCGCGTCGAGCAGCATTTTGTCGGTCGGGTCGAGCGCGATGTCGTACTCCTGCATGTACGGCTTGGCGTCGACGTCCGGGTTGTAGCGATAGACTGAGAAACGCATGGGTGTTCTCCTGAAGGCTTAGTAGACGCGCGCCTTGGGCGGAATCGAATCGACGGTCAACGGCTTCAGCCGCACCGGCTTGAATTCCACCCGCTGGTCTTCGCTGTAATAAAGGCTGTGCTTCATCCAGTTGGCGTCGTCGCGGTCGGGGAAGTCGTCGCGGGCGTGCGCGCCGCGGCTCTCGGTGCGCGTGTTGGCAGCGATCAAGGTGGACATCGCCACCTCGATCAGGTTGTCCAGCTCGAGAGCCTCGATGCGGGCGGTGTTGAACACCTTCGACTTGTCCTTGATGCCGGTGTGCTTGACGCGCTCAGCGACCTCGCGGATCTTGCTGACGCCCTCGGCCAACACTTCGCCAGTGCGGAACACACCGGCGTGGCGCTGAATGATGTTGCGCATGTCGCGGCCGACGTCGGTCACCGACTCGCCGCCGGTCTGGTTGTCCAGGCGCGCCAGACGCGACAGCGAAAGGTCGCCCGCGCTGGCCGGCAGCGGCTTCTGCACCGGGTTGGCCTTGAGCCACTCGATGGCGTGGTCGCCGGCAGCCTTACCGAATACCACCAGATCGAGCAATGAATTGGTGCCGAGGCGATTGGCACCATGAACCGAAACGCAAGCGCATTCGCCCATCGCCCACAGGCCCGGCACCACTTCGTCAGGCGAGGTGCCCAAGGGCGCAACCACCTGGCCGTTGATGTTGGTGGGGATGCCGCCCATCATGTAGTGGCAGGTCGGCACGACCGGAATCGGATCTTTGACCGGATCGACGCCGCCGAAGCGGATGGCGATCTCGCGGATGCCCGGCAGGCGGTGGTTAATCACTTCCGGGCCAAGGTGATCGAGCTTGAGCAGCACGTGGTCTTTGTTCGGACCGCAGCCGCGGCCTTCGTAGATCTCGACCGCCATGGCGCGCGACACCACGTCGCGCGAGGCGAGGTCCTTGACGGTCGGCGCGTAGCGCTCCATGAAGCGCTCACCATTGGCGTTGAGCAGATAGCCGCCCTCGCCGCGAACCCCCTCGGTGATCAGCACCCCGGCACCCGCCACGCCGGTGGGGTGGAACTGCCAGAACTCCATGTCCTCGAGCGGGATGCCGGCGCGGGCACACATGCCCAAGCCGTCGCCGGTGTTGATAAAGGCGTTGGTGCTCGAGGCGAAGATGCGACCAGCGCCGCCAGTGGCCAGCAGCGTGGCTCGCGACTGCAGGATCATGCATTCGCCGGTCTCCATCTCGAGCGCGACCACGCCAACCACATCGCCGTCAGCATCGCGGACCAGATCAAGCGCCATCCATTCGACGAAGAACTGGGTGCGGGCGCGGACGTTGCGCTGATAGAGCGTGTGCAGCATGGCGTGGCCGGTGCGATCGGCCGCAGCGCAGGCGCGCTGCACCGGGCGGGCGCCGAACTCCTGAGTGTGGCCGCCGAACGGACGCTGGTAGATCTTGCCGTTGTCCAAACGGTCGAACGGCATACCGAAATGCTCGAGCTCGATGACCACGCGCGGCGCCATGCGACACATGTATTCGATCGCGTCCTGGTCGCCGAGCCAATCGGAGCCCTTGACCGTGTCGTACATGTGCCAGAGCCAGTTGTCTTCTTGCGAATTGCCCAGGCTGGCCGAAATGCCGCCTTGCGCTGCCACGGTGTGGCTGCGGGTCGGAAACACCTTGGACAGCACGGCCACCTTGAGTCCGGCTTCCGAGAGTTGCAGGGCGGCGCGCAAGCCAGCGCCGCCGGCGCCGACAATCACCGCATCAAAGGAACGTACGGGCAGTCCCATCAGTGGCTCCAGACCAGTTCGATGACCCAACCGGCGTAGGCGATCAGCGCCAGCACGGTCAGGGTGTGGAGAGTCAGCCGGATACCCACCGGCTGGATGTAATCCATGTAGATGTCACGCACGCCGATCCAGGCGTGGTACAGCACAGACAGCAAAAACACGAACAGCGCGGCGCGCATCCAGTCGGGAGCAAACACGCCAGCCCAGCCAGCGTAGCCGGGCTCGGCACCGGCGATGCGCACCACGGCCACCAGGGTGAACACCAGCATGACCGTGGCAGTCAGACGTTGCAGCAACCAATCCTTGAGGCCGTAATGGGCCCCGGTAACGATACGGTTCACCACAGTTTCACCCCCACGATGGCAGTCAGCAGCAGGCTCACAGCAAACACCACCGCGGCGCTCTGGCGAGCCGGCACGCGGTCAAGGCCGATGTGCAGATCGAGCAGCAGATAGCGGATACCGGCGCAAAAGTGGTGGCTGTACGACCACACCAGCAGCAGCACCGCCAATTTGACCAGCGGCAAGCCGAAAAAGGCTGCGGCGGCGGCATAGCCCGCATCGCTGTCCAGCGACTGGTCGAGCTGATAGATCAATACCGGCAAAGCCAGAAACAGCAGCGCGCCACTGACGCGATGCAAGATCGACACTTTTGCCGGCAGCGGCAGGCTGATCTTGGGTAGATCCAGATGCTTGGGCCGTTTACGGGCCGCAGTGGTCGTCGTCATACGCATGCTCCGTTGAATTACCGCATAGATTTAGTCTAAGGCTGTTACGTAATGATGTGTGGCAGTGTTGTAGTGACCCACCCGCCATTCCATCGGGGCATCGTCATAGGTATAGGCCACACGCTCGACCGCCAGCAAGGGCGAATCCGGCCGACAGGTCAACAACGCGGCAATCGACTCCGGCGCCGGCACAGCGGTGAGATGCTCCACCGCGCGGATCAGACGAACCCCGAAGCGCGTCTCAAACAGGCTGTACATGCTGCCCTCCCACGCCTCGATAGCGGCGGCGTCGAGGCCGCTGAAGGCCTCCCCCGGCAATACGATGTGATCGTGGATCAGCGGCTCGCCGGCGAACAGCAGAAGGCGGTCGATTTCGACCACCGCCGAGCCCTCGGCGATCTGCAACATCGCCGCCGCGCGCGGACCGGCCACGCTTGGCGCGCAGCGGATCAAGCGGCTGGAGTGCGACTCCTCGCTGCCGTCAGCGGCACGCAAGCGCAGGAAGCGCGTGGTGTTGGTGTCATTGGCGTGGGTGGCAACAAAGGTGCCGCGCCCCTGGCGACGCATCAGCAAATTGTCGGTGGCGAGCTCGTCGATGGCCTTGCGCACCGTGCCCTGACTCACGCCAAAGCGCGACGCAAGCTCCACCTCGCTGGGAATCATCTCGCCCGGCTTCCATTCGCCGGATGCCAGACTGTTGACCAGCAAAGCCTTGATCTGCCCGTACAAGGGCTGATAGCTGGGGATGGCGAGCTTGACGTTCATGGCCAGAATCTAGCACCGAGAATCACCGGCGTCCACATACTCCTATCTTATATAAGACATAAGTATGCAGACCTGAAACGCTGTGGCAAACTCATCGTCGAACTGCAATCTTTGGCGCGGCAAGATGCCGCTAGATTCCTTGAAGAGGCCCCGATGACTGCGACCACCTCGAGCTCCCCAGACGCCGTCCTGTTTCCCGACGAGAAACCCTTGCCGATCCTGCCGGCAGCAGAGCATTACGCCGGCTCAGAGAAGCTGATGCTCAAGTCGTTTGCCATGCAAGACGAACTGGGTCCGGTGTTCGACGTGACCTGCGACTGTGAGGACGGCGCCGCCGCTGGAACCGAAAAAGAGCACGCGCATCTGGTGGCGCGCGTCATCAACTCCGAGCACAACCACTTTGGCCGCGCCGGCACGCGCATCCACGATTTCCAGCACCCGAGCTTCACCGACGACATCGACATCCTCATCGGTGAGGCCGGCGACCGCCTGGCCTACATCACGCTGCCGAAGTCGCCGAACTACGCGAGTGCGCTGGCGGCAGTGGAATACATCCATAAGCGCACCCAGGCCATGGGGGTGCAGCGCACCATTCCGCTGCACCTGATGATCGAGTCGCCCACGGCGGTTCATGATGTTTGGAAGATCGCGGCCCTGCCCGGCTGCGAGGTGATCGATTTCGGCCTGATGGACTTCGTATCGAGTTACCAGGGCGCGATCCCCTCGACTGGCATGCAGAGTCCGATGCAGTTCACGCACCCACTGATCGTGCGCGCCAAGGGCGCGATCGGTACGGCGGCAGCAGCGCACGGCGTGATCGCCTCACACAATGTCACCCGCGACGTGAAGAATCCGGCCACCGCCGGTTCAGATGCCAAGCGCGCCAAGGAGGAGTTCGGCTTTTTGCGCATGTGGTCGATTCACCCGACACAGATCGTACCGATCGTTGAGGCGATGCGTCCTGATGCTGCCGAGGTCGCCGATTCGGCGGCCATCCTGATGCTGGCCCAGGCCGCCGACTGGGGCCCGGTGTCCTACGCCGAAAAACTGCATGACCGCGCCAGCTACCGCTACAACTGGCAGGTGCTCAAGCGCGCCAAAGCCACCGGCGTCGCGGTCCCCGCCGCGGCCGAACACGCCTTCTTTGCCTGAGTCGCACGTCCAAGGAGAACGACCATGCTGCACGCCTACCGCCAACACGTTGCCGAGCGCGCTGCGCTGGGCATCCCGCCCCTCCCCCTGTCGGCCGCCCAAGTCGCGGAGCTGATCGATCTGATTAAGAGCCCGCCGGCGGGTGAAGACGCCTTTTTGCTGGACCTGCTAACCCACCGCGTGCCACCGGGCGTCGACGACGCCGCCAAGGTCAAGGCCTCGTTCCTCGCCGCTGTCGCGCATGGCGAAGTCAAGACCGCGCTCGTCTCTAAGGCCAAGGCCACTGAGTTGTTGGGCACCATGGTCGGCGGCTACAACGTCCATCCGCTCATCGAGCTGCTCGACGACACCGAAGTCGCCGCCCTCGCCGCTGAGGGGCTGAAGAAAACTCTGCTGATGTTCGACTTCTTCAACGATGTCGCCGAAAAGGCTAAAGCCGGCAACACCCACGCCAAAGCCGTGATGCAAAGCTGGGCCGAAGCCGAGTGGTTCACGTCGCGCCCCGAAGTGCCCAAGACCATCACCGTCACCGTGTTCAAGGTGCCCGGCGAGACCAACACCGACGACCTGTCGCCCGCGCCCGACGCCTGGAGCCGTCCCGACATCCCGCTGCACTACCTGGCGATGCTCAAAAACACCCGCCCGGACGCTGCCTTCAAGCCGGAAGAGGACGGCAAGCGCGGTCCGATGCAGTTCATTGAAGATCTCAAGAACAAGGGCCACCTGGTCGCCTACGTCGGCGACGTGGTGGGCACCGGTTCGTCGCGCAAGTCAGCCACCAATTCGGTGATCTGGGCCACCGGAGAAGACATCCCCTTCGTGCCGAACAAGCGCTTCGGCGGCGTGACCTTGGGTGGCAAGATCGCGCCGATCTTCTTCAACACCCAGGAAGACTCGGGCGCGCTGCCGATCGAAGTGGACGTAAGCAGCCTTGAGATGGGCGACGTCATCGACGTGCTCCCCTACGACGGCAAGATCACCAAGGGCGGCGCCACGGTCGCCGAATTTGCGCTCAAAAGCGATGTGCTGCTCGACGAGGTGCGTGCCGGCGGCCGTATCAACCTCATCATCGGTCGCGCACTCACCGCCAAGGCTCGCGAGTTCCTTGGCCTGCCGGCATCCACGGCGTTCCGCCTGCCAAAGCCACCGGTCGATTCGGGCAAGGGTTACACCCTGGCGCAGAAGATGGTCGGCCGCGCGTGCGGTCTGCCTGAAGGCACCGGCATCCGCCCAGGCACCTACTGCGAGCCGCGCATGACCACGGTCGGTTCGCAGGACACCACCGGCCCGATGACCCGCGACGAACTCAAGGACCTCGCGTGCCTCGGCTTCTCCGCCGATTTGGTGATGCAGTCGTTTTGCCACACCGCGGCCTACCCCAAGGCGGTGGATGTGAAGATGCACCGCGAGCTGCCCAACTTCATCAGCAACCGTGGCGGTGTCGCGCTGCGTCCGGGTGACGGCGTCATCCACTCGTGGCTCAACCGCCTGCTGCTGCCCGATACCGTCGGCACTGGCGGTGACTCGCACACGCGTTTCCCGATCGGCATCTCGTTCCCGGCCGGCTCCGGTCTGGTCGCCTTCGGCGCGGCCACCGGCGTGATGCCGCTGGACATGCCCGAATCGGTGCTGGTGCGTTTCAAGGGCCAGATGCAGCCCGGCGTGACGCTGCGAGATTTGGTCCACGCGATCCCGCTGTACGCCATCAAGGCGGGTCTGCTGACCGTGGCCAAGGCCGGCAAGAAGAACATTTTCTCCGGCCGCATTCTCGAGATCGAAGGCTTGCCCGACCTCAAGGTTGAGCAGGCTTTTGAGTTGAGCGACGCCTCGGCCGAACGCTCGGCCGCCGGCTGCACCATCAAGCTCAACCCCGCGCCAATCAAGGAGTACCTCACCAGCAACATCGTGCTGATGAAGAACATGATTGCCGACGGCTACGCCGACCGCCGCACCCTCGAGCGCCGCATCAAAGCGGTCGAGGCGTGGATGGCCAAGCCAGAGCTGCTAGAAGCCGACACGGATGCCGAGTACGCCGCGGTGATCGACATCGACCTGGCCGACATCAAGGAGCCGATCGTCTGCTGCCCGAATGACCCGGACGATGCCAAGTTCATGTCGGAAGTGGCTGGCACCCCGATCGATGAGGCCTTCATTGGCTCGTGCATGACCAACATCGGCCACTTCCGCGCGGCGGCCAAGGTACTGGGTGGCGCGCGCGACATCCCGGTCAAGCTGTGGGTGGCACCGCCGACCAAGATGGATGAGTCCGAGCTGATCAAGGAAGGCCACTACGCCACCTTCGGTACGGCTGGCGCCCGCACCGAAATGCCGGGCTGCAGCCTGTGCATGGGCAACCAAGCGCAGGTGCGTGAAGGCGCCACAGTGATGTCCACCAGCACCCGCAACTTCCCCAACCGGCTGGGCAAGAACACCAATGTGTTCTTGGGCAGCGCCGAACTGGCTGCGGTGTGCTCCAAGCTGGGCCGAATCCCGACGGTCGCCGAGTACCAAGCGGCCATGGGCGTGGTCAATGCCGACAACGCGTCAATCTACAAGTACATGAACTTCGATCAAATCGACGAGTACGCCGACACGGCCAAGTCGGTCACGGTCTGAGCCAGTCATCTGCGTACGCCAACGGCCCGCCCAACGCGGGCCGTTTTTGTTGCCAGGCCGACACTGCCTCGCCGCCCGCGACACGTAACACAGGTGTCACGATGGGTGGCGACACTTAAAAGCTCTAAAACCCATACCCGCCCAGAGATGATCGACTTGCACGAACACGAAGAACTGATGCGCCGAATCCGTGAGGAAATCGTCGACGGCCTTGACGAGGAAATGGAACTCGAGATCGAGGACCACGATTCGGAGGCCACGGGCGACGCCGCCGAACGCCACCGTGAGCGCGTTCGTTATTTCCGCGAGCTGTTCCGTTTGCAAGGTGAACTGGTCAAGCTGCAGGAGTGGGTCGCGCACACCGGCCAAAAGGTGGTGATCCTGTTCGAGGGGCGCGACGCCGCCGGTAAAGGCGGCGCGATCAAGCGCATCACGCAGCGCCTGAACCCGCGGGTCTGCCGCGTGGTCGCCCTACCCGCGCCCAACAGCCGCGAAAAGACCCAGTGGTACTTCCAACGTTACACGCCGCATCTTCCCGCGGCTGGCGAAATGGTGCTGTTCGACCGCAGCTGGTACAACCGTGCCGGCGTCGAACGGGTCATGGGCTTCTGCGGCGAGGAAGACGTCGAGGAGTTCTTCCGCTCAGTCCCCGAATTCGAGCGCATGTTGGTGCGCTCGGGGATCATCCTGATCAAGTACTGGTTCTCGATCACCGACGAAGAGCAGCACCTGCGCTTCCTCGGCCGCATCAACGACCCGCTCAAGCAGTGGAAACTGTCGCCGATGGACCTCGAGAGCCGCCGTCGCTGGGAAGACTACACCGCCGCTAAAGAAGCCATGCTGGAGCGCACCCACATCCCCGAAGCTCCGTGGTGGGTGGTGCAAGCGGTCGACAAGAAGAAGGCCCGCCTCAACTGCATCAACCACTTGCTGGCACAGTTCCAGTACCACGAGGTGGAGCGCCAGTCGATCGACCTGCCAGAACGCGAGCGGCATTCCGACTACACCCGTCACCCGGTGCCGCCAGAGATGTACGTCCCCGAGGTCTACTAAGACTCGCGGACGGCTGTGGCATGATGCGGGCCCGTGTTTCGGGCCCGTTGTCTTGAAGGGCTGGCGCTGTGTTCGACCATTTGCTTCAGCAGTTCGCCCTCGCCTCACCGCTGTTTGTGCTGGTGTTTCTCGGCTACGCGCTGGGCCAATGGGGCGGTTGGGGCAAGGACGCCAGCAAGGCCTTGTCGGCGTTTGTCTTCAGCATCGCCATGCCTGCACTGCTGTTTCGCCAAATGGCCGGCTTCGGCAGCGTCTCTGGCGTCGATGCGCGACTGCTGATCGCGTTTTTTGGTGGCTGTCTGGTGGTGTTCGTGGTCGGCCGATTGCTGAGCTGGCGGCTGTTCGACCACGATGGGACGCAGCAGTCGGTGTTCGCGCTGGGTGGCGTGTTCTCCAACAATGTGTTGCTCGGCATCCCGATTGCCCACCTGCTGCTGACCGAGCGACACATCCCACCCGTCGCGCTGGCACTGGTGTTTAACGCGCTCATCTTGTGGACACTGGTGACGCTGTCGGTGGAGTGGGCGCGCCACGGCGAATTCTCGCTGCATGGCATCGGCAAGACTGTCCGCGGTGTGCTCACCAACCCGGTGGTGGCGTCGATCGTTGGCGGTGCGCTCTACGGCTTTGCCGGATTCGCCATCCCCGGGCCGATCGACCGGCCGCTGGCGATGCTCGCCGCTGCCACCGGCCCGATGTCGCTAGTGGCCTTGGGACTCAGTTTGGCCGAGTTCGGAGTGCGGCAGGGCTGGCGGGTCAGCACAACCATCGCGCTGATCAAGCTGGTGCTGCACCCGCTGGCCGTGTGGGGCATCGCACGCGCCATCGACCTGCCACTGATCGAAACACAGGCGGTGGTGATGATGGCGTCGCTGGCGACTGGCGTGAACGTTTACCTCATGTCACGCCAGTTCCAGTCGCTGGAGGGAGAGACCTCTGCCGCCCTACTGATCTCGACCGCACTGTCGTCAATTACGGTGCCAGTCTGGATTTCCATCACTGCTTGAGGTGACTGTGCGAGGTTGGCCGCAGTCACCAACAAAAAAGCCGCCTGTCGGCGGCTTTTTCGCGAAAGCTATACAACCACTCGGTCGGCTTACTCTTCGAAACTCTTGACCTTCGTGGCGAAGGCGCCATCTGAGCGGCCCTTGAGGTACGAGTAAAGCATGTCAATCTTTTCGCCACCAAGGAACCCGTGCGGGGGCATGCCTTTTTCGGCGCGGCCATTGGTGACTGTGGTGACGAACTCTTCCTTGGTCAGTTTCTTCAGCGACTCAACCAGGGACGGGCCGACCATACCTTCTTGGTTGGGACCGTGGCAACGCTCGCAAGCGGCCGAACGCCAAGTCTGGAAACCCTTGTAGGTCTTGCCATCCACCAAGCCGTCTTTAACGGTGTAGGGGGCATCACCGGCGAGAACCGGCTGTGCAAGGCAAGCCAGAATGACCGACAGAATTACACGCTTCATTTCTACGCATCCTCCGTAATGATTTTGAGTCGTATCACGACTGCCGGATTCTAGATTGTGTCTGCGGCCCTGTATACAACGCTTTACAAATCTCCGCGTTGACGCGCGCCGCGCCGGCGAATGCTACTCGACCACCCGATCTCGGCTTCCGGCGCGCACCGTGGCGCGCACGGGATCGGGGATGGGCTGACGAATCAAACGAGATTTGCCGGAAGACGACTGGTCTTCGTGCAGGTCGAGCTGTTGGCGGCGTTCGCGCACCGTCTGCAGCCAGCGACGCCGGGACTCCGGCGTAGCCTGATAAAACTGCTGCTGGATGTCCTGAAGATCGTTGCGAAACGCCTCGCGCTCGGCCGCAGAAAACAAACGCGCGTCGGCGTCTTCAGGTGCAGGGTTGGAGGTGGTGGCGCCAACGTTGTTTGCGAAACACACGGGACTGGCAAGTCCGAGGCTCATACAAATCGTGGCGAAAGCAGACAGGCGTGCGGTGTCGAGCAATTGCGTATCCTGTAGGACCACCGTCTAGACTCACGGCGAAGTGCGAGACTAGGGGTAGTTTCTTTCCACACCGTGTCCAAAAGGGGGCGATGTGTTACAAAATGTAAAGCTTCCGAGCCGGCGAGCCTAGAGCCATGGGCGAGACCGAAACCCGCATCTTGGTCGTCGACGACGACGCCCGCTTGCGCGACCTGCTGGTGCGTTATCTCGGCGACAACGGCTTTCGCGTGCGCAGCGCGGTCGACGCGCCGGCCATGGACCGCGAGCTGCAGCGCGAACCACCCGACCTGATCGTGCTCGACCTGATGCTGCCCGGCGAGGATGGCCTTTCGATCTGCCGAAGGCTTCGCGCCAGCGACACCAATCTACCCATCGTGATGCTGACCGCTCGCGGCGATGAGGTCGACCGCATCATCGGACTGGAAATGGGCGCTGACGACTACCTGCCCAAGCCGTTCAACCCGCGGGAGTTGCTGGCTCGCATCCGCGCCGTGCTGCGCCGCCGCGCGGCGACGCAACCGTCCGCGGCGCTGGTGCAAGGCGGCAAAGTGGTGTTCGGCCCCTTCACGCTCGACCTCGCCACGCGCCAACTCAGCCGTGACGGCGAGACCTTGCCGCTAACCAGCGGTGAGTTCTCGGTACTCAAGGTGCTTGTCGAGCACGCCCGTCGGCCTTTGTCACGGGATCAATTGATGGAAATGGCGCGGGGCCGCGAGCACGAAGCCTTCGATCGCGCCATCGACGTACAGATCTCGCGCCTGCGCAAGCTGATCGAAGACAGCGCAGCCCAGCCTCGCTACATCCAGACGGTGTGGGGATTCGGCTACGTGTTCGTTCCGGACGGGGAACACAGTGCCTGACGCGCCGCGTCAGCCTTGGTGGACCCGGCGATTGCCGGACACCATGTTCGGCCGCACCATGATGCTCATTGCGGTGCTCATCGCGGTGGGGCACTACACGTGGGTCAGCGTCTCCGAGAAGCTGGAGGCGCCCGAACGCGCCTACTGGGCGGCCCACGAGGCCGTCAGCATCGTCAACTTGACCCGGGCCGCACTTCTCGCCTCACACGCCAGCCGGCGCTTGATGCTGCTCGCCGAGCTGTCGCAAAGCGAAAGCATCCAGCTCTATCCGCTGGAGATGCTGCCGATGGAAGCGAACGTCCGCTACTCGCCACTGCAACGCAACATCGTCGAGGAATTGCGCAAAGAACTGGGACCACAGACTCTGGTCGGTTTCGACCGCCACGGCATCAATGGCCTCTGGGTGAGCTTCGAAATGGCGGCTGATCGCTATTGGCTGGTGATTCCGCGAGCGCCGACACGCGAGGACCGCTCGCTGGCCTGGGTCGGCTGGAGCGCGCTGGTGCTGCTACTGTCGATGGTGGGTGCTGGCATCATCGTGCGGCGGGTGACCCAACCCTTGGCTGACTTGGCGAGCGCCGCCCAGCGCCTCGCTACCGGCGACAAGCCCGAGCGCATCGATGAACACGGTCCGAAGGAACTCGCCACCGTGACCCGCGCCTTCAACCGCATGTCGCGCAACCTCGAGCGTGCCGACACCGACCGCGCCATGCTGCTGGCCGGCGTGTCGCACGACCTGCGCACACCGCTGACACGGCTGCGACTCGGCGTCGAAATGCTGCCGGACAACGTCGATGATCAGTCGCGCAAGGGCATGATCGAAGACATCGAGGACATCAACGCCACCATCGGCCAGTTCCTCAACTTCGTGCGCGACGAACGCAGCGAGGTGCCAGTCGAGATCGACCCTGCGCAGTTGCTCGGCACACTGGCGGCGCGCTACCGCGAACGCGAGGTCGACGTGTCAGTCGACACCACGCTCGCGCCCCAAGGTGCTTTGCTACGTCCGCTGGCGACCCGGCGCATGCTGCAGAACCTGGTCGATAACGCCATCCGCTATGGTCGCCCGCCGATCAACCTGGTGGCGCGGCAGGCCGGTAATCAATTGGTGCTTGAGGTGCTCGATCGCGGCGAGGGCATCCCGCCCGAGGCAGTGGAGCGCATGCTGCAACCGTTCACCCGATTGGATATGGCGCGCGGCGGCGGCGGCACCGGATTGGGCTTGGCGATCGTCGACCGCATCGCGCAGATGCACGGTGGTCAACTGGAACTGTTGCCGCGCGAGGGTGGCGGCTTGTTGGCGCGGGTCTGGCTACCCCTTACCGCCGCCTGAGTCAGCTCGCTGCAGCTGCAAACAAGAGGCACACCGCCTCGCAGGCGATGCCCTCACCGCGCCCGGTAAATCCGAGCTTCTCGGTCGTGGTGGCTTTAACGTTGACCGCGCTGGTCGGCAGACCCAGGTCAGCCGCGATGTTGGCAACCATCTGCGCAATGTGCGGTGCCAGTTTGGGCGCCTGCGCAATCACTGTGACGTCGACATTGGCAACCTGCCACCCGGCCGCGTGAACCTTGCTGATCACCTCGCGCAGCAGCACCCGACTGTCGGCACCTGCAAAGGCGGGATCGGTATCCGGAAAATGCCGGCCGATGTCGCCCAGCGCAGCGGCGCCGAGCAGCGCATCGCACAGCGCGTGCAGCAGCACATCGGCGTCGGAGTGGCCGAGCAAGCCCCGCGACCAAGGAATGTTGACCCCACCAAGGATGAGCGGGCGCCCCTCGACCAAGGCGTGCACGTCAAAACCGTGTCCGATACGCATCAGTTGCCTCCATGACTGAACAGGACGCGAGCCAGCTCGAGGTCATCGGCCAGCGTCACTTTGAAATTGGGTGGTTCGCCACGCACCAAGCGCGGCGCCAGCCCCAAACGCTCGACCCCGGACGCCTCGTCGGTGACTCCGGTCAGGTCGCCCGCCAAGGCCTGACGCAGCACTCCCGCTCGAAACATTTGCGGCGTCTGCGCCGCCCAAAGCGCCTCGCGCGGCAGCGTTGAACAGACGCGATCGTCGGAATCAGCGAGCTTAAGGGTGTCTGCAACTGGCAAGGCCAACAGGCCACCCACAGGGTCGTCGCGCACCGTGTCGATCAGACGCGCCAGCGCCTTCGCCGACAACCCAGGGCGCGCTGCGTCGTGCACCAGCACCCAGTCCGAATCGCCGGCCGCAAGGGCATCGAGGCCGGCGCGAACGCTCTCAGCGCGGGTGGCACCCCCCTCAGGCAGCCAGTGCACCCGGGCATCGAAGCGTCCCGCAGGCGGTCTGCGGGGATCGTCCGGCGCCAGCACCACCACGATCGTGGCGATTCGCGGCTCGGCCAGCAGTGCATCGACACTGCGATGGAGCATCGGCTCGCCGCCAAGATCGAGATATTGCTTGGGCACTGCGGCCCCAATCCGGGAACCGCCCCCGGCCGCCGGGACCACGGCGAACAGCCGCTCAGTCATGCTCACGCCGGCGGCTGGCGAATTCATCTTGCTGCTTCTGGTCAAGCCTGCGGTCCTCGCGCTCGAGGTTCAACAGATGGCGTTCCTCGAGTGCGTCCATGGTCTTGGCTGCCTGCCGACGCGTCGACCATTGCTCCAAGGCACTCTGCCAACCCTGTTCGAGTCGAGCGATCTCGAGCTTATGCTGAGCGATGGCCTCGTCGATGCGCCCAATGAAGGCATGGAGGTCGCGCAACTGGCCAATGCCGACGCCCGACCCTCCTGTGGCAATCAGCTGCTGCGCGTATTGGTCCCGGTAGCTGTCGAGCGCCTCCAACTTCTGACGCGCTTCGGTGAGTCGCGCTTCGGACAAAGCCACCAGCCGGCCCGCCTCGTCTTGCCGGGTGTAAGTCAGTTCCTGAACGACCTTGAGGGCAAATTCGCGGCTCGCCATGGCAATTAGGGCAGCAACTCGGCCAGCGCCTTGCGGCAATCGGGCAGATAGGCGGGCTCGTGCATTCCTTGCAGGAGAAACTGTTCAAGGTTCGGAAACAGACGCACCGCTTCATCGAGCATGCGGTCATTGCCAGGCACATAAGCACCAATCGAGATCAGGTCGCGCGAACGCTGGTAGCGGGCGTAGAGCGCGCGAAAACGCCGTGCCCGCTCGAGATCGGTCGGCTGAACGATGTCGGGCATCACCCGGCTGATCGAGGCCTCGATGTCGATCGCGGGATAGTGACCTGCATCGGCGAGCTTGCGCGACAACACGATGTGACCGTCGAGGATGGCTCGTGCGGCATCGGCCACCGGGTCCTGCAGATCGTCACCCTCCGACAGCACGGTGTAGAAGGCGGTAATCGAACCGCGACCGCCCAAGCCGTTGCCAGCGCGCTCGACCAGCTGCGGCAGCCGCGCAAACACGGACGGTGGATAGCCGCGGGTGGCGGGGGGCTCGCCGATCGCCAAAGCGATCTCGCGCTGGGCCATGGCATAGCGCGTGAGCGAATCCATGATGAGCAGCACATGCCGCCCCTGGTCGCGGAAATACTCGGCCACGGTGTGGGCATAGGCCGCACCGTGCATCCGCAGCAAAGGGCTGACATCCGCCGGCGCCGCCACCACCACCGCCCGCTGCCGCCCCTCGGCGCCCAGAATGTTGTCGATGAAGTCTTTGACCTCGCGACCCCGCTCGCCGATGAGGCCGACCACCACCACATCAGCGTTGGTGTAGCGGGCCATCATGCCCAAGGTCACGCTCTTGCCAACGCCGCTGCCAGCGAACAAGCCGATGCGCTGACCCCGGCCAATGGTCAGCAGCGCGTTGATTGAACGCACGCCGACATCCAGAACCTGGTCGATCGGATCCCGCTCGAGGGGATTGATCGGTCGCCCCTGCAAAGGCACCTGGTGCAAACCGGACGGCAGCGGACGGCCGTCGAGCACGCGGCCATGGCCGTCGAGCACGCGACCGAGCAGCGAATCGCCGACCATCACCTGGCGAGCCTTGTCCTCGGCACGGCGGCGCGGCTGCCAAGGCTCGCCATAGACAGGCGGACTGGCCGACGCGGCAACAATGGGATAAACGCGAGCGCCCGGCTCCAGGCCCATGATTTCGCTGGTCGGCATCAGAAACTGGCGGTTGCCGACAAAACCGACCACCTCGGCTTCGACCCGATGGCTGTGCCCGACCTCCACCTCGCACATCGAACCCACCGGCACCCGCAGGCCGACGGTCTCTAGCACCAGGCCCGCAACGCGGGTCAAACGACCGGCACAGGGAATGGGTCGCGGCTGTGTGACCGCTTCGGCGCAGTCATCGAGGTGGCGAAGCGTCCGCTCGAGCATCAGGACGCTCGGTCAGAGGCGTCCTGCCACGGGTCGGCGCGGCCGATACTGGCCAGCACCTTGCTCCAGCGATCGGCAAGGTCGGACTCGGCCAGGCTGTCGCCCATTTCGACCCGGCACGAGCCTCGCCCGACCCCCGGGTCGGCGATCAACTGCCACGCGGGGTCAACGTCGGGGTGTTCACGCATCCAGGCCAAATCGTCAGGGTGGAGGCGCACATCCGGCGCCTGCGTACCGCTGGGCAAAACGGCCAATGCCTCCCGCACCACCACCAACAGCGCCTCGGGCTGCAGCTTGAGCTCGGCCAGTACCACCTCACGGGTCATCGCGACGACCAAGTTGAGCACCCGACGCGCCAAGGCATCCTCGTTGTCCCGCAGCAAATCACCGGCCTGCTGAATCGCGCGCGACAGCAAATCGACCCGCGACTTAACGGCTGCCCGCCCCTCCTCCAGTCCAGCCTGCCAGCCCTCGTTGTAGGCGCGGTCGTGCAGCGCCTGTAGATCGCCGGCCGTCGGCAAGGGCTCAACGCCATCAGATTGGGGGCCACGGGCGATCTGGTCGGCGGCCTGCTGCATGCGCTGCTCAATGACCGGCAACTCCCAGCGCTCGTAGGCCGTGAGCCGATCGCGCGGCACCACTTCGGCGATGCCTGGCGACGGCGAAAACAGGTTGCGCAAGACGTCTTGGCTCATGCCACCAGACCTTCCTCACCCTTGCCGGCCAGCACGATGGTGCCGTCATCAACCAGCTGTCGCACCACCTTGATGATCTCTTTTTGCTCGGTTTCGACTTCGGACAGCTTGACCGGCCCGCGCGCCTCAAGGTCTTCACGCAACATCTCGGCCGCCCGCTGCGACATATTGCGGAAGATTTTTTCCTTAAGCGGCTCGCTGGTGCCTTTCAGAGCCAAGATCAGGGAGTCGGACTGAACTTCGCGCAGCAGATTCTGAATCGAGCGATCGTCGAGTTCGATGAGGTTCTCGAACACGAACATCTGATCCTGGATCGCCTGAGCGAGGTCGAAGTCGATCTCGCGCATGCTGTCCAAGGTAGGCCCTTCCAGCGCACCCATGAAATTCATGATCTCGGCCGCGGTCTTCACGCCACCCAAGTGGCTCTTCATCATCTTGTCCGAGCCGGAGAGCAGGCGCGACAGCGCCTCGTTGAGTTCACGCAGTGCGTTAGGTTGAATGCCTTCCATGGTCGCGATGCGCAACATCACGTCATTGCGCAAGCGCTCGGTGAACAGCTTGACGACGTCAGCCGCCGCGTCGTAATCGAGGTGGGCCAATATCACCGCGATGATCTGCGGATGTTCGTTCTTGATCAGCTCGGCGATGCTGGCCGGGTCCATCCATTTAATGGCGTCGATGCCGCTCTGGTCGGCACCGACCAGAATACGGTCGAGGATGTTTTGTGCCCGCTCCGACCCGAGTGCGCGCTCAAGCACGTTGCGCAAATAATCGTCGCCGGAATCGGTCAGCGAAATCTTTCCGCGGACCTCCTGTTTAAGCAACTCCACCGCTTCGTGCAGAGCCTGCGGAGTGGTGGTGCCGAGCGCGGCAATGGCGCTGCCTAGCCTCTGGACGTAGCGCGGCTGCAGGTTCTGCAAGACCCTAGCAGCAAGTTCTTCGCCGATGCTGGTCAACAGTATCGCGCCGCGAATGGCGCCCAAGTCTTCTTCAGCCATGGTCCGAATCAGCCATTGTCCATCCAGCCCTTCACCACCGATGCGAAGAGTTTCGCATCCTTTTCGGCCACCTTCTTGGCGATCTCGATATCGTCCATGAAAGCGGCCTCGGCTTCGGCGTCCAGCTTCGCCTCTCCACTCAAACTAACCCGCGATGCGTCATCCAACTCGCCTTCAGCGTTGACCACCACCTTGCCATCGGCGGTAACCACCGCGCCGGCTGGCAGTACGATCTGGCCATCCTCGCCGATGGTGACACCCGACGCTGCGAGCATCGCCTCAGGCGAATCCGGGGCGGGCTCGGGCGGCTCGGTCAGGCGATTGACTGCCGGGCGCAGCACGCCGAACACTAGGTAAGCCACCAGCAGGCCAATCAGGACATTGCCAGCTTGCTTGCCGGCGAGCTCCAGCATGGCCTGCGGATCCTCCCAGATCGGCTTGACGGCCGGCGCCTCAGGCCCGGCCGGGAACGCTGCATTGACCACGTTGAGCGTGTCGCCACGCTCCTTCGAGAATCCCATCGCCTCACGCGACAAGTTGGTGATCTGCTCGATCTCCTTGGGCGACAAGGCCTTGAAACTGGGGGCGTCGCCGGGCTTGCCATCGACCCGGCGGAAGTTGACCACCACCGCCGCCGACACCCGCCGGATGCCACCAACCTGCGACTTGGTATAGCGAATGGTCTTGTCGAGCTCGTAGTTGACGGTGGATTCGCGCTGACGCGAGACCGTACCCTCGCCAGCCGCAGCCGGCGCCGCAGCGGTACCGCCCGCTGCTGGCTGGGCGTTGCCTGCCGCTGCCGGCGGGTTGGCGGCCGCGATTGGAGCAGTCGCAGCGCCCGGCGGCTGGTTCGACAAGGCGCCGGGCACGCCACCCGCACCTGTGCCGGTGGTCTGCGACTCGTTGTCCTGACGACTGCGCACCGCCGTATCTTCCGGGCGGGCGTTGGGACGGAAGGTTTCGGAGGTCTGTTCGACGTTGGAAAAATCGACATCAGCTGCGACCTGCGCCCGCACATTCCCCGGCCCCACCACCGGGACTAGGATCGACTCGATGCGGGTCATAATGTCGCGCTCGATCTCTTTACGGTAGGTAATTTGCGTGGGATCGAGTCCCACGGTCGCCGAGCCCTCGTTGCGCGCCGACAGCACGTTGCCCTGCTGGTCGACCACCGTCACCTGCTTGGGATTGAGGCCAGTGACACTGCTAGACACCAGATGGACGATCCCGGCCACTTGTTCGGCGTCGAGCACCCGGCCGCTGCCCAGATCGACCAGCACCGAGGCGCTGGGCTGCTGGGCGTCGCGCACGAACACCGAAGGCCGGGGGATTGCCAAATGCACTCGTGCGCCACGAATAGCGCTGATCGATTCGATGGTGCGCGACAGCTCGCCCTCGAGCGCACGCTGATAGTTCACCTGCTCGGCAAACTGGCTCACGCCAAGGCGGGGGTTGTCGAGCAGCTCGAAGCCGGTCGAGCCGCCCTTGGGCAGTCCTTGTCCAGCCAATTTTAGGCGGGTGTCGTAGACCATCTCCTCGGGCACCAAAATGGCGTTGCCACCTTCGGCCATCCGATACGGCACATTCATCTGGGTGAGCTGCGCCAGGATGGCGCCGCCGTCGCGGCCATCGACGTTGGCGAACAGAACCCTGTAGTTGGGCGTGCGCGCCCACATCACGGCGCCGACCACAATGGCCACCACTGCGGCCAGCGCGACCATCAAGCCGATCTTGCGGTTGTTGTCGAGCCGGTTGAAGCCCTCAATGAGGGCATCCGGAGAAAACGCGAGCGCCTGAGCCATGCAGCTGTCAGATCTGCATGTTCATGACTTCCCGATAAGCGGCGACCAGGCGCTCGCGCACCTGCACCATCATCTGGAAAGAAAGGCCGGCTTTAGACAACTCGATCACCACGTCCTGGAGACTGACCGACGGATCGGTGTCGAGACGCGTTCGCAAGCCGTCAGCCTTGGCTTGCTGCATGCTGACGTCGCGCAGTGCCTGCTGCAAGGCATCGGCAAACCCGCCGCCGCTGGCAGCTCCAGGCGCAGACGGCGAGACGCCCGGCGCGATGCCGGCTGCGGTCGCTCGCATGCTGGCGATCAGACTGTCCATTCCGTTGTTGTTGATCATCGACCAATCCCCCGCCGCCGAGTATACGTCCTGCCCGGTGCTGCGGGCCGTCTGGCGTACCGCTGGCCGCGCTTATCCGGCGTCGTCGATTAAGCCTTCGGACCGCCACTTCGCCAGTTTGTGGCGCAAGGTGCGCTCCGGCATACCCAGCTTGTCAGCAGCCTGCTTACGATTGCCGCCCGTCGCCTGCAGCGCATCGAGCACCGCCCTGCGCTCGAGCGAACGCAGATCAGAGGTTGCAGCGGCGTCCTGCGGCGCGTCGGCAGGGGGTGTTGGCCCTGTCGTGCGCGCCAGCGCCGCGGCGGGCAGCATCAGGTGTTCGGCTTTGATCTCGAGGCCCGGCGCCAGAATGGTTGCCCTTTGGATCACGTTTGCGAGTTCGCGGACGTTGCCAGGCCACTGGTGCGCGCGCAAAGCGGCGAGCGCGCAAGCTGCAAAGGCTGCCCGAGCGTCGTGCCGATGTAGAAACTCGGTGCCGAGGAAGACCACATCGTCGATGCGTTCGCGCAGCGGCGGGACGGTCAGCGGAAACACGTTGAGGCGGTAGTACAAATCCTCGCGGAACTGCCCGTCGGCGACGTGCTGCAACATATCCCGGTTGCTGGTAGCCAGTACGCGGATATCGACTGGAATCGGCCGCGCACCGCCCACCCGCTCGACCTCGCGCTCCTGCAACGCCCTCAGCAGCTTGGCCTGCAAGGGCAGCGGCAACTCCGACACCTCATCGAGCAGCAAGGTGCCACTGTCGGCCTGTTCGAACTTTCCGGCGTGCGCGCTAGCTGCCCCGGTAAACGCACCTTTTTCGTGACCGAACAAGGTGCTCTCCAACAGGTTATCTGGGATTGCCGCGCAATTGATGGCGACAAATGGGCGGCCAGACCGCTTCGATGTGGCGTGGATGAACCGCGCCAGCACCTCCTTGCCGACGCCGCTCTCGCCGTTGATCAGCACCGTGGCGTCAGATGCCGCCACCCGCTGCGCGAGCGCATAGAGGTCACGCAGGCCGGGGCTCTGCAAACCGGCATCGGCATCGCATGCATTGCGCTTGAAGCGGGCGACCTCGCCAAGCAGGATGTCGAGGTCGAACGGTTTGGTCAGGTAATGGCTGGCGCCTTCACGCACGGCTTGCACGGCCCGGCTGATGTCGCCGTAAGCCGTCATCATGACCACCGGCACCTGCGGCCACTGGCGTTTGATCTCGCCAAGCAGCGTGTAGCCATCCATTGGCGCCATCTGGATATCAGTGAGCACCAGACTCACACTGCGATCGCGCAGAACGGCCAAGGCAGCGGTACCGTCGGCCGCTTCAAGCACCGAATAACCCGCCGAACCCAGCACAGCCACCAGCGCGCCGCGTAGGGCGGTGTCGTCCTCAACCACCAGAATGTCGCCCATCACAGACCTTTAGGCGAAGCCAGTCGGGGGTCGCGCGGAAGATCGAGGGTGAACGTCGCCCCCTGACCCGGCGTCGAGTCGACAACCACTGTGCCACCGTGTCGCTCAGCCACGCCTCGCACGATCGACAGGCCGAGGCCGGTGCCCCCCTGTCGGCGGGTAAAAAAGGGCTCGAACACCCGCGCCCGGGTGTCGGCATCCATGCCCGGCCCGCGGTCGGTCACGCTCAACACGACCCGCTCGGCCTGACTCTGCAAATCCATCACCACCTCGTCACCCGCCCGGCTGTAATGCAGGGCATTGTCCACCAGATTGGCCAGCGCACCCTCGAGTGCCGTGCGCCAACCCAGCATCTGTCCGCAATCAGCCGGCAACTGCAAGCGCAGTCGAACCCCCAAACGCGCAGCCAGCCCACTCATTGCCGCGTGAACGCTGTTCATGAACGGTGCCAGCGCGATCGGCGAGGCGGGCGACGCGGGCTGGGTGCCGAAATGGTCAAACGTAAGGTCGATGGTGTCTTGCATATGCCGCAGCCGGTCGGCAATCAGTGCCAAATACTCGGCACGCTGGGCCTCGTCTGCCACTGGTCGCTGCAGCAAGCCGGTGTACAGCACAGCCGCCGCGAGCGGGGTGCGCAGCTGATGCGCGAGGTGAGCTGCGAACTGACCAAGCCCGATGAGCTGCCGCTCACGCTCAAGCTGGGCGCGCTCCGCCGCAACACGAGTGACATTGACCAGCGAGTAGATCGATTCCCCAGCGGGCGTAGCGCTGCGCAAGATGCGCAAGCGAATGTCACCAAACAAGACCTCCTCGGCGACAGCTGTAGGCGTCAGCCGACTGGCAAAGCTGTCCCACGAAGCGCCCGCCACGAGTCCTGTGGTCTCTGCCGCCGATTGCGACAACTGGCAGACCAGTCCCGCCGGGCTCACCAGAACTAGCGCACTCGGCAGGGAGTCCAGCAGCAGGGCCAAGCGCGCCGCCAAGGCCGTCCGTTCGCGCAACTCGCGGTTCAGCCGTTGATCGGCGTCTGCAAGCTCGGCGCGGGCCTCGTCGAGCGCAGCACGCAAGGCGCGCAACGCGGGCGCTGCGGACTCGTCCTCGGGCGCAGCGTCAGCGGGGGCGGGCAGATTCATCGTAGCGTTGGCACGGACACATAAAGTCTATGAAGACGCCGTATTATGGCGCCTGCCGATGGCGTCCGTCGCCGTCAGCCTGCTAAAGTCTGTCGAGCAGCCGCCGATATCAGCCAGACAAGGGAAATCCGTCCGTCAATGTCCGAACTGTTCCGCAACATCCAGGCGCGAACCCGCCTTGCCGGCACCAACAAGCTCGAGATCCTAATGTTCTCGCTGGGGGTCGACTCCCGCACCGGCCGGCGCGAGACGTTTGGCCTGAACGTGTTCAAGGTGCGCGAAGTGCTGAAGGCACCGCCGATCACAGCTGCGCCAGAAATGCCGGCTGTGGTCGAAGGCATGGTGTCGATGCGCGGGATACTGATTCCAGTCATCCACCTCGGCCGCTACACCGGGATCAACACCGAAGCCCCGCCGGAAGTGATGATCATTACCGAGTACAACGGTCACACCCAAGGCTTTCTGGTCGAGGCGGTGGACACAATCCTGCGCCTCGATTGGGAGTCGATGCGGGTTCCACCGGAGATGCTGACTGGCCACATGAGCGGCTTGGTCACAGCTGTCACCGAGCTGGCTGATCACCGCCTGGTCATGATGCTCGACGTCGAAAAAATCCTCGCCGAGACCACGCCGTCGGAAGACGAGTCGCTGTTCGATTCGATTCGACCGGTCGAATCTGGCGATGCCATGGTCTTCTTCGCCGACGACTCGGCTGTGGCCCGCAAGCAGATTAGCCGCACCCTCGACGCCATGCAGGTCAAGCACCGCCACGCCATCAACGGCCGACGCGCATGGGAAGATCTGCAGAGCCTGGCCGATCACGCCGATTCGATGGGTGAGCCGGTGAGCAATCTGCTCAAGTTGATCCTCACCGACGTTGAAATGCCGGAGATGGATGGCTACATACTGACCCGCAACATCAAGTCGGACCCGCGGTTCCGCGGTGTACCCGTGTTGATGCATTCATCGTTGTCTTCGGATTCCAACCGCCAACTGGGCATATCGGTGGGCGTCGACGAATACATCCCCAAATTTGAACCGCGCAAGCTGGCCGAAACTGTCGGTCGCTTGCTGTCACGCAGGGCCTGAAGCGATGTCAAATTCAGTCTCCTCATCCAGCGAACACCAGTCACTGCTCGATGCCGTTGACGCCCGCACCAAACTGGCGGGCTCGAATCGCATGGAGCTGTTGCTGTTCGGTATTGGCACGCCGGAAATCTTCGCCATCAACGTGTTCAAAGTGCGGGAAGTCACGAAAACGCCACCGATCACGCTGACGCCCAACATGCCGGAGGGTGTCGAGGGCGTCATCAGCCTGCGCGGCAACATCATCCCGGTGCTCAAGCTGGCCCACTTCCTCGACCGCGACGGCATTGCCGATTGCAGCGGCAGCACGATGATGGTGACCGAGTACAGTCGCCGCACCCAAGGCTTTCTGGTCGATAGCGTCGACCGCATCGTCCGCGTCGACTGGGAGAGCGTGCGGGCGCCCGAAGGCTTGATGGCGCGCTCCGACGGCCTGGTGACGGCAATGACCGAACTCCCCGAGGGGCATTTGGTGTCGATCCTCGACGTCGAGCAAATCTTGGCCACCGCCTTTGGTGAAGGCACCATCCCGGAACTCGAACCGGCGGATGTCGATGCAACGACCTTCTTGTTCTTCGTTGACGACTCCTCGGTGGCGCGTCGGGAGATCGGCGCGGTGATGGACAAGCTCGGCGTCCGCACCCAGCTGGCCACCAATGGCAACGAGGCGCTCAATCGCTTGCAGGGCTTGGCCACGCAGGCTGAGCGCGATGGCGAGCGACTGGGCGACACCCTGCGAGTGATCTTGGTCGACGCCGAGATGCCCGAGATGGATGGCTACGTGTTGACGCGCCACCTCAAATCCGATCGCCGCTTTGACGGCATCCCGATTGTCATGCACTCGTCGCTGTCGTCGGATGCCAACCGCGCGATGGGCGCTGCGGTGGGGGTCGATGCGTACGTCGCAAAATTCAACCCTGAAATTCTGGCGGACACTTTGCGTCCGCTGCTGAGCCGCTGATTCCCTGGAGACCCTGGACCAATGTCGAATCCGAACATGAAATTCCTGGTCGTCGATGACTTTGCGACCATGCGACGGATCGTTCGCAACCTGCTCAAGGAGTTGGGCTTTGCCAACGTCGAGGAAGCCGAGGATGGCGTTGTGGCTCTGCAAAAACTGCGCAGCTCAGCAAAGTTCGATTTTGTCGTGACCGACTGGAACATGCCCAATATGACCGGCATCGAATTGCTGCGGCAGATACGCGCTGATGCAGCGTTGCGCCACTTGCCTGTGCTGATGGTCACCGCCGAAGCGCGCAAGGAGAACATTATCGAAGCCGCTCAGGCCGGAGCCAACGGCTACGTGGTGAAACCATTCACTGCGGCGACGCTGGACGAAAAACTTAAAAAGATCTTTGCCACCTTGGCTTCCAAGGCCGCCTGAAGGACATTCAATGAGCGCCACCAACGACACCCCCGAACTCGAAGCCCTGTTCGACAGCATCGTCGCCGAGACGGTGGCCGCGCGCTGCGCCGAAACCGGCGAAACCGCCCCCGAAGCCACTTCGACTGGCAGCAGCAGTGCGCCGTCCAATGACGTGTTCTCGCACGTCGGCCAGCTGACTCGCCAGCTGCACGACACCTTGCGGGAGCTCGGCCATGACCGCGTGCTGACTGAAGTGGCCGACAAGATCCCGGACGCTCGTGACCGCCTCAGCTACATCTCGAAGCTCACCGAAGATGCTGCAGAAAAGGTTCTGGCAGCCACCGAACGGGCACAACCTCTACAGGACACCATCGTCGATGCCTCTGCGGCGCTGAGCAGTCGCTGGGACGCCGTATTTGCCGGTGAGTCGGATCCGGTAGCCTTCAAAGCGCTCGCGGAAGACACCCGCGCTTTTCTGAACGCCGCTGGCAATGCCGCCAACAGCACTCGCAGCGAGTTGCTCGCAATCATGATGGCGCAGGACTTTCAGGACCTGACCGGACAGGTCATCAAAAAGATGACCGAGCTCACCGCCAATCTCGAACGCGAACTTTTGAGCATTCTGATCGAGCACGCGCCTAGCGAAAAGGCTGGTGAAGCCGGCGGGCTTCAGGGTCCGGCCTACAACGCCAAAACCATGAGCGAATCCCTCGGCAATCAGGTCGAGGTCGATGCGCTGCTTGAAAGCCTCGGCTTCTAGGAGACCAGCGTGAGCGCATTCACCGGCATGGAGGAACTGCTCCAGGACTTTCTGCAGGAGGCCCTCGATCTGTTGTCCGACGTCGACAACAAATTGGTCGAACTCGAACAACGGCCCAACGATGCCGGCCTGCTCAACGACATCTTTCGCGGCTTCCACACCATCAAAGGCGGCGCCGGCTTTTTGGGTGCTACGGAGATGGTCGCGCTGTGCCATCGCACCGAGAACCTGTTCGATCAGCTGCGCCAACAGACGCTGGAGCTGACCCCGCTGATCATGGATGTGATCATGTTGGCGACGGCCGAGGTGCGCAACATGATGGGCACACTGTCGTCCCACAAGCAGCCCGACCCGGCGCCGGCAGATCTTCTCGCCCAGCTCGATCGTGTTCTGCAGGGCGAATCCTTGACTGGTGAGACTGCGCAGACCGCGACACCCGCCATCGCTACGGCCCCTGCTGCAGAAACGGGGGCGGCAAGCTCGGAGTCATCGAAATCGGTCGACTGGGGCAGTTTGCTGGCTGCAGTCTCGCCGGCACCAAAGTCGAGTGCGCCAGCAAGCCCGACCGAATCCGCGGCCACAAAGAGCGACGAACCGCCTCGGGGGGACCCGCCGGCTGGCAAAGCGAAGTCGGAGAAGCCTGAGCGGCCGGCCGACAAAGACACTGGGGCAGCCAAAGAAGGTCCCGCCAGCAAAGAAGGTCCCGCCAGCAAAGAAGGTCCCGCCAGCAAAGAACGCGCGCCCAGTAACGACGACGAAGCGCGCGCCTCGGGCCCAGCGAAACGCGAACCGGCCCGGCAAAACAAGCCAGCCACCCAGCCGACAGCGCGCGACTCGACGATTCGCGTTGATACCGACCGCCTCGACCAGGTGCTCAACCTCTCCGGCGAAATTGGCTTAACCAAGAACCGCCTGAACTGCCTGCGCGCCGAATTGCTGGCCGGCAATACCGGCAGCGATACCGTAAACGCCATGGACGCTGCGATCGCCCAGCTTGATCTGCTGGTGGGCGATCTGCAAAGCGCGGTGATGAAGACCCGCATGCAGCCGGTGGGGAGCCTGTTCCAAAAATATCCCCGACTGGTGCGCGACCTTGCTCGGCAGCTCGGCAAGGAAGTCGAACTCGAGATCAGCGGCGACGAAACCGAGCTCGACAAGACCATCATCGAAGACCTGAAGGATCCCCTCGTCCACTTGGTCCGCAATGCCGTCGACCACGGCGTCGAGATGCCAGTCGACCGTGCCGCTACTGGCAAGCCCGTGCGCGCCACGGTTCGACTCAGTGCCCAGCAGGCTGGTGACCACATCGTGCTCGAGATCAGCGACGACGGCCGCGGCATGCGTCCCGATATCCTGCGTAAGAAGGCCCTGGCCAAAGGTCTGATCGATGTCGAGACCGCAAATTCGCTTGATGAGATGTCTAGTCTCAAGCTGGTCTTCCTGCCCGGCTTTTCGACCAAAGATGACATCTCGGACGTGTCCGGCCGGGGGGTCGGCATGGACGTGGTGAAAACGAATATCCAGAAACTCAACGGCCACATTGATATTCAATCGCAACCGGGCGTCGGAACAACGTTCCGCATCAGGCTGCCTTTGACCCTGGCCATCATGCCGGTGTTGGTGGTGCGCCTCCAGCAACAGTCGTTTGCGGTGCCGCTGTCGATGGTGCGCGAGATCATGCCGCTCGATCCGACCGAGATTCAGCACCTGTCCGGACGCGCAACGCTGGTGGTGCGCGACGAGGTATTGCCGGTGCGTTCGCTCGCGGGCATGCTCAACCGGCCGTCTGATCCACCACCGTTTGGCGTGCTGATGCAGACCTCATCGCGCGGCGCGTTCATTCTGGGGGTCGACGGCTTTGTCGGGCGTGACGATGTGGTCATCAAGCCGCTAGCCGACGTCAAACCCAAAGGCGTGTCGGGCGCGACCCTGTCAGGTGACGGGTCAGTGGTGCTGGTCCTGGATATCGAATCCATGCTGGACGAACCCATGGCGGTACTGTTGGGCCACAGCTTCAATCGGGGCAAGCACGCCACGCCGGTGGCTGCCTGATTCATAACAGGCCGTGTTCGGCGAAAGAGTAAACGTCGACGCGGGTGACCACCAAATGGTCAAGCACCCTGACATCGACCAGTGCCAGCGCGGCCACCAACGCGCGCGTCAATTCGCGATCGGCTTGACTGGGTTGCACCGCCCCTGAGGGGTGATTGTGTGCCAGGACCACAGCGCTCGCGTTGATCTGCAAGCATCGCCGAGCGACCTCCCGCGGGTAGACGCTGGTCTGCGCCACCGACCCGCGGAACAGGTCTTCAGCCAGGATCAGATGGTGCCGCGCATCCAGAAACAGGGCTGTGAACACCTCGAACGGGCGCACGCCGATGCTCAACCGCAAATAGTCGCGCACCGCGTCCGGCGATGCCAAAGGCGGACCCTCACGCAGCGACTCACCCATGGCCCGACGCACCAACTCAGCGGCTGCGGCCATCCGCCGAGCCAAGGGTGCAGCGGCGGCACCGTCATCTGCGGCTGACCACGGATTACCCGACTCCAGCAGTCCGGAAAGACCGCCACCCGCCGCAAGGGCCGCGCGCAGCCGGCGGCGAGACGGCACGCGGCCAGCGAACACCGCGCGAAACAGAGCGATGTCGTCGAGACTGGCCGGCGCGTTACACTCGCGGCCATGCAGACCTTGGCCGACTCCCCGACGCGACACCTGGTGCTGGGCATCACCGGTGGCATTGCTGCCTACAAGTGCGCGGAATTGGTGCGCTTGTGGGTGCGCGCCGGGCACACCGTCGACGTGGTGATGACCGAGGCCGCCCTCGCCTTCGTCGGCGCCGCCACCTTCCAAGCCTTGTCGGGACGACCTGTCCGCAGCAGCTTGTGGAACAGCGCTGAACGCAATGGCATGGACCACATCGCCCTCTCGCGGAATGTCGATGCACTGATTGTGGCGCCCGCTTCAGCCGATTTCATCGGCAAATTGACCTACGGCCTGGCCGACGATTTGCTCTCGACGCTGTGCCTGGCCCGCGATTGCCCGCTGCTGGTGGCACCCGCGATGAACCGGCAGATGTGGCAGAACCCGGCGACCCAGCGCAACGTCGCGCAATTGCGTGCGGATGGCGTGACCATCCTCGGGCCGGACTCGGGCGAGCAAGCGTGCGGCGAGACGGGCGAGGGGCGGATGTTGGAGCCGCACGAGATTGCCGAACGAGTGGCAGCCTACCTGCAGCCCAAACCGCTCGCAGGACTGCGCGTCCTGCTCACTGCCGGCCCGACGCTGGAGCCGATCGACCCGGTACGCGCCATCACCAACCGCAGCTCCGGGCAGATGGGCTACGCCGTCGCTGCAGCAGCGCGCGACGCGGGTGCCGAGGTCACGCTGATCTCTGGGCCTACGGCGCTGGACGCGCCATGGGATGTCGAACGCGTCAACGTTGAAACAGCAGCGCAGATGCAGGCGGCGGTCGAAACCCGGGTCACCGGTTGCGACATCTTCATCGGGGTAGCGGCGGTGGCTGACTACCGGGTCGTCGCGCCGTCGGGCTCGAAGATCAAGAAATCAGAGGCGTCGATGAGTCTCGAACTGGCGGCAAACCCGGACATTCTCGCCAGCGTGGCGGCCCGACCGAACCCCCCGTTCTGCGTCGGTTTTGCCGCCGAGAGCGAACACCTGCTCGAGCACGCAGAATTGAAACGTCGGCGCAAGACACTGCCGTTGATGGTCGCCAACCTTGCGCAGGACTCGATCGGCCGCAGCGACAGCCAGATCACCCTGCTCGACGACCACGGGGTGCACCCACTACCGCTGGCCAGCAAGACGCAGTCAGCACGCTGGTTGGTGGACCACATCGCAAGCCTGTATCACGCACGGGGATCTTCACGGTGAGAGTCGATTTTCGCGTCCTGGACGCCCGCCTGCGGCAGATGCCGCCCACCTATGCCACGGCTGGCAGCGCTGGCCTCGACCTCCGCGCCTGCATTGACGCACCCATGGTGATCGCGCCAGCGAGCACCCAGCTGATCCCGACGGGCATGGCGCTGCACATCTCCGATCGCGGCTATGCGGCGATGGTATTGCCGCGCTCGGGACTGGGACATAAGCACGGCATCGTCCTTGGCAATCTGGTCGGACTGATCGACTCCGACTACCAGGGCCAGGTGTTCGTATCGATGTGGAACCGCGGCAGCGACGTGTTCGAGCTGCAGCCGATGGAGCGCATCGCCCAGCTGATCATCGTGCCGGTGGTACAGGCCGAGTTCGTCGAGGTGGCCGATTTCGCCGCCACCGCCCGCGGCGAGGGTGGATTCGGCAGCACCGGTCGCAGCTGATGGCGCACGGCGTGATCCTGTTCGCACACGGCGCTCGCGCCGCCAGTTGGGCGCTGCCTTTCGAAAAGCTGCGGGAGCGTGTGGCCGCGATGCATCCGGGCGCGCATGTTCGGCTGGCTTTTCTCGAACTGATGCAACCCGACCTCGGTAGCGTGGTGGACGACCTGACGAACGAGGCGGTCGAGCGGATCGACCTCTTCCCGATCTTCCTCGCGGTGGGCAGCCACCTGCGCGAAGACTTGCCGCAACTGGTCAGCGCCGCGCAAGCCCGCCATCCGGGCTTGCACATCACGGTTCATCCCGCGCTGGGCGAGAGCGAGGCCATGCTGGCCGCGATCGCAGGTGGCATCGGTCAGGCGCTAGCAGCGTCCTGACGCACCCGCTCGTAGAGCGCGATCGAACCTGCCATCGCGGCGTTGAGCGACTCCGCGCGTCCCGGCATAGGGATCGACAACGACACTGTCGCCACGGCAATCAACTCGGCGGACAGACCGGCGCCCTCCCCGCCCACCAGCAACAGCAGGTCGCCACGCAAATCGGCGGCATAGAGCGGCATATCAGCGCGCGGCAGCAATGCCATTGATCGTCCGGCAAAGCGCTTCACCGCCGCGTGCAGATCGACGCGCTCGCAGATCGGTAGCACCGCGTGAGCGCCCTGTGCCGCACGCAGCACCTTCCACGACCACGCGTCGGCACACGCCGCGCCAAGCCATACCTGATCGACGGCGGCGGCCGCGGCCATGCGCATGAGCGTGCCCACATTGCCAGGGTCTTGCACCGCGTCGAGCGCCAGAATCAAGCCCCGATCAACGGGCGTGGCAATCGGGATCGGCACCAGAGCGACGATGCCAGTCGGCGAGGCCACCGGCGACACCGCCTCGAAGCACGTGTCGGCCAACAGGGCAACTGCGGTGCCCCGTGTCAGCCAAGCAGCCGCCTCGGTCGCGCGCGACTCGGCAAGCAGCACACGCTCGAACGCCCGACCGGCAGACAGCCAGTCGTTGACCAGGTGATCGCCGTCGAGCACGGCCAGCCCGGCCTGCTGGCGCTCACGCGGGCGCTCGAGCAATCGGCGCACCTGCTGCACCAGCGGATTCTGGCGGCTGCGGATAGTCTCCATGGTCCGAGCATAGCGTTTCTGCGCAGATCGGCCTCAAGTCTGTCAACAAAAGTCCGTAACATCTAAGGACGTCCTTCTCGCGGAAGCAACGCATGTTCATTGCCATTGGCTATCTGGTTACGCTCGGCTCGATTTTTGGCGGTTTTGCCATGGCCGGCGGGCACTTGGCTGCGCTGTTTCAGCCTCTGGAACTGCTGATGATCTTCGGTGGTGCGGCTGGCGCATTCGTCACCGGCAATAGTCAAAAGAACATCAAGGCCACCCTTAAGGCCTTCCCGGGCTTGTTCAAGGGTGCCGCCTACAACAAAGAAGTCTATGTCGACGTGCTGGCGATGCTGTTCGAGGTTCTGGCCAAAGTGCGTAAAGAGGGCCTGATGTCGATCGAAAGCGACGTTGAAGAGCCCGAAAAGTCGCAGATATTCAGTAAATACCCGAAGGTCATGTCGGACCATCATGTGGTCGAATTCCTCACGGATTACCTGCGGATGATGGTTGGCGGCAACCTCAACGTGTTCGAGATCGAGGCACTGATGGACGCCGAACTGGAAGCACACCACAAAGAGGAACACGCTCCCGCCGACGCGTTGTCTAAGCTTGGTGACGGCATGCCAGCGTTCGGCATCGTCGCCGCCGTGATGGGCGTGGTCCACACCATGGAATCGCTGTTTCTACCGCCCGAGGAGCTCGGCCTCCTAATCGCCCATGCGCTGGTCGGAACCTTCTTGGGCATTCTGCTGAGCTACGGCATGGTGGCACCCTTGGCGGCCTTGCACGAGCAAAAAGCTACCGAGGCCAGCAAGATCTACGACTGCATCAAAGCCGTGTTATTGGCCTCGATGAACGGATATGCCCCACCGGTTGCCATCGAGTTCGGCCGCAAGGTGCTGTTCTCGACGGACCGGCCCAGCTTCCGCGAGCTCGAAGAAGAGATCAAAAAGCGTAAGGCGTGAGTGCATGACGGTGATTCGGGATGACAGAGCGTGAGTGACGACAGTCAGCGGCCGATAGTCTTCAAGCGGGTCAAAAAGACCTTACATGGCGGCCACCATGGCGGCGCCTGGAAGATCGCTTACGCCGACTTCGTCACCGCGATGATGGCGTTCTTCCTGCTGATGTGGCTGCTGACCTCGGTCAACAAGGCCAAACTGGAAGGCATCTCCAACTACTTCAAAACGCCACTGAAAGTTGCGCTGATGGGCGGCCCGGCTGGCTCCAAGTCAAATATGCTGCCCAACCAAGGTGAAGGCATCCTCAAGCAGCCAGGCAAGTCGAGCCAGGACGGCAAGGGCGGCGACGGCGATAAGAAAGATAAGGGAAAGGGCGAAGCGCCCAGTGAGCTCGATGCCCAAACGGCACAGATGATCGAAGCGGCCCGGACTCGTGCCGAGAAGCGTCAACTGCAAAACCTGAAAGAGCAGATCGATGCCGCGATCGCCGTAATCCCGGCCTTGGCTGGCTTCAAGGACTTGATTAAGACCGAACTCACCACCGACGGTCTGCGCTTGCAGATCCTCGACGACAAAAACCGGCCCTCTTTTGACCTCGGCAGTGGCGAGATGAAGCCCCACACCTCGGCCATCCTGCGTGAGATGGCATCGCTGCTCAACAAGGTTCCCAATCGCATCAGCCTGTCGGGCCACACCGACGCCACACCTTACGCCGGTGGCACCGGCGGCTACTCCAACTGGGAGCTGTCGGCAGATCGGGCCAATGCGGCGCGGCGGGTGCTGGTGGCTGGCGGCATCGAGCAAGACAAGATCCTCCGAGTGGTAGGTCTCGGTTCAGCGGTGCCATTCGACACGGCGAACCCCTACAACGCGCTGAACCGCCGCATCACCATCGTCGTGATGAACAAGAAAGCGGCAGACATCGCTTCGCAAGACGGCGGCACACTGGACGTGCTCAGGCCGTCCGACTTGCAGCCCGTTCAGTTCA
>Ga0214917_10000760_pt1 | contig 41895 bp, 45 predicted proteins | sample LL_1208_BB_MetaG_FD_177983 | JGI IMG/M metagenome (GOLD analysis project Ga0214917, IMG submission 177983) | Freshwater microbial communities from Lake Lanier, Atlanta, Georgia, United States - LL_1208_BB | ecosystem: Environmental > Aquatic > Freshwater > Lake | place: USA: Georgia | collected... | reverse complement strand
TCCTCCACCCCCGCCAGCAGCCACGCCTCAATCCGCTCGGCCAGCACCGCCCGCGAGGCATGGGCCTCCACCCAGCGCCGGCAAGCCTTCCGATCGATCTGCTCCACCTGGCCCACCGCAGCCGCCAGGCCCGTCACATCGTCTGGCTCCACCAGCAGTCCATTCAGCCCCGGCTGCACCAGCTCGCTCGGGCCGCCGCGGCGGTAGGCCACCACCGGCACGCCGCAGGCCATCGCCTCCACCACCACGTTGCCGTAGGCCTCATTCCACTTCGGCGTGTTCAGCAGCGCCCGGCAGCGGCCCAGCTGCGCCTGGAGCTCCGCCGTGGGCAGAAACCCCCGCCACTGCAGCGTGCCCGCCGGCACCGAGGCCTCCACCGCCGCCGCATAGGCCGGATCCTCCACCACACCCCACACCGCCAGCGGCAGCCCCAGCTGCGCCGCTGCCGCCGCCGCATCCTCCAGGCCCTTCTCCGGCGCCACCCGGCCCACCCAGCCCAGCAGCGGTTCCGGCTCAGCGCAGAACGCGTAAGCACTCAGATCAAAGCCATTGCCCACCAGCACGGGCGGCTGCGGCAGCGCAAAATCCGCGGCCTGGCTGGCGGTGTGGAAGGCCAGGCGACTCTGGTCCCAGCGCGCCAGCTCGGCAATCGCCCCATCCATGGCGGCATTCACCGAGCCCATGCTCACCAGATGAAACAGCGGCAGCGGCGCGGTGGGCGTCAGCCACAGCGGCAGCCAGTCGTAGCCGAGGTTCAGCACCGCTCCAAACCCCGCCGCGGGCCCCTCCGCCAGCACCCTCCCCCAAAAGCGATGCAGCAGCCCATCGGCCGGCATCGCGATCGGCGCCTCGCGCCCCTGGTGCTGGGCCGTGGCCTGGGGGCTGCCGCTGCAGGTCCACAGCGCGGCAGCAGCGCAATCGCCCGGCAGCTGCGAGCCCTCGGCCGCCAGCACCGTGATCGCGTGGCCGCGCTGCAGCAGCCCCGCCACCAGATTCACCAGCGTGAGTTCCACCCCGCCGGCCGCTCCGCTGCCCAGCGGCCCCAGCGCCGGCGCCACCACCAGCAGCTTCACGGCAGCACCTCTGCCCCATCAACCGCAGCCAGGGGCTGCCAGAGCTGCTGCCGGCGGTTGATCAGCGCCACGCTCACCAGGGCCAGGGCAGCCCCCAGCCACTGCAGCGGCCGCAGCTGCTCCCCCAGCAACACCAGCCCGCACAGCAGAGCAAACAGCGGCGTGAGGAAGGTGAGCGAGCTGAAGCTGGTGAGGTTCTCCCGGCTCGCGAACCAGAAGAACAGGCCATAGGCCACCGCACTGCCCAGCAGGGCCGCATAGGCCATCAGCCCCCACTCGCCGCGGCTCCAGTGGGGCCAGAAGGCCGGCGCCGCCGGATCCAGCAGGGGCGCCAGGGCCGAGGCCGCCAGCAGCGGCAGCGCCCCCAGCAGCATGTGCCAGCCGGTCACGGCCACCGGATCGCTGTGGCGGCAGGCGTAGCGGCTGATCACCGTGCCCAGGGCCATGGCCAGGGCCGCCCCGAGCATCCACAGCTCCCCATGGCTCCAGGCCCGCTCCCCCAGCGCCTCAGGCCCCATCAGCCACCACTGGCGCAGCAGCGGCGCCGGCAGCCCCAGGCAGAGGATCCCCGCCAGGCCCAGCAGCAGCCCCAACCAGCCCACCGGGTTGATCGCCTCGCCGAACAGGCTGCGGGCCAGCAGGGCCACCGCCAGGGGCTGCGAATCGATCAGCACCGAACCCAGCCCGGCGCCAGTGCCCTCCAGCCCCCGGGCCAGCAGCCCCTGAAAGCAGGTGGCATCCACCAGGGCAAACAGCAGCAGCCAGGGGCGATCGCGGCGGTCCACCCCCGGCGCGCGCCGCCACAGCGCCGCCGCCAGCAGCAGCACCAGCCCCGCCGGCAGCAGCCGCATCCAGGCCAGGGTGAGGGGCCCCGCCCCCGCCAGCAGCGGCTTCATCGCCGCCATGGCCGTGCCCCAGAGGGCGAAGGGCAACACCATCAGCAGCCAGCGCAGCACCACCGGCCCAATCCGCCCACAGGCTCCTTTTTAAGATCCAGCCACTGCACACTGCATCGATGGCCTGGCCCTGGCGCCGCAAATCCCGCCGCAAACTGGCACGCATCGCCATCGAAGGGCCGATCGCCGGCCCCACCCGCACGCGGGTGCTCAAGGCCCTGAGGGAGGTGGAACAGCGGGAGTTCCCGGCCCTGCTGCTGCGCATCGACAGCCCCGGCGGCACCGTGGGCGACAGCCAGGAGATCCACGCCGCCATCCTGCGCCTGCGGGCCAAGGGCTGCCGGGTGGTGGCCAGCTTCGGCAACATCTCCGCCTCCGGCGGCGTGTATGTGGGTGTGGCCGCCGAGAAGATCGTGGCCAATGCCGGCAGCATCACCGGCTCCATCGGCGTGATCCTGCGGGGCAACAACCTCTCACGGCTGCTGGAGCGCATCGGCATCCAGTTCGAAACCGTGAAGAGCGGCCTCTACAAGGACATCCTCTCCCCCGACCGCGCCCTCACCGACGCGGAGCGGGAGCTGCTGCAGAGCCTGATCGACTCCAGCTACCACCAGTTCGTGGCCGCCGTGGCCGAGGGCCGCGGCCTGAGCGAAGAGGAGGTGCGCCGCTTCGCCGATGGCCGGGTGTTCAGCGGTGCCCAGGCCCAGCAGCTGGGGCTGGTGGATGAACTGGGCGATGAGGACGCCGCCCGCCGCCTGGCCGCCCGCCTGGCGGATCTCGACGAGGACACCACCCGGCCGATCAGCTTCGGCAAGCCACCGAAGCGCTTCGCCGGGCTGATCCCCGGCCGGGCCCTGCTGGGCAGCCTCAGCGATCAGCTGCAGCTGGAACTGGGCTGGAGCGGCCAGCCCCTCTGGCTGCACCGTCCATGAGCCATCCGCGCAGCCTGCGCTCCCTGCGGGGGGCCACCACCGCCAGCGCCAACACCGCTGAGGCCATCGCCGAGGCCGTGGCCGAACTGCTCGATGCCCTGGTGCAGCGCAACGGCCTCGAGGGCAGCCAGTTGCTCTCGGTCACCTTTTCGGTGACGGCCGATCTCAATGCCTGCTTCCCCGCCGCCATCGCCCGCCGCCGCCCCGGCTGGGATGCCGTTGCCCTGCTGGATTGCCAGCAGATGGCGGTGGAGGGGGATCTGCCCCGCTGCATCCGGCTGCTGGCCCACGCCTGGCTGGAGGAGCGGCAGAACCCGCGCCACGCCTACCTGCGGGAGGCCGCCCGGCTGCGGCCCGACCTGGCCGGTGATCCGGCCTGAGGGGCACCCGGGCACCACTGCCAGATCCGCTGCCGCCCACCGGCCCGGCCGGCGGATCCAGCGCCTGTTGAGAATCCAGAACAGGCGACAGCCCTCCTCACACACAGCCATGTCAATCCTTCGTGCCGCCGCCGCGGCAACCGCCCTGGGCCTGGCAGGCGTTGCCGCCGGCCTCACCCCCCTGGCATCCCCGCATGCCGCCCGCGCCCAGGGCACCTCGGGCATGGTGGAGTTCCGCTGGGACAACACCAAGGACTACCGCAAGCTCTACTTCTTCATGACCGATACCCATCGGCTGAAGCGCTCGGAGTACTACCTGCTGCTCAAACCGAAAGACCGCAAGACCGCCATCCTCAAGCTCACCGTGGGCATCCCCCAGAGCTTCGATGTGGACATCAAACCCAAGAACGTGGAGCTCTGCTACATGAAGGAGGGCGGCATGCTCTCCCGCACCCGTTGTGAAAAGAAGATCCCGGCGGTGGTGGAGGTGAGCAAGGACAGCACCGCGGTGGAAATCTTCCCCGAAACCCCCGTGCCCGTGGGCAAGACCATCGGCGTGTATCTGAACATCTTCAACCCGTTCAATGCGGGCATGTATCAGTTCAACGCCCTGGCCCAGGCCCCTGGCGATGTGCCCATTTCCGGCTATCTGGGCAGCTGGCTGATCCAGATCGATCCCCCCACCGACTGACGGCGAGCCAGGGCCCCTGGCCCACCCCCAGCTGGTAGGTTGGGAGATCGACGTTGAAGGCGCAGCCGAGCCGGAGCCATGACCAAACGGACCCTTGAAGGAACCAGCCGCAAGCGCAAGCGGGTCTCCGGCTTCCGCGTTCGCATGCGCAGCCACACCGGTCGCCGCGTGATTCGTTCCCGCCGCAAGCGCGGTCGCGCCCGCCTGGCGGTCTGACGATTCAGCGCCACTTCCAACGCTCCCGCCGCCCCTGGTTCCATGGTTCTGCCCCGGGAACACAGGCTGCGGGGGCGTTTTGTGTTCGATCGCCTCTATCAGAAGGGGCGCCGCCTCCACGGCAGCTGGATGGTGCTGCGCAGCCTGGCGGCCGAGCCGCAGCTGCTCAAGCCCGACCCGCGCGACAGCGACAGCCTCAGCTGCCGGCTTGGGGTGGTGGTGAGCACCAAGGTGAGCAAGCGATCGGTGGTGCGCAATCGCCTGCGGCGGCTGCTGCACCGCCAGCTGGTGGCGGCGGCGGTCGAGCATCCGGCCCGGGCCCGCGGCACCTGGCTGCTGATCTCCCTCAAGCCGGGCAGCGCCGAGGCCAGCGATCAGGTTCTGCTGGAAGAATGTTCCCAACTCCTTGAGAAGGCAGGGCTGCGCCCATGACTGCTGCCGAACAATCCGGACCGGTCGCCCCCGGCGCCAGCATCAACGAGGAGGTGTTCTACGAAGGCGGCCCCGCCAGGGGTGATCTGATCACCAACCTGCTGTTCGGCCTCACCCTGATCGGCATTCCCTTCGCCGTGGCCGCCCTGGTGCGCGCCCTGTGGCTGCGCTTCCGCATCACCAGCCGCCGGGTGGAAGTGAGCGGCGGCTGGCTGGGCCGCGACCGCACCCAGGTGGTGTACAGCCAGATCCGCGAGGTGCGCTCCGCCCCGCGCGGCCTCGGCTTCTGGGGCGACATGGTGCTGGTGCTCAACGACGGCATGAAACTGGAGATGCGCGCCGTGCCCCGCTACCGCGAAACCGAGGCCTTCATCCAGCAGCGCATGGCCGCCAGCCCCAGCGCCAAAGCGGCCAACAAGCCAGGGTTTGGTGGCAGCGCCGCCGCCTGAGCCCCCCGCCTGACACACTGGCCCCACCACCCCTCCTCCCCGACGCCACGACGCCGTGATCGGCTACATCTCCGACAACCTGCTGCTCCCGATCCTCGATTTCTTCTACGGATTGGTGCCGAGCTACGGGCTGGCGATCATTGCCCTCACGGTGGTGATCCGGCTGGCCCTGTTTCCCCTCAGCGCCGGCTCGATCCGCAGTGCCCGCCGCATGCGCATCGCCCAGCCGGTGATGCAGAAGCGCCAGGCTGAGATCAAGGCCAAATACGCCAACAACCCCCAGAAGCAGCAGGAGGAGCTGGGGGCCCTGATGAAGGAGTTCGGCAGCCCCCTCTCCGGCTGTCTGCCGCTGCTAGTGCAGATGCCGATCCTGTTCGCCCTGTTCGCCACCCTGCGGGGCTCACCGTTCGCCGATGTGCCCTACACCCTCAACCTGAAGGTGCTGCCCGCTGAACAGATCGCAACGGTGGAACCCAAGCCCTTCAACAGCCCCAGCCACTCGATCTTCGTGACGGCCACCAACCACGTGCCGGTGATCGCCAGCCTGGAGCAGGGCACCAAGCTGGGGGTGGGCGACACCGCCACGGTGAGCCTGCACACCAAAGACGGGGCCAGCTTCGCCTCGGTGCTCTCCGGCGTGGAGAACGGCGACAGCTTCACCCCCAGCTGGAGCGTCACCAAGGGTGAAGGCCTGGTGAGCGTGGATCAGAACGGCACCATCCACGCCATCGCCCCCGGCGATGTGACGGTGGAGGCCAAGATCCCCGGCCTGGCGGCCCGCAGTGGCTTCCTGTTCATCAAGGCCCTCGGCCAGGTGGGCTTCTACACCGATGGCGCCATCAACTGGGATATCGCGATCCTGGTGGCCGCCTTCGGCGCCAGCCTGTTCGTGAGCCAGATCCTCTCGGGCATGGGCATGCCCGCCAACCCGCAGCAGGCCACGGCCAACAAGATCACGCCCGTGATGATCACCGGCATGTTCCTGTTCTTCCCCCTGCCGGCCGGGGTGCTGCTCTACATGGTGGTGGCCAACATCTTCCAGGCCCTGCAGACCTTCCTGCTCACCCGCGAGGCCCTGCCCGACAACCTGCAGGCCATCCTCGATCAACAGCTGGCCTCCCAGGGCCAGACGGTGACCGCCACCGCCTCCAGCGCCGGCAGCAGCCGCCTGCCCTTCGAGCCCAAGGGCAAGAAGTAAACCGTGGCTGAATCCCGCCAGGCCGGTGTCGGCTCCGTTCCTGCCACCATCCCCGGCGGCGACGATCTGAGGCCGGTGCCGATCCAGGAGCTCAAACTCCTGGCCGAAGGCCGCCGCTGGCGGGTGGATCAGCATCTGCCCCAGCTGCAGAGCCTCACCCCCGTGCGTGGGGCCCTCAGCGCCCAGCATCGCGGCAATGTGCTGGAGGTGCAGGGGGAGGCCCACACCATCGTGACCCTCTGCTGCGACCGCTGCCTGCAGCACTTCAACCATCCCCTGAGCTTCCGCACCCAGGAGGTGCTCTGGCTGGGGGAGCAGGCCCGGGAGGAAGGCATCAGCGAGGCCGCCGTGCTTGAGGCCGGCAGCGCGAGTGGCGGGGGCGTGCTGGATCTCGATGCCGATGCCCTCACCGAGAGCCTCGATCCCCGGGGCCACTTCGATCCCGCCCACTGGACCTTCGAGCAGCTCAGCCTGCAACTGCCCCTGGTGAACCGCTGCGGCAGCGGCTGCCCGGGCCCCGACCTGCAGGCCAGCCAAGCCCAGCCGCCCGCCGGGGAGGAGCCCTCCCGGCAGCAGGAGCCCGTTGATCCCCGCTGGGCCGCCCTCAAGGGCCTGCTGCAGCCCTAGCCCCCCGCCGCCCCTTCCCTTCGCCATGAGCCAGGCCTGGGCCGACCACCTCGATCTGCTGATCCGCGCCCGCACCCCCATCCTCTGGATCCGCAGCCAGGAGGAGGAACGCAGCACCGCCCTGGTGGCGGCCGCCGCCAGGCGCCTCGGCAACCGGCTGTTGCTGCGCTGGGATTTCATCGCGGGCCTCAGCGGCCTGCCCGGCCGTGAGGGGGAGGCGGCCCGCAATCCCCTCGCCGCCCTCGACGGGCTGAACGCGCTGCAGCCCGACCAGCCCGCCATCCTGGTGCTGCACGACTTTCACCGCTACGCCGACGACAGCGGCATCTGCCGCAAGCTGCGCAACCTGGCCACCCAGCTGCGCCAGCAGCCCCACACCCTGGTGGTCACCGCCGCCGACTGGCAGCTGCCGCGGGAGCTGGAGGAGTGCATCACCCTGCTGGATCTGCCCCTGCCCCACCAGAACGAGATCCGCGAGCTGCTGCAGAGCATCGGCCAGGCCAGCGGCCAATCCCTGCCGCCCGAGCTGCTGGAGCAGCTCACCCACAGCTGCAGTGGCCTGAGCGAGCAGCGCATCCGCCAGGTGGCGGCCCGGGGCCTGGCCCGCCGCGGCCAGCTGGGGGTGGGAGATCTGGAGGAGGTGCTGGAGGAGAAGCGGCAGGCCATCGCCCGCAGTGAACTGCTGGAGTACTGCCCCAGTGAGGCCACCCCCGCAGACATCGGCGGCCTCGATGCCCTCAAGCGCTGGCTGGAGCAGCGCCAGCTGGCCTTCAGCGATGAGGCCCGCCGCTACGGCCTGCCCCTGCCCCGGGGGGTGCTGCTTGTGGGCCCCCAGGGCACGGGGAAATCCCTCACCGCCAAGGCCATCGCCCACAGCTGGAGCATGCCGCTGCTGCGGCTGGATGTGGGCCGCCTGTTCGCAGGGCTGGTGGGAGCCAGCGAGGCCCGCACCCGCGACATGATCCAGCGGGCCGAGGCCATGGCCCCCTGCGTGCTGTGGATCGATGAGATCGACAAGGGCTTCGGCAGCGCCGATGGCGGCCGCAGCGACGGCGGCACCAGCCAGCGGGTGCTGGCCAGCCTGCTCACCTGGATGGCGGAAAAGAGCAGCGCCGTGTTCGTGGTGGCCACCGCCAACGGCGTCGACAAACTGCCGCCGGAGCTGCTGCGCAAGGGGCGCTTCGATGAGATCTTCCTGCTGGATCTACCCGATGCCGCCGAGCGGCGGGCGATCCTCGATCTGCAGCTGCGCCGCCGCCGCCCCAACCATCAACTGCCCCTGGAGGTGGTGGTGGATCGCACCGCCGGCTTCTCCGGCGCCGAGCTGGAACAGGTGGTGATCGAGGCCATGCACCAGGCCTTCAGTGAGCGGCGCGAGTTCACCGAGGCCGACCTGATCGGGGCCGCGGCCCAGCTGGTGCCCCTGGCCCGCACGGCCCGCGAACAACTGGAAGCCCTGCAGCAGTGGGCCAGCAGCGGCCGCGCCCGGCCCGCCTCCAGCCGTTGCGCGGCGTAAAGAACACCAACACCAGGTAAAGAACGAAGCCGGCAACCCTGGGCAGCAAGGCCAGCGCCCCCAAGCTGCTCAGATCGTTGCCCTTCGCTCCGTGGAAACCCGCCCTGCGATCACCACCCAGTTGGCCGTGGCCTGCCTCGGGGCGGGCGTGATCACCACCTTTGCGGTGGCCCAGGGGCAGAATCCCTTCACGGCCCTGGGCATCACCCTCTTCTCAGCGGTGGCGGCCGTGGCCCTGGGTCAGGTGATCTGAGCCAGGCCCACAGCCAGCCGCTTCAGCCCACCGAGGAGCCGGCCATCGCCACGGGAATGCGCGGCACGGGGAAGCCGTTCTCACCCAGCACCTCCACGATCATGCGGTTGGTGTCGAAATACACCTGCCAGTAGTGGCTGGTGTGGGTGTAGGGCCGCACCGCCAACTTGGGGCCACGCTCGGTGAACTCCAGGATCTCCACATCGGCGGCCATGCCCTCGGTCTGGTTGGGCACCCGCGCAACGCCCTGCTTGAGCAGGGCAATGGCCTTGGCCACATCGGCGCTGTTGTCGAGCTGGGCCACCAGATCCACCCGGCGGTAGGCATGCACCGAGAAGTTCTGGATGGTGTCGCCGAACAACTTGCTGTTGGGCACGATGTTGCGCACGTTGTCGGGGGCCAGGATCGAGGTCACAAACATGCCGATCTCCTCCACCGTGCCGGTCACGCCGCCACCGCAGATGAAATCGCCCACGCTCAGGGGCCGGAAGATCTGCAGGAACACCCCGGCGGCGAAGTTGCCCAGCAGGCCACTCCAGGCCGCACCGATCGCCACGCCCACGCCCGCCAGCAGGGCGGCGAAGCTGGCGGTCTGAATGCCGAAGAAGCCCAGGATCGCCACCACCAGGATCACCCGCAGCAACGCCGCGAGGATGTTCAGCAGATACTTGAGAACAGTGGGGTCGAGATTGCTCTTGCCGCAGGCGCGGCGCAGCAGCCGCATGCCCAGCTGAATCAACCAGCCCCCCAGAATCCAGAGGACGATTGCGCCGGCAAGTTTAAATAAAAACGGCACAATGACGGCCGTTGCCACGGCGAGGTCGAAGTTCACAGTGCTCAAAGAGTTGGCGCCGATGATCTACTCGCCCAACCGGTCCGGTGTCAGCCCCCTCAGCACACCTGGCGATCCGGCGCACGGCCGCCGCAGCTGAGATGCTGTGGCAACGGCGCTGGATCCATGCCCCCGATCTCCCAGATCACCCCGATCTCCCCGAACCCTGCCGAGGCCCTGCGGGCGCAGATGCCCGCCCTGGCCAACAAGACCTACTTCAACTACGGGGGGCAGGGGCCCCTGCCGGAGGCCTCCCTGCAGGCCATCAGCGCCAGCTGGCGCACCATCCAGGAACTCGGCCCCTTCACCTCGGCGGTGTGGCCGTTCATCGACCAGGAAACCAGCCGGGTGCGCCGGGCCCTGGCGGCCCTCTGCGGGGTGGCCCCCCACCGCCTGGCCCTCACCGAAAACGTGAGCAGCGGCTGCGTGCTGCCCCTCTGGGGCCTGCCCTGGCAGCCGGGCGATGAACTGCTCATCGGCGACTGCGAACATCCCGGCGTGGTAGCCGCCTGCCGCGAACTGGGCCGCCGCCAGGGGCTGGAGCTGGCGGTGCTGCCCGTGCAGCAGCTCTGCCGCAACACCCCAGCCGCCCAGCTGGAGGCCGCCGTGCTGGAGAGCCTGGAGCGCAGCCTCAGCCCCCGCACCCGCCTGGTGGCGCTCTCGCATCTGCTCTGGAACACCGGTTCGCTGATGCCGATTGCGGCCGTGGCCGCTCGGCTGGGCCAGCATCCCCGCACCCCCTGGCTGCTGGTGGATGCGGCCCAATCGCTGGGATCCATCCCGGCGGCCGAGGCGGCCCAAGCCGCCGACATCTACGCCTTCACCGGCCACAAGTGGTGCTGCGGCCCCGAGGGCCTGGGCGGTGTCGCCCTCTCCGAGCGGCTGCTGCAGCAGGCCCAGCCCACCCTGATCGGCTGGCGCAGCCTGCGAAATGAGAGCGTGGCCGGCAGTGCCTGGCACGGCGATGCGCGCCGCTTCGAGGTGGCCACCTCCTGCGTGCCCCTCTGCAGCGGCCTGGCCACCTCCCTGGAGCTGCTGGCCGCCGCCGGCAGCGAGGGCGAGCGCCTGCAGCGGATACAGGCCCGCAGCCACCAGCTCTGGCATGGCCTGCAGGCGATCCCCGGGGCCAGCACCCTGCTGCCAGAGCCACCGCCGGCGGGACTGGTGAGCTTCACGCTGGAGGGAGTCAACCACCAGCCCGTCGACACGGCCGCCGCTGTGCAGCAGCTCGGGGAGCAAGCCATCTGGATCCGCCGCCTCGACGACCCCGACTGCCTGCGGGCCTGCACCCACATCACCACCACGGAGCCCGAACTCGATGCACTGCTGGACGGACTGAATCAGGTATCCGCTGGTATCAGGACATTGCCGAGCTGAAGCCCCACTGGCAGGGTGAACGAGATGGCGTGGTCTCGATGTTGCCCTTGTTCCGCAGCAGCCTGCAACGGGGCCTGGTGTGGCTGCTGATCGGCCTCCTCAGCCTGGCGGCCGTGTTGCTACCCGCCAGTGGACCGATGCTGGGCCGCGCTGGCGAGCAGCCAGACGTCCCGGCAGGGAGCCAGACCCTGCTCGTGCCTCCGGATCAAAAACCCCAGGGGCTGGTGATCCATGTGGGCCTGCGGGTTAAGAACATCTACGACCTCAGCTTGGCGGCCCAGAGCTTCATGGCCGATGGCTGGTATTGGCTCAGCTGGGGCGATGCGGTGCAGGCTGTGCTGGAGAAACTCAAGATCGAACCCACCCAGATTGTGGAGTTCACCAACGAAATCGAGCCCGCCCAGTATTCATTCAGCGAGGAACTGCCGGAGGGCATAAAGCTCGACCCCGAATCAACTCACTCCGTTTACGTGAAGTTTTCGGGTAAATTCTACATCAACGATGTTGCCCAGAAACAGGCACCTTTCGATCGCCAGCGGCTCGAGATTGCCCTCGAGGTGAAACCATCCAAACTCAGCGAAGGCAGCAACCGGATCGAACTAATCCCTGTCCCCATCAAGCAGCTGCCGATCTCCGGCGAATACACCTCCGTGAGCGGCTTCAGCCTCTCGGACACGGAGTGGAGCCGCCAAGCGGTGCACCACATCGAACCGATCAGCCAGCAAGTAGCTGCTCCCCTCCTGGGGAGCAACCAGCCAAGCGTGACCTACAGCCGCGCCACGGCCGTGTTCACCTATTCACCCGATCCATGGACGGTGTTCCTCAAGTGGTTGCTTCCACTCATCGCCGTGATGGGCATCGTGATCCTCGCGCCCTCCATCGACGGTGCCCTGGGCGATGTGCGCCTGGCCATCCCTTCGGCTGCCCTGCTCACCCTGGTAGTGCTGCATGACGGCTACAAGGCCAATTTTCCACCAGCGCCGTACATGACCTATCTGGATGAGATCTATACCTACAGTTACATTGTGTGCTTCGCCATCTTTCTGTTGTTTCTGGTAGGCACCAACGCCCACAGCCGCTCGAGCGACAGCGAACGCGAGGCTGTCACCAGCCGGGTAAACAGGCTGGACCTGATCGTGCAGGTCAGCACCATGGCCGGCTTCCTGATCGTGGCCAGCGTGGGTTGGTTTAGCTGAAAGAAGGGCCAGAAGCTTTTGCACGCCGTGCTGATGCCGCTGGCAAGGCTTCACGCCAACGGCAGAGAACAGCGGCTCTAGCAGAAAAAAGACCGACGAAGCCAAGACCCAAGCCCCATCAGGTCCAGGCTGCGGGGGTTGCCGCATCAGCCCCGATGTCCACCCGTCAACACCTGTTGCTGAGCGCCTGCGGCGCCGGCCTGAGCTGTGCCGCCATCCTCGGCGGTGGCGTGGTTCAACCCCCCGCCGATGCGGCCACAGCCACACAAAAGGCCTCTCCCTTTGCCGAGGCCAAGGATGAAACCAGCGCCAGCGTGAGGCAGGGCTTGGATGACATGGCCGGCACCAAGGCCGCCGGCAGCAGCAAGAGCTCTCCCTTCGCCGGGGCCAAGGAAAGCGATGCAGACAGCCACTCCCACCTGCAGGCCCGGCGGGAGCGGCTGTGGTGGCTGCTGTTGCCGGTGGGCCTGGCTGCCGTGAGCTATGGAGCCCTTAGGGCCCAGGAGGGGGATGGGGAGGGCTGAGCCCCCGCCATCCACTCCCTGATGGCCGCTCCGCTCAGTTGGAGCGGCCCTCCAGCAGATGGCGCTGCACCCAGCCGGCCAGCAGCCCCCCCACGATCGGCGCCAACCAGAACAGCCACAGCTGGCCGATGGCATCGCCCCCCACCCACAGGGCCACGCCGGTGCTGCGGGCCGGATTCACCGAGGTGTTGGTAACCGGAATGCTGATCAGGTGGATCAAGGTGAGCGAGAGGCCGATCGGCACGCCGGCCAGATCCTTGATCGCATCCTTGTGGGTGGCCCCCAGGATCACCAGCAGGAACACAAAGCTGAGCACCACTTCGATCACCAGGGCCGAGATCAGCCCGTAGCCCCCGGGGGAGTGGGCGCCGAAACCGTTGGTGGCCAGGGGGTTCGAACCGGAGAGCTCAAAGCCGGCACGGCCGCTGGCGATGCCGTAGATCAAGCCACCGGCGATCACGCCGCCCAGCACCTGGGCCACGATGTAGGGCAGCAACTCCGAGCCGCGGAAGCGACCGCTGGCCCAGAGACCGAAGCTCACGGCCGGATTGATGTGGCAACCGGACACATGACCGATGGCGTAGGCCATGGTGAGCAGGGTGAGGCCAAAGGCCAGGGCAACCCCCAGAAAACCAAGCCCGAGGGGGTTGGAATCGGCCTGGGCATAGGGAAACACGGCAGCCAGAACGGCACTGCCGCAGCCACCGAACACCAGCACGAAGGTGCCAATCAGCTCAGCCAGGAATCTCCTGGACATGGGTTGAACCTGCGCCATGAAATCGCCACGCCAGCAAAACTCTCCGGCACCGTAGCCGTTGCAACCGCGGCCGCAAACAACAGCCGCCCAGACGACATCTTCGCCGCGAAAAAACGGCAATGCCGCATCATTCCGGCAGCCGAAGCTGGTGATCAGCGGGCCAGCGCCCGCAGGGCCTTCTCCGCTTCCTCCCGGTCGTCGAAATGGATGCGCCGGCTGCCGAGGATCTGGTAGTCCTCGTGGCCCTTGCCGGCGATCAGCACCAGATCCTCCGGACTGGCCGCCGCGATCGCGCTGGCGATGGCCTGGGCCCGGTCGGCTTCCACCCGCACCGCGGTGCCAGCGGGGATGCCGGCCAGCACGTCGTCGAGGATGCGCTGGGGGTCTTCGCTGCGGGGGTTGTCGGAGGTCAGCACCACCTGATCCGCCAGCCGGGCGGCTATCGCCCCCATCTGGGGACGCTTGCTGCGATCGCGATCACCGCCGCAGCCGAACACGCAGATCAGCCGCGCCTGGGTGAAGGGCCGGCAGGCGTTGAGGGCGCTCTCCAGGCCATCGGGGGTGTGGGCGTAGTCCACCAACACCGCCGGGCCGCGCTGCGCACCGCTCAGCGGCACCCGCTCCATGCGCCCCGGCACCCCCCGGAACTCCCCCAGCCCCTCCAGCAGTGCCCCCAAGGGCAATCCCTGTTGCAGCAGCACCCCCACCGCCTGCAGCTGATTCATCAGGTTGAACCGCCCCAGCAGCGGCGAGCGGAACTGGCCGCTGCCCCGCGGACTCACCAGGGTGCCCTCCACCCCATCGGCGCTGAAGCGGAGCTGCTCCATGCGCAGCTCCGCCGGGCTGCCGGGCTCCAGGGAACTGCGCCAGCAGCGTGCTCCCAGCCGCTGCGCCAGCTGCAGGCCCCAGGGGTCGTCCACATTCACCACCGCCATGGCCGTGGCGCTCAGCAGCGGACTGGCAAACAACTTGGCCTTCGCCTCGAAGTAGGCCTCCATCGACGGGTGGTAGTCGAGGTGGTCCTGGGTGAGGTTGGTGAAGATCGCCCCGGAGAAGTGGCAACCGCTGATCCGCTCCTGATCGAGGGCGTGGGAGCTCACCTCCATGGCACCGATCTGCGCTCCCGCCTCCACGGCCTGAGCCAGCTGGCCCTGGAGCACATCGGCGAAGGCGGTGGTGTGCTGGGCCGTCACGCTCTGGCCCGGCCAGCGGTTCACCAGGGTGCCGAACAGGGCCGCCGGCTTGCCGCAACGACTGCTCAGGTGCTCGATCAGGTGGGTGGTGGTGGTCTTGCCGTTGGTGCCCGTCACCCCGATCAAGGGGAAGCGCAGGCTGGGCTGCTGCCAGAACTCGGCCGCCAGCAGACCAGCCCAGCGGGCCACCGGCTCACTCACCACGATCACCGGGTCTCCGTCCGCCGGCGGGATGCGGTCGGCGGCCGCCCGGCCGATCACCGCCGCCACGGCCCCGGCTGCCAGCGCCTGGGGCCAGAAGTCGCCGCCATCCACCGTGACACCCGGCAGACCCACGAACAGGGTGCCCGGGCCCACCCGGCGGGAATCACAGCTGATGCCCTCCACCACCCCGTTCTCGAGGGTCGGCGCAATGGCCAGGCCGATCTGACGCAACAGGGGATGCAGCAGCTGGGTCATGGCCAGCGGGCAGGGCAGGGTGGGCCCGTTCTAGACGGATTGCGCGGGAAAACCGTTCCTTTGCAACCAATCCGCCAGACCAGCCCCCGCCAGCCGCGGCGACACCCGCGGCAGGGATCGCAGCGGCCCGGCGCCATCCCGCAGGGCCAGCACCGGCACCTCCAGGCCGTAGCGCTGCTGCAGCTCTGGATCGCTGTCCACATCGATCACCACCAGGGGCGCCGGCAGCCGCAACGCCCGCAGCCGTTCCTCCAGCCCCTCACACAGGCAGCAGCCCTGGCGGCTGTAGAGCAGCAGCTGGAGTTCCGCCATCAATCCGGCACCGGGTCGCAGCCACAGGGGGTGAAGGGATGGCAGCGCAGCAGGCGCTTCAGCGTGAGCCAGCCCCCGCGCCAGGGGCCGTGGCGCTCGATCGCCTCCAGGCCGTAGGCGCTGCAGCTGGGAATGAAGCGGCAGCGGGGCCCCAGCCAGGGCGACAGCCACTGCCGGTAGAAGCCGATCAGGGCCAGGAGCAGGGTCTGGAGAACGCGGTTCATACCAAGCGATAGGATCGCCAACTGGCGTGGCACAGGCCAGAACGGCGGAAGCGCGATCCATCCATCGCGATCTCCATGTTCCCAGGCCCGCCGCACCCGATCAACCCGAACCTCGATCTCCATGTCTCGCTACCGCGGCCCTCGTCTGAGGATCACGCGGCGCTTGGGAGACCTCCCCGGTCTCACCCGTAAGGCCGCCAAGCGGTCTTATCCCCCCGGTCAGCACGGCCAAGCCCGTCGCAAGCGCTCCGAATACGCCATCCGCCTCGAAGAGAAGCAGAAGCTTCGCTTCAACTACGGCATCTCCGAGCGTCAGCTCGTGCGCTACGTGAAGAAAGCGCGCGCCCAGGAGGGTTCCACCGGAACCAACCTGCTCAAGCTGCTCGAGAACCGCCTCGACAACATCTGTTTCCGCCTCGGCTTCGGGCCCACCGTGCCGGGTGCCCGTCAGCTGGTGAACCATGGCCACGTGACCGTGAACGGCCGCGTTGTGGACATCCCCAGCTACCAGTGCAAGGCCGGCGACGTGGTTGCCATCCGCGAGCGCAAGCAGAGCAAGAAACTGGCCGAAACCAACCTGGAATTCCCAGGCCTGGCCAACATCCCGCCCCACCTCGAGCTCGACAAGAACAAGCAGGTGGCCAAGGTGATCAGCAAGTGCGAGCGCGAGTGGGTCGCCCTCGAGATCAACGAACTGCTGGTGGTGGAGTTCTACTCCCGCAAGGTGTGATCACCGGGCTGCTCCGGCAGCCCCGATCCAGCCAGCCCTTCAGCAGCCCCCGCCTCCACGGCGGGGGCTTTTTTGCGGCCAGATCCAGCGGCAGTCCTGCTGCAGGGCTCTGGCCATGGCGGTCCGGGCCGGATCCCCTCCGGTTGGTGCCGCCAGCAGTTGATCCAGCTCCGCAGGGGTGAGCACCAGGGCATCACAGCTCAGCGGCAGCTGCTCGAACGGCCATCGCCGATAACGGCTCCACTGCGGCCCCTCAGCCTGGGCGTCGATCAGCAGCAGATCCAGATCGCTGCCAACGCCGGCCTCACCCCGTCCATAGCTGCCGTACACCCCCACCCTCTGAAGCGACGGGCAGTGGGCAGCCTGCTGTTGCGACCACTCCTCGACCGCCTTCAGGACCAGCTCGGGTTCAGGCCATCTGAGCAGCGATTGCGTCAACGAGCGCACGGGCATGGCTGAGGGCATCGCGGCTTTGCAGGTGGCCGAAGTGATCGCTCGGGGCCCCATCGGGAAGGCTATCGGGATAGCGCGTGGGGATGTAGAGGGCATCGAGGATGCGCAGCCGCTCCACCAACTCGGGCAGCCCACCGTTGAGGCGTTCCTGCGCCACCTCGGGCAGATCGCGGAACAAGCGGCCCAGGCCATGGCCCCAGGCCTGTTGCCCCAGCGACAGGTGCAGGCCCTTCAGGGCTTTCTCCACAGCCTGATGGGCCGCGAAGCAGGCCCACTCGTGGTGGCCGTGTTCGGCACTTACCGCCGCCAGCGACAGGTCCTGATGGGCCTGGCTCAGCCAGTCGCTGGCGCGGTTGGCCATTGGCTCAGCCCCCGATCAGGCACTCCAGTGCTGCCGTTACATCCTGCTGGCGCATCAGGGATTCGCCCACCAGCACCGCATCGGCACCGGCGCTCTGCACGCGGTCGAGGTCGTCGCGGCTGAACAGCCCCGACTCGCTCACCAGCAGGCAGCCCTTGGCGCGGATCTGCTCGCCATAGCGGGCGGTGAGCTGTTCGGTGGTGGCCAGATCCGTTTCGAAGCTGGCCAGGTTGCGGTTGTTGATGCCGATCAGCTGCACGCCATCGAGGGCCAGCACCCGCTCCAGTTCTGCGGCGTCGTGCACCTCCACCAGCACCGCCAGCCCCAGGCTGCGGGCCACCTTCAGCAGGTAGGCCATGTCCACATCCGTGAGGATCGCGGCGATCAGCAGCGCCGCATCGGCGCCGGCGGCGCGGGCCTGGTACAGCTGATAAGGGCTGAGGATGAAGTCCTTGCAGAGCAGGGGCAGATCCACCACCTGGCGCACCTGCACCAGCACGTCGAAGCCGCCCTGGAAAAACTGCTTGTCGGTGAGCACCGACAGGCAGCTGGCACCACCGGCGGCGTAACCGCGGGCGATCGCTTCAGGGTCGAAGTCCTCGCGGATCACCCCCTTGCTGGGGCTGGCCTTCTTCACCTCGGCAATCACCGCCGGCCTGCGGCAGGCCGCCCGCAACGCCGCCACAAAATCCCTGGAGGCGGGCAGGTCGGCCACCTGCTGCTTCAGCTTCTCGAGGCTCACCCGTTCCCGGGCCGTGGCCACTTCCCGGTCTTTCTCCCACACGATCTTCTCGAGGATGTGGCGGGGCTCACTCTCGGCGTGGGGGATGGCGTACTCCAGGTGCGCCACCTTCACCTTGGGGTTGGGCGGCCGGCGACGGATCTCCATGGCTTCAGGCTCCCACGGCCTGGGCGGCCTGCTTGTAGGCCACTTCCACCACTTCGCTGAGGGTGGGGTGGGTGTGCACCTCCGTGGCCAGTTGCGTCACGCTCTGGCGGCGCGCCACGGCATTGGCCACTTCCTGGATCAGATCGGCGGCATGGAGGCCATAGATGTGGGCGCCGAGCACCTCGCCGGTGCTCCTGTTGAACAGCAACTTCATCAGGCCATCGCTCTCCAGCTCGGCCAGGGCCTTGGAGTTGGCCTTGAAATAGCTGCGCACTGCTCCCAGTTCGAAGCCCTCCTTTGAAGCCAGCTCCTTGGCATCGGCCTCACTGAGGCCCACCGAACTGATCTCGGGGTGGGTGAAGGTGGCGGCCGGGATCGAGCGGTAATCGATCTGGCGGGGGTGGCCGAGGATGTTGTCCACCGCCACGGTGCCCTGGGCGGCGGCGGTGTGGGCCAGCATCATCTTGCCGGTCACATCGCCCACGGCCCACAGGTGCGGCACTGGCGCGCCGTTCACCAGCACCCGCATCCGATCATCCACCGGGATGAAGCCGCGGTTGGTTTCAATGCCGCAGGCCTCCAGGTTCAGGCCCTTGCTGCTGGGCACCCGACCGGTGGCCACCAGCACCGCATCCACCTCCAGGGTTTCCACCGGCTCGCGGGTCTGCATGTCCACCAGCTCGATCTGCACCGGCGCGCCCGGCTGGATCGATTTGGCCAACACGCCGGAGCGGGCGTCGATGTCGCGGCCGTCGATCAGGTTTCGGGCGGCGATCTTGGCGATATCGGGATCGAAGGTGGGCAGCACCCGATCCAGGGCCTCGATCATCGTGACCTCGCAGCCCAGGGCGGTGTACACGTCGGCGAATTCCAGGCCGATGTAGCCACTGCCGATGATGGCGATCCAGCGGGGCAGCCACTCCAGATTCACCGCCTCATCGCTGGTGAACACGGTGCGACCATCGGTTTCGATGCCGGGGGGCACGAACGGATCAGAGCCGGTGGCGATGATCACCTCGCGGGCGCTGAGCACCCGATCCACCCCGTTGAGTTCCCGCACCCCCACCCGCTGGGGGCCCTCCAGCCGGCCCGTTCCCCGGATGATCGTGACCCCGGCGCGCTCCAGGCTCTTGGTGAGATTGGCGCGGATCGTGGCCACCAGCTGATTGGCGTGGTCGGCGATCTTCTGGCGCTCGAAGCGCACCGGGGCCGCATGAATGCCAAACCCCTGCAGGTGCTCGGCATCGGCCAGCTCGCGCACCCGGCCGCTGGCGGCCAGCAGGGCCTTGGAGGGCACGCAGCCGCGGTTCACGCAGGTGCCGCCCATGTCGCGGCTCTCGATGATCGCCGTGCGCAGGCCGTGGTCGGCGGCGTGCTTGGCCGCATCGAAGCCGCCGTAGCCGGCACCGATGACCACCACATCGAAATCGAAGCTGCCCTCGCTCACCGGATGCCCTGCTCAGTTGGCGGGCATTCTCTCCTGTCGCCAGCGCTCCAGCAGCAGCGGCCCCGCCGCCACCGCCACATTCAACGATTCCACCGCCGGACTGTGGGGAATGGTGACGCGGTGGGTGGCCAGGGCCTCCAGTTGGGGATGCAGCCCGGCCCCCTCGTTGCCCAGCAGCAGCACCGTGGGGCGCGTCCAATCCAGCTGCCAGTAGGGCTCGGCGGAGGGCGCCACCAGCGTGGCCACCAGCTGGTGACCCGCGGCCCGGGCCCGCTCCAGCCGCTGCATCAACCCCTGGCGATCGGGATCCCGCAGCACGGGCAGCGCCAGGACCGCACCGGCGGAGGCCCGCAGCACCTTGGGCTGGTGGGGATCGGCGCCACCGGCCTGCCACACCTGGTGCACGCCCGCCGCCAGGGCGGTGCGCAGCAGGGTGCCGAGGTTGCCGGGATCCTGCAGCTGATCCAGGGCCAGCACAAAGGGGGCGCCATCCAGGGCCCGGGGCAGGGCCGACACCGGCAGCGTCATCACCACCCCATCGGGGGTCTCGGTGGTGGCCACGGCCTCCAGCACCGCCTCCCCCACGGGCTGTACAGGCTGCGCCAACGGGGCCAGCAGCTCAGCATGGGCTGCCATCCAGGCCGCGGTGGCCAGCACCTGTTGCGGCTGCAGTTGCAGCCGCAACAGCTCCTGCAGCAGGTGGGTGCCCTCCAGCAACAGCAACCCCTGTTCCCGTCGGCCCCTGGCCTGGTGCAGGGCACGCAGGCGGGCCACCAGGGGATTGCGGCGGCTGGTGATCGGCTCCGGCGGCAACCGGCGGAACTCAGAACTGTTGATGGCGGCGCACATGCAGGGCGTCCTCAAGCACCAGCTTGCTGTTCTGCAGATCCAGGCCCTTCACGGCGGCCACCTCTCCCTTGAGGCCCTCGGCGCTGAGGTTCTTGATCAATTCCTTGATCAAGACATCCTCCACCGTGGTCTGATCGAGCGAATCAGGGGTGAGCGCCTCCAGAAACTTGCCGAGCTTGGAGGCCACCACCTCGGAGGCATTGCTGATCTTGAGAACGAGCATGGAGAGAACAGGGCCGCTGCGGAACCCACAGGGTGGCATTGATCCCGCCCACCACGGCTACAGCAAGAAATGGCAACAAAAAAGCCCCTCGTCCAACGGAGAGGGGCTGAAGGATGCGGATGGGGAGACTTGAACTCCCACGACATTGCTGCCACTAGTACCTGAAACTAGCGCGTCTACCAATTCCGCCACATCCGCGTGGCTGAGCCGGAAGCACCCCTGGGCGATTCCAGCCGGACGCCTGTTGGCGCCTGAGAAAATGTACCCCATCGCCCGAACCGGCTCAAAAAGGGCAAACCAAGCCAGTTCAAGGGCCGGCCGTCTAGACGGTCTCAGGTTTGGTTGTCAAGATGGGGCCCCCAAGGCGGGACGCCCTCAGCCATGACCGTGACCGTTGTCCCGTCTCAGCAGATTCTCAATCCGCAACTGGAAATTGCTGGCGGCAGGCGGCTGAGTGGTGAATTGCGGGTGAGTGGCGCCAAGAATTCGGCTCTGGTGTTGATGGCGGCCTGCCTGCTCACCGAGCAGCCCCTGAGGCTCCGCAATGTGCCACCCCTCACCGATATCCAGGCCATGGCGGAGATCCTGGCCTCTCTGGGGGTCACGGTGCGCCGCGGGCCCGATTGGATCGAAATGGATGGCTCCGGCCTGAACCAGTCTGCGCCGCCCTACGAGCTGGTGAACAGCCTGCGGGCTTCCTTTTTCTGCATCGGCCCGCTGCTGGCGAAGCTGGGCATCGCCCGGGTGCCCCTGCCCGGTGGCTGCCAGATCGGCACCCGCCCGGTGGTGGAGCATGTGAAGGGCCTAAAGGCCCTGGGGGCCCAGGTCACCATCGAGCACGGCGTGGTGTCGGCCGTGGTGCCAGGCCGCGGCCATCGCCTCACGGGCGGCCGCATCCACCTCGACTGCCCCAGCGTGGGCGCCACCGAGACGCTGATGATGGCCGCGGTGCTCGCCGAAGGCGAGACGGTGATCGACAACGCCGCCCTTGAGCCTGAGGTGGTGGACCTGGCAGGTCTGCTGATCGCCATGGGGGCCAGGGTGCGGGGCGCCGGCACCTCCACCATCACCATCGTGGGCGTGGAGCGCCTGCACGGCGCCGACTACGCCGTGATCCCCGACCGCATCGAGGCCGGCACCTTCCTGCTGGCCGCCGCCATCACCCGCTCCACCCTCACCGTGGGGCCCGTGATCACCGATCACCTCGGCGCGGTGCTCACCAAGCTGGAGGAGGCGGGCTGCCGCCTGGAGATCGATGGCACCAGCGTGACCATCAGCGCCGAGCAGATCCGCGCCGTCGATCTGCGCACCCAGCCCTTCCCCGGCTTCCCCACCGACCTGCAGGCCCCGTTCATGAGCCTGCTGGCCACCGCCGAGGGCACCAGCGTGATCACCGAAAACATCTTCGAGAACCGCCTGCAGCACGTGGCCGAGCTGCAGCGCATGGGCGCCTCGATCCGCATGCAGGGCAACACCGCCTTCGTGGAGGGCGTGGCCCGGTTGAGCGGCGCCCCGGTGCAGGGCAGCGATCTGCGGGCCTCCGCCGCCATGGTGCTGGCGGGCCTGGCGGCCGATGGCCTCACCAGCGTGCAAGGGCTGGAATACCTCGACCGTGGCTACGCCGACTTCGAGGGCAAGCTGAACGGGGTGGGCGCCGCGATCCGCCGCGTGGGCTGAACTCGTAGAGTCGAGCTGCGGGAGCGTGCCGGAATTGGTAGACGGACTCGACTCAAAATCGAGCGCCTTCGGGCATGTGGGTTCAAGTCCCACCGCTCCCATCCAACCGCCTGCCGCCCAGGCGCCCGCCCGCTCGGCGGTGATGAACACCTACGGGCGTTTCCCGCTCGAGCTGGTGCGTGGCAAGGGTGTGTGGGTGTGGGACAGCGACGGCAGGCGCTATCTCGACTGCGTGGCGGGCATCGCCGTGTGCACCCTCGGCCACAGCAACCGCGCCCTGCGCAAGGCCCTGGGCCAGCAGCTGGGCCAGCTGCAGCACGTGTCGAACCTCTATCGGATCCCTGAGCAGGAGCGGCTGGCGGCCTGGATCACCGCCAACAGCTGCACCGATGCGGTGTTCTTCTGCAATTCCGGTGCCGAGGCCAACGAGGCCGCCATCAAGCTGGCCCGCAAACACGGCCATCGGGTGCGGGGCATCGATGGCAGCGCCGAGCGGGGGCCGCTGATTCTCACGGCCCAGGCCAGCTTCCACGGCCGCACCCTGGCGGCGGTCACCGCCACGGGCCAGCCCAAATACCACCAGGGCTTCGAGCCGATGGTTCAGGGCTTCCGCTACTTCCCCTACAACGACACCGCCGCCTTTGAGGCGCTGCTGGCCGAGTGCGAGGCCCACGGCCCGCGGGTGGCGGCGGTGCTGCTGGAGCCCCTGCAGGGGGAAGGGGGCGTGAACCCCGGCAACCCCTCCTTCTTCCGGCGGGTGCGGGAGCTGTGCAGCGAACGCAACATCCTGCTGATCTTCGATGAGGTGCAGGTGGGGGTGGGCCGCAGCGGCTGCCTCTGGGGCTACCAGAAACTCGGCGTGGAGCCCGATGCCCTCACCCTGGCCAAGGGCCTGGGCGGCGGCTTCCCCATCGGCGCCCTGGCGGTGAAGGGCACTGTGGATCAGCTGCAGCCCGGCGAGCACGCCAGCACCTTCGGTGGCAATCCTCTCGCCTGCCGGGCCGGCCTCACCGTGGCCGCCGAACTGACCCGCCGCAACCTGCCCGCCCATGCCGCAGCCATGGGGGCCCTGCTGCAGGACCAGCTGGCCGAGCTGGCCGCCCGCCATGCGTCCATCGCCGAGGGGGCCCGCGGCTGGGGGCTGCTGCAGGGCCTGGTGTTGCGGCCGGAGGGCCCCGCCGCCATCGACGTGGTGAAGGCCGCCCTGGAGGAGGGCCTGCTGGTGGTGCCCGCCGGCAGCAATGTGGTGCGCTTCGTGCCGCCGCTCACGATCAAGCCCCGTCAGATCCGGGAGGCGGTGAAGCGGCTGGAACAGGCCCTGCTGCTGTGCCAGGCGACCCCTTCGCCGACCTGATCGCCCCCTTCAGCCGCCGGGGGGTCGACCTGGGGCTGGAGCGGCTGCGCAGCGCCCTGGCGGAGCTGGGCCATCCCGAGCGGCGCTTTGCCGCCGTGCAGGTGGCGGGCACCAACGGCAAGGGTTCCATCAGCACGATGCTGGAGCGCATCGCCAGCGCCGCCGGCATCCGTGTGGGGCTGTACACCTCCCCCCACCTGCTGAGCTGGTGTGAGCGCATCCGCCTGCCGGATGGCCTGATCAGCGAAGCCGAGCTGCGCCGCCAGCTGGAGGCCCTGCAGAGCCTGGCCCTGCGCCACGACCTCACCCCCTTTGAGCTGATCACCGCCGCCGCCTTCCAGGCCTTTGCCGAGGCGGACGTGGAGCTGGCGGTGCTGGAGGTGGGCCTGGGGGGCCGGCTCGATGCCACCACGGTGCACCCCGATCGCCAGGTGCTGGCCCTGGCGGCCATCGGCCTGGATCACACCGAACATCTCGGCCCCACCCTGGCCGCCATCGCCGCGGAGAAGGCGGGGGTGATGCACGCCGGGGCCATCGCCGTGAGCGGCCCGCAACAGCCCGAGGCGGCGGCGGTGCTGGAACGGGAAGCCCGCAGCCGCAGCTGCGAACTGCGCTGGGTGGAACCCCTGCCGCCGGCCAGCGCTGGGGGGCCTGTGCTGGGGCTGCGGGGCGAACTGCAGCGCCTCAATGGCGCCGTGGCCCTGGGCAGCGCCAATGCCCTGGCGGAGCGGGGCTGGCCGATCACCGCTGCCGCCATCCAGCGGGGGCTGGCGGAGGCCCGCTGGCCCGGCCGGCTGGAGCGGCGCCTCCACCGGGGCCATCCGCTGCTGGTGGATGGGGCCCACAACCCTCCGGCGGCGGCGGCCCTGCGCCGGGAGCTGGATGCCGAAGCCGGCGAAACGGCGGCCCCACGGCGCTGGCTGCTGGGCATCCAGCGCCACAAGGACGCCCCGGAGCTGCTGCGGATGCTGCTGCGACCCGGCGATGCCGTGCGGCTGGTGCCGCTGCCGGAGCACAGCAGCTGGACGGCCGCGGAGCTGCAGCCTGCCTGCGCCGCCGCGCTCACCCAGGGCGATTCGGATCTCGACGCCAACCTCGACTGGCTGATCGGGTCGGAGGCCCTGCCGGTGGTGGCGGGCTCGCTCTACCTGGTGGCGGCGGTGCTGCCCCGGCTGGAGGCGACAGACTGAAGCCAGCCGCGCCATCGCCATGACCCGCCCCTGCCCGAGCCGGCCCCTGGCCCGGCTGGCGGCCCTGCTGGTGCTGCTGCTGGCCCTGGCGGCCCCCTGGGGCCCTCCCGCCCAGGCCCTCGACACCGCCGCCGGCGTGGGCCTCCAGGATCGCGCCCTGTTCCAGGACACGGTGGATTACACCCTCACCAACCAGAGCGGCAAGGATTTCTCCGGCCAGCAGCTGGCCAACACCTCCTTCGCCGGCGCCGTGGGCAAGGGCGCCAACTTAGCCGGGGCCAACCTGCACGGCGCGATCCTCACCCAGGCGGCCTTCCCCCAGGCCAACTTCCATGGCGCCGATCTCTCGGATGCCCTGATGGACCGCACCGACATGAGCGGCACCGATCTGCGGGGAGCGGTGCTGGTGGGGGTGATCGCCTCCGGCGGCAACTTCAGCGGCGCCGATGTGACGGACGCCGATTTCAGCGATGCCCTGCTGGATCGGGTGGATCAGCGGCTGCTGTGCCAGAGCGCCAGCGGCACCAACCCGATCACCGGCGCCGACACCCGCGCCTCCCTGGGCTGCTGAAGTCCACCGGCCTCGTTCAGACCCGCTCCAGCCAGCCCCGCAGCTTGCCGGGATTCAGCAGGCCTGCCGGGTCGTAGGCGGCCTTGGCGGCCACCTGATCGGCATCCACCACCCCCAGCCCCCCGTCTTCCACGCTGAGCACGTGGGGGTTGAACAGGATGCAGCCCAGGTCTCGGGCCTGGTCGATCAGCGCTTGCAGGGCCTCCGACCCTCGCCAGCGCACCAGCGGCAGGCAGGCCAGGCGCTGCACGCCCTGGCTGCGCACGGCCTCCAGGTGCCAGAGCAGATCGTCGCCCCAGCGGGCCCGCAGGGCCGCCAGGGCCGGCCCCTCCGGCTGGGGCAGCACCAGCTGCAGGTAGGTGAAGCCCGGCTCGCGGGCGCGCACATGCAGGGTGGTGTGGTTCCAGGTGAGTTCCCGCAGGGGGATGCCCCGGCTCTGCCCCTGGGGGGCCTGCCAGAGCAGCCGGCCGCCCAGCTGCGGCACCAGGCCCTCCAGCAGCGGCAGGGCATCGGGCGCCGCCAGCAGCAGCAGGCGATGCCCACCGCCATCGGCCTCCGGACAGCCCTGGGGCCAGGGCAGCCGCGCCGCCACCGGTGCCTCCAGCAGGCAGAGGGCATTGAGCTCCAGGGCCGAGGCGGGCAGCTGCTGGGCCGCCGCCAGGGCCTGCTCCCAGCCGGCAAACTCCAGCACCAGCTGCCGCCAGGCCACCGCCGCGCTGCTGGCCATGGTTAGGGCCGTGATGATGCCATTGCAGCCGTAGGCGTGGTTGATCGGCCTGGCCGCGGCCGCATCCAGCTGCAGCACGCGGGGCTCGGGCTCCACGGTGATCAGCTCCATCCCCAGCAGGTGGCCGGGATCCCGCAGGAACCCCCAGCGCAGGGAACCGATGCCGCCGGAGCCCCCGGCCACAAAGCCCCCCAGGCTGGCGGTGCGCACGGTGCTGGGCAGCAGACGCAGGGCCCGGCCCCGCGCCTGCAGCTGCTGGTCGAGATCGGCCAGCAGGATGCCCGGCTCCGCACAGAACACACCGCTGCTGGCATCCAGCTCCAGCAGGCGATTGAGGCCGGTGATGTCGAGCACCAGGCCGCCCGCCAGGGGCACGCACTGGCCGTAGTTGCCGGTGCCGGCACCCCGCAGGGTGAGGCTGACGCCATGGCGGGCGCAGGCCGCCGCCACCCGCCGCACCTGCTCGCTGCTGGAGGCCTTCACCCCCAGTTGGGCGCGGCGCCCCTGCAACAGCGGCGCCAACACGGGGGAATACACAAACGCATCGGCCGAGAGGGCCTCCAACTGCTCGGCGGCCTGCAGGGGCTGCAGGCCGGCCGCCCGCAGATCCGCCGCCAGGGCCTCCAGCTGGGCGGGGCTGGCCGGCGGCGGCAGCGGCTGGGGCAGGGCGGCTGGCAGCGAGGGGCTGATCGGCATCAGGGCAGCGCAGGCAGGGCGGCGAGGCGGGGATCGGGCTGCTCCCCCGGGGGCGGCGGCAGCCACTGGCCGGCCCGCAGCACCCGCCGCTGGGGCGAGCGGGCCAGCAGCTCGCTCCAGCTTGATGCCCCCAGCACGAGCAGGTCGGCCGGCGCGCCGGGGCGCACCACGCCATCCCACTCCAGCTGCAGCAGCCGCGAGGGCACCGTGGTGAAGGGCATCAACCCCTGGCGGCTCCAGGGGGCCAGCTGGGCGGTGAGCAGGGCCAGCCGCAGCGGTTCGAGCGGATCGAAATCGCCGCCTGGAAACCAGGGGTCCTGCACGTTGTCGGCGCCGATGGCCACCGGCACACCGGCCTGCTGCAGCAAACGCACCGGCGCCAGGGGCCGCTCGGCGGTGGTGAGCTGGTGGCGGCGACCCAGCAACCAGAAGTTGGTGCTGGGCAGGGCCACCACCGCCAGCTCCAGGGCGGCCATGCGCTCCACCAGCCGGCGCCGCGGCCCCTCCGCCAGCAGACCAAGGCTGCTGCTGTGGCTGCAGCAGATCGGCACCGCCGGGCGCTGGCGCTCCAGCAGGTCCACCAGCAAGCGCACGCCGCGGCCCGGTTGCTCGCCCCCCTCATCCACGTGCAGATCGATGCCGCAGCCCAGCCGATCGGCGAGGCGCAGCAGCCTCAACAGATCCTGGCGATCCGCCTGGCCGCGGGGGTAGGGCGGCCCCAGCACGCCGCCCAGCAGACCACCGGCCCGGGCCACCCGCACCGCCAGGGCCTCCCCCGCCGCTGAGCCCCAGAAAGCCAGCGGCACCAGGGCCACCAGCTGCAGTGCCATGCGCCCCCGCCAGCGCTCCCGCAACGCCAGCAGGGCCTCCCAGCTGGGCTCCGCCACCGCTCCGCCGCTGTCCACATGGCTGCGCAGGCCCCGCAGACCCTGCCGCCAGGCCCGCTGCAGGGCCGCTTCGCCCCGCTCCAGCACCTGCGCCGCGCTGCGGAGCTCCCCCTCGCGCAGGTTGGCGGCCAGGGCGCCCGCCATGGTGCCGGCCCGGTTGGGAAAGCTGCTCCAGCTGAAGGCCTTGTCGAGATGCACGTGGGCATCCACCAGGGGCGTCAAGGCCAGGGGCAGGGAATCCGTTCCCGGCGCGGCGGCCAGGGCGTGGATGGCCGCCACGCGCCCCTCGGCCAGCTGCAGCTCCACGGCCAGCAGCCCATCGGCGTCGCCGCAGGGGAGATCGACCCGCTGGGGATCCAGCAGTGCTCGGGGCAGGCGCAACCGCAGGCTTGCCGCCATCAGCGCTGGGCCGGCTCGGTGTTGCTGGAGGCCTTCAGCAGCACCAGCTGCCCGGCCCCCGCCAGGGTGAGGGCCTGGTAGCGGGGCACCGACACACCTGGCAGCACGGCCTGGCCACCCACCTCAGTGGTGTAGAGGCTGAACAGCCCCAGATTGGTGCGATGGGTGCCCTGGGCGGCGATCGCCCCGAGGGCATGGCGCTGGCTGGCGATCAAGCGCGGGCAGTCGCGCACCACCAGCTGCACCACCATCGGCAGGCCATGGCTGCCGCACAGCTCGTGGGAGGCCAGCTCCACCAGCTGCTCGCCGGCGAAGGCCTCGAACTCCACCGGGCCCGGATTGCTCCAGGCCAGCGCCGCGCCCACTCCGGCCGTCAGCGCAGCCCAGGGCCACCAGGAACCACCACCAGAGCAGGCCATGCCAAACCGCCGCACCACACGTTGATAAGATGGCCAAGCCCTGGCGGGCGTAGCCAAGTGGTTAAGGCAGCGGATTGTGATTCCGCCATTCGGGGGTTCAAGTCCCCTCGCTCGCCCCTTCCACCACCCCCGGCGGCTCCCTGAGCCATCGGGGGTTTCATCTATGGCAGCGCAGACGGTTGCAGCGGAGAGACGGGCAAGGCGTCCAGCAGCCCATCCCCGCCCTGCCGCACCGGATCACAGCAGGGCAGGCCGGTGGCGGCACCGATCTGCGCCACGGCGGCCGCGGCCGCGGCCGGCGCCAATGCAGCGGTGTTGAGGGCGATGGCCCGCACCCGTGGCCGAAGGCCATCGGGGCGCCCCAGGGCCGCCAGCGCCTCCGTGCAGGCGATCAACTCCGGCAGGGGCGGAATCGCCACCGCTGGCGCCCCCGGCCGGGTGCGCACGTGGGTCTGGCCGGCGCGATGCACCAGCAGCAGATCCGTGGGCTGGCTGCCGCGCATCAGCGGCAGGGTGGCCGTGGATCCCGGATGGGCCAACGAGCCCTGGCCCTCCACCAGCACGAGGGCCTCGGCGCCGGCCCCCTCGGCGGCGGCCAGTACGGCCCGCTCCACGGCGCCGGCGGCGTAGTCCACCCGCACGGCATCGAGGGCCACCCCCTGGCCACTGATCAGGATCCCCGCCTGGCCCGTGCCCACAAAGCGGGCCTCACGGCCGCGGCGCCGGGCGGCGGCCAAAAGCTCCAGGCAGGCGCTCATCTTGCCCACGGCCATGTCTGTTCCCACCGCCAACAACCGCCGGCAGGGCAGGGCGGCGGCGCGGGCGGTGGCCACCTCCAGGCCCTGGGGCTCCAGGCGCAGATCCCAGATCCACTGGCCCGGAGCCAGGGGCACCGCGGCGAACTCCGGATCGTCCGCCAGGCGGCTGTGCAGCCCGCTGGCCAGATTCAGGCCGGCCCGCAAGGCCACCAGCACATCGGCGCGCATCTCCACCGGCAAACGACCGCCGGAGGGGGCCAGGCCCACCACCGCCACCGCCGGGCCGCAGGCCAGGGCCTCCGCCATCGAGGCCACCACGGGCAGCGGCCTAGGGATGCCGGTGATCGCCTCGAGATCACCGCCGGCATGGGCCGGATCGATCACGGCCACGATCGGCCCCGGGCGGTAGCGCAGCATCGCCAGGCCGGTCTTGCCGGAGAGGTTGTCGAGGCCGCCGTGCAGCAACAGCACCAGCGGGGCATCGGGGCTGAGCATCAGGAAACCTCCCGGTTCGCCAGCGGCAGCGCCTGCGACCCCAGGCCCGGCCGCGGCGAGGGCCGCAGCACGTCGCCCTGGCGCTCAGGACCTTCATACGGATCGTCGAGCAGGTTGAGGTGGCTGTCGAGATCGGGCCAGCGCACCAGCGGCAGCAGCTGGGCCCCAGCGCTGTTCAGCAGGCCGCCGTCGGAATAGCAGCCCAGCATCACCCCCAACCCCAGCCGCCGGGCCGTGCGCGCCATCAGCAGGCCCTCCCCCAGGCCACCGCACTTCACCAGCTTGATGTTGATGCCGTCCACATGGGGGGCCAGGCGCAGCAGATCGGCCAGGTCCCAGCAGCTCTCATCGGCGATCAGCGGGATCGGCGCCACACCGCGCAGGGCCGCGAAGCCAGCCGTGTCGGCCGCGGCATCGTTGAGCGGCGCCAGGGGCTGCTCCACCAGCGCCACCCCCTGCTCTGCCAGCCAGGGAATCATCGCGTGGGCCGTGGCCAGATCCCAGCCGCCGTTGGCATCCACCTGCAGCAGATCACCGGGCCGCAGGGCGCCGCGCACCGCCTGCACCAGGGCCCGGTCGTGCTCCGATCCATCGGGGCTGCCCAGCTTGAGCTTGATGCGGGTGGCCGGCAGCTGCAGCCGCCAGCGCTCGAGCCGCGCCAGCACAGCCGAGGGCTCCCCCAGCCCGAGGGTCACGCTGGTGGCGACACAGGCACTCGGATCCAGGCTCCAGAGCCGGTGCAGCGGCTGATTCCACCGCTGGCCCCACCAATCGTGCAGGGCCAGATCGAGGCCGCAACGGGCCGGAGGGCTCAGGCTCGCCAGCAGTGGCTCCAGGGCCTGCAGCGGCTGCGGCTCCAGACCCTCCAGCCGGGGCGCCAAGGCCTCCAGCTCGGCGGCGATGGCGTCGGTGTCGTAGGCGCGGTGGCCGGTGTCGAAGCCACCGGTCTCCCCCAGGCCGCGGCTGCCGTCGTGGTCGAGCTGCACCACCAGATGCTCCACGGCGGCCGTGCTGCCGCGGCTGATGGCCAGCGGCACGGCCTTGGTGAGGCGAAAGCGGCGCAGGCTCAGACGCATCGGCAGTGGCGCATCGGCAACGCACATCCCAGCCGGCGACGCAGCCGCCGGCTGGCCTCAAGCTGGCACGGATTGCCCCAGGCGGCACGCGGCCACCGCGGGCCCGGGATCAGCTCAGAGCCACTCTCCTGAAATCTGTACAGATCGAGCGCTTCTGTACAGATTTCAGGAGAGTGCGGCCGAGGGCCACCACCCAGGACATCCGCTGCGGGCCAGCGCCGGTTCGCCCATGGCCGAGACTGAACCCATGAGCACGGCACTCCCCACCAGCCCAGCACCCACAACCGCGGCCGGCCGCGGCAGCTACTGGATCACCACCTTCGGCTGCCAGATGAACAAGGCGGATTCCGAGCGCATGGCCGGGATCCTGGAATCCATGGGCTACCGCGAGGCCCAGGCGGAGCTGGAGGCCGATCTGGTGCTCTACAACACCTGCACCATCCGCGACAACGCGGAACAGAAGGTGTACAGCTACCTGGGTCGCCAGGCCCAGCGCAAGCGGGCCAACCCCCACCTCACCCTGGTGGTGGCCGGCTGTGTGGCCCAGCAGGAGGGCGAATCGCTGCTGCGGCGGGTGCCGGAGCTGGATCTGGTGATGGGTCCCCAGCACGCCAACCGCCTCGATGTGCTGCTGGCCCAGGTGGAGCAGGGCCAGCAGGTGGTGGCCACCGAAGAGCACCACATCCTCGAAGACATCACCACCGCCCGGCGCGACAGCCAGGTGTGCGGCTGGGTGAACGTGATCTACGGCTGCAACGAGCGCTGCACCTATTGCGTGGTGCCCTCGGTGCGCGGCAAGGAGCAGTCGCGCCTGCCCGAAGCCATCCGCCTAGAAATGGAAGGGCTGGCGGCCCAGGGGTTCAAGGAGATCACCCTGCTGGGCCAGAACATCGATGCCTACGGGCGTGATCTGCCCGGCATCACCCCCGAGGGCCGCCGCGCCCACACCCTCACCGATCTGCTGCACCACGTGCACGATGTGGAGGGCATCGAGCGGATCCGCTTCGCCACCAGTCATCCCCGCTACTTCACCGAGCGGCTGATCGACGCCTGCGCCGAGCTGCCCAAGCTGTGCGAGCACTTCCACATCCCCTTCCAGAGCGGCGATGACGCCGTGCTCAAGGCCATGGCCCGCGGCTACACGGTGGATCGCTACCGCCGCATCATCGAGCGCATCCGCGAGCGCATGCCCGATGCGGCCATCAGCGCTGATGTGATCGTGGCCTTCCCCGGCGAAACCGACGCCCAGTACCGCCGCACCCTGGATCTGATCGAGGAGATCGGCTTCGACCAGGTGAACACCGCCGCCTACTCGCCGCGGCCCAACACCCCGGCGGCCGACTGGCCCGATCAGCTGCCCGAAACCGTGAAGGTTGACCGCCTGCAGGAACTCAATGCCCTGGTGGAGCGCAAGGCCCGCGAGCGCAGCGCCCGCTACGCCGGCCGCATCGAGCAGGTTCTGGTGGAGGGCACCAACCCCAAGGACCCGCAGCAGGTGATGGGCCGCACCCGCACCAACCGGCTCACCTTCTTCCCGGCCGAACGCCCCCCGGTTGCCGGCGCAGCGGCAGGCAGCTGGCAACCGGGCGATCTGGCGGCGGTGCGCATCGAGGCCGTGCGGGCCTTCTCCCTGAGCGGGGTGGCGGCCCCATCCACCCACCCTGGTGCGGCGCCGGATCGCTGATACGTTTGGCCCCTCTGTGCCTGCGCCCATGGCTGCCGCCCCCACCCACCTCGGCCTGGTGTTCGGGGGAGCCTCCGGGGAGCATGCGGTGTCGATCCGCTCGGCCAACACCGTGGCCGGCGCCCTGCGCCGCGGCGCCAATGCCGAGCGCTACCGGCTGAGCTGCTTCTACATCGACCGGCAGGGCCACTGGTGGCCGCCGGCGGTGGCTGAGATGGTGCTGGCCAAGGGCAGCCCCGCCAGCGCCGAAGATCTACCCGCCGCACCCCTGCGCCCCGGCTTCCAGGGCTTCCCCGAAGGTGCCCTGGATGTGCAGGTGTGGGTGCCGGTGCTGCATGGCCCCAACGGCGAAGACGGCACGATCCAGGGGCTGTTCAGCCTGATGCAGGTGCCCTTCGTGGGCTCCGGGGTGCTGGGTTCGGCCGTGGGCATGGACAAGCAGGCGATGAAGGCCGCCTTTGCCGCCGCCGGCTTGCCGCAGGTGCCCTATGCCTGCGTGGATGCCGAAGAGCTGGAGCACGACCGTGAGGCCCTGCTCAACCGGCTGGAGCAGCAGCTGGGCTACCCCTGCTTCATCAAGCCCGCCAACCTGGGCTCTTCGGTGGGCATCAGCAAGGCCACCAACCGCGCCGAGCTGCTGGCGGGGCTGCGGGAGGCCGCCGGCCACGACCCACGGCTGGTGGTGGAACAGGGTGTGCAAGCCCGCGAGCTGGAATGCGCCGTGCTGGGCAACCGCCAGATGCAGGCCTCGGTGCTGGGGGAGATCTGCTTCGATGCCGACTGGTACGACTACGAGACCAAGTACAGCGACGGCAAGAGCCACACCGTGATCCCGGCCGAGGTACCCTCCGCCCTAGCCGAGCGGGCGCGGGAGATGGCCATCGCCGCCTGCCGTGCGGTGGGTGCGGCGGGCCTCTCGCGGGTGGACTTCTTCTACGAGCAGGCCAGCGGCCAGCTGTGGCTCAACGAGATCAACACCCTGCCGGGCTTCACCAGCCAGAGCATGTACCCGATGCTGTGGGAGGCCAGCGGGTTACCGCTTGAAGAACTGGTGCACCAGTTGGTGCAACTGGCGCAAGAATCGGGCGCATCGGCGCATCGGAGGGCTGAAGCCGCATGAGTCATGGGCTGCTGTGGCTGCCGCTGCTGGTGGTGTTCCCCCTGCTCACGGCATTGGGCTGGCTGGAGCGCCGCCGCCAGCGGCTGTTCAGGGCCTGGGCCGAGGGGGCGGAGCTGGCCAAGCTCGACGACTGCGGTGGCGCCCGCCTGCTCAATGGCGTGGTGAGCTGGAGCGTGTTTGAGTCGGGCAAGCTCACCCCCAAGGACAGCTTCGAGGTGAAGACCCTGGAACTGGTGGAGCTGCTGGCCCTCGGCTCCGGGGAGGCACCGCTCACCGAGGAGGCCCAGGGGGCCTGCCGACTGCGGCTGGTGGGGGGCGGCCAGCAGAAGGATCTCCCCTTCTCGGATGCCGAGCGAGCACGCCGCTGGATGGCGGAGCTGATGGCCCGCTCCCGCTGCGAGCTGTGAGTCAGGCTCTGGGCCCCACCACTGCGGAGCGGCGGCACCAGCTCCGGCAGCAACGCCGCCGCGACCGGCTCAAGCAGCTCTGGCGCATCCTGGTGCTGAGCGGCAGTGCCGCCGGTCTGGGCTGGCTGCTGCTGCGGGAGGGCTGGGTGGTGCAGAGCCCCAACCAGGTGATCGTGCTGGGCAGCCGCCAGGTGAACCGCGAGCAGGTGATCCGCGAGGGGGGCCTGCGCTTCCCGTTGTCGCTGCTGGCCGTGAGCCCCCAGCAGCTGCGCAGCCGTCTGGCCGCAAGCCTGCCGGTGGAACAGGTGCAGGTGAGCCGGCTGATGCTGCCGCCGCGGCTGCGGATCGAACTGGTCGACCGGGAGGCCGTGGCCCAGGCCCAGCGCCGCACCGGCCGGGGCGAGGAAAACGGCTATGTGGATCGGCTCGGCAACTGGATGAGCAGCCGCCAGCAACGCAGTGGCGGCAGCGCCTCCCTGCCCCAGGTGCGCGTGATCGGGTGGCAGCAGCGGCTGCGGGAACCCCTGGCCCTGGTGCTGGCCAAACGCGATCAGCTGGGCAGCCGGCTGGAGGAGATTCACTTCGAGGCCAACGGCAACCTGGGGCTGCGCACCGCCACCCTCGGCAGCGTGCACCTGGGCCCTCCCGATGAGCGGCTACCCCGCCGCCTGGAGGTGCTGCAGCATCTCTCCCGTCAGCTGCCCCAGCAACTCAAGAAGCTGCAGGTGCAATCGATCGATCTCAGCGATCCCGAAAAGCCCGAACTCGGCCTGCCAGGACAGCCAACCACCACTACATCCCAGGCTGGGAGCACAACATCCCAGGCCGGAGCGCCTGGATCACAGCCCGGGTTGCCTGGATCACAGCCCGGGGTGCCTGGATCACAGCCCGGCGCGACTGGCCGCAGCCGGCAGTGAAAACCACCCGCAAACCATGACAGCCCGTTGCCGGAGCGAGAGGAACGCGCAAAGGTGTGCTGATTCTCGGTCCTGTTTGGACCCATCAACGACATAATGCTGCTCAGCATGAATGGCATGGGACCTTCCATGGAGATCGCACCCGAAGGCCTCAGCACCGCCACCAGCAATGGCTCCAGCGGGATCGTGCCGAGCCAGTCGGCACGCATTGAGGTGATCGGCGTTGGCGGTGGCGGCAGCAATGCCGTGAACCGCATGATCGCCTCCGATCTCCAGGGGGTGGGCTACCGGGTGCTGAACACCGACGCCCAGGCGCTGCTGCAGTCGGCCGCCAAGCAGAGGGTGCAGCTGGGCCAGAAGCTCACCCGCGGCCTCGGGGCCGGCGGCAATCCGGCCATCGGCCAGAAGGCGGCCGAGGAATCCCGCACCGATCTGGCCCAGACCCTTCAGGGTGCCGATCTGGTGTTCATCGCCGCCGGCATGGGTGGCGGCACCGGCACGGGTGCCGCTCCCGTGGTGGCGGAAGTGGCCAAGGAGTGCGGTGCCCTCACCGTGGGCATCGTCACCAAGCCATTCGGCTTTGAGGGGCGCCGCCGCATGCGTCAGGCCGAGGAGGGCATCGCCCGCCTGAGCGAGCACGTGGACACCCTGATCGTGATCCCCAACGACCGCCTGCGCGATGCCATCGCCGGGGCTCCCCTGCAGGAGGCCTTCCGCGCCGCCGACGACGTGCTGCGGATGGGCGTGAAGGGCATCAGCGACATCATCACCAGGCCCGGCCTGGTGAACGTGGACTTCGCCGATGTGCGCTCGGTGATGACCGACGCCGGCACCGCCCTGCTGGGCCTGGGTGTGGGCTCCGGTCGCTCACGGGCCACGGAGGCGGCCCAGGCCGCCATCAGCAGCCCCCTGCTGGAAGCCGCCCGCATCGACGGCGCCAAGGGCTGCGTGATCAACATCAGCGGCGGCAAGGACATGACCCTTGAGGACATGACCACCGCCTCGGAGGTGATCTACGACGTGGTGGATCCCGAGGCCAACATCATCGTGGGCGCCGTGGTGGACGAGCGACTGGAAGGGGAGATCCACGTGACCGTGATCGCCACCGGTTTCGAGGGTGGCGGCCCCTACCGCCCCGCCGAACGCTCCCTGGCCAGCTTCACCAGTGGCAGCACCAGCGAGCCCAGCGGCGCCGCCATCCCCTCCTTCCTGCTGAATCGCCAGCAGAACAGCTGAGGCGCGACACGCACCGGCCGGAAACGCGGCCTTGGTGCGAACCCTCCGGCTGGGCGCTGCAGTTGGGTGACCCGGAGTCCACGCCTGCTCGGAGCATCCCGTGTGGCTGCTCCCTTCCGGTCCTGACCAGATTTAGGCGTCCGGGCCGCGTGGGTCCGAGTCGGTTGGATGCTAGCAATGGGCCCTGGCTATCGAGGCTCTCGCCCCTTGCGTCCCGCGGATCTGCTCAGCCACAAGCGGGAAGGCCGTGCCATCGCCGTGCTCACCGCTTGGGACGCCCTCTCTGCCGCCCTGGTGGAGGAGGCCGGCGCCGATGTGATCCTGGTGGGCGACTCCCTGGCGATGGTGGTGCTGGGCCATGCCACCACCCTGCCGGTCACGCTCGAGGAGATGATCCTCCACACCCGCGCCGTGGGCCGGGGGCTGCGGCGGCCCATCGGCCAGCGGCCGCTGATCGTGACCGACCTGCCCTTCCTCAGCTATCAGTGCGGCCTCGACGACGCCGTGGCCGCCGCGGGCCTGGTGCTGAAGGACAGCCCGGCGGCGGCGGTGAAGCTGGAGGGGGGTGAACCCGAAACCGTGGCGGTGGTGGATCGGCTGGTGCGTGCCGGCATCCCGGTGATGGGCCATCTGGGGCTCACGCCGCAGTCGGTGCATCAACTGGGCTACCGCCGTCAGGCCAACGACCCCATCAGCCAGGAACGCCTGCGCCGCAGGGCCCTCGACCTGCAGGCCGCCGGCTGCTTCTCCCTGGTGCTGGAGCACGTGCCCGGCCCCGTGGCCGCCCAGCTGAGCGCCGAGCTGGAGATTCCGGTGATCGGCATCGGCGCCGGTGAGCACTGCGACGGCCAGGTGCGCGTCACCGCCGACCTGCTGGGCCTCACCGAACGGCAGCCCCCCTTCTGCCCGCCGCTGCTCAACGGCCGCCAGCTGGGGGTGGAGGCCCTCAGGGGCTGGGTGGCGGGGCTGGCCTCTCCCCCACGCCCGGCCGCTGAACTGAGCGCTGATCTGAGCGCTGATCCCACCACGCCAGCAGCTCCCGCAACACCCCATTGCTGAGGGCCAGCCCCTCTGGATCCGAGAGGCGCCAGCGGGGGCCCTCCCGCAGCAGCCAGCCCCGCTCGATCGCGGGCTGCCAGCGCCGCAGCAGCGGCTCCAGGTCTGCCGGCGTCAGGCCCGCCTCGCCGGCCAGGGCCCACAGGCTCACCCCCTCCCGCCGCCGCAGCCCCACCATCAGCCGCTCATCGAAGGGCATCGGCTCGCCGGGCCCGCATCCCTCAGCGGCGGCGGCGCCACCCTGCCGCAGCCAGGCCCCGTAGGCCTCGCGGGTGCGGGGGCGGGCCTGCCGCGAACCCCAGGGGGCGGCCGTGGCCCCCATGCCGAACCCCCACCAGCCGGCACCACTCCAATACACGCGGTTGTGGCGGGAGGCGTGGCCGGGCTGGGCGTAGTTGGAAATCTCGTAATGGCCGTAGCCCGCGGCCGCCAGCTGCCGTGCCGTGAGCTCCATCAGGTCGGCCGCCAGATCCGGCTCCGGCAGATCCAGCTGGCCCCGGGCCTCCAAGCGCTCAAACACCGTGCCCGGCTCCACGATCAGGTCGTACACCGAGAGGTGGGGCGGCCCCAGGGCAATGGCCTGCCGCAACTGGGCCTGCCAGTGCTCCAGGGTTTGGCCCGGCAGCCCCTGGAGCAGATCCAGGCTCCAGCTGGCCAGCTCGCCGCGGCGGCGGGCCGCCTCCAGCCAGCCGGCGGCCTGGAGCAGATCGGCGCGGCGGTGGCGCCGGCCCAGCCGCTCCAGCACCGCATCATCGAAGCTCTGACCCCCCATGCTCACCCGGTTCACGCCGGCGGCCAGATGGCCGGCCAGACGCTCGGCATCGAAGCTGGCGGGATCCATCTCCAGGGTCACCTCGGCCCCGGGGGCCAGGCCATAGCGCCGCCGCAGGGCCTGCAGCAGCTGGCGCAACTGCCCGGGGCTGAGCATCGAGGGCGTGCCGCCCCCCACATACACCGTGGAGAGGGGCGGCCCGGCCGGTGCCCCGTTGATCTCGGCCTGCAGCAGCTCCAGGTAGGCGGCGATGGAGCGGGAGTGCTCCCCATCGGCGTGGTCGCCCAGGGGCACCACCGGGAAATCGCAATAGAAGCAACGCCGATGGCAGAAGGGGATGTGCAGGTAGGCGCTGCGGGGCGGCCAGCGGCAGCGGGATGGGTGTGGGTTCACAGGCAAGGCCGGTTAACGCCCACGGCCAGCGCCCCCGGGATCGGGCATGCTGCCTCCACAAAGCCCGTTGAAGCCACAGCACCGGTCATGGTGGACACCCTCATCCTGGTGCTGTTTGTGGTGTCCGGCGCCGCCGCCGGCTGGCTGGGGGTCGACCTGCTGCCGGAGCAGCAGCTGATCCGCATCCAGAACCTGGAGCAGCTCAGCTGGATCTTGGGGGGCGCCGGCGCCCTGGCGGGCCTGCTGGCGGGGGTGGTGTTCCAGCAACTGCGGCGGCGATTGATGCAGCAGGTGCGCACCATGCCCACCGACCTGCTGGTGAGCCGCGCCGTGGGGCTGATCCTGGGGCTGCTGGTGGCCAACCTGCTGATTTCACCGATCCTGTTTCTCTCCCTCCCCTGGGAGCTGGTGCTGGTGAAGCCCCTGGCGGCGGTGGCGGCCAACGTGTTCTTCGGGGTGTCGGGCTACAACCTGGCGGAGGTGCACGGGCGCACCCTGCTGCGGCTGTTCAACCCCAACAGCACCGAGGCCCTGCTGGTGGCCGATGGGGTGTTGATGCCCGCCAGCGCCAAGATCCTCGACACCAGCGTGATCATCGACGGCCGCATCCGCGGCCTGCTGGATTCGGGCCTGCTGGAGGGGCAGGTGATCGTGGCCCAGAGCGTGATCGACGAGCTGCAGGCCCTGGCCGATTCCGCCAACACCGAGAAGCGGGGCAAGGGGCGCCGCGGCCTCAAGCTGCTCAGCGAGCTGCGGGAGCGCCATGGGCGCCGGCTGGTGGTGAACACCACCCGCTACGAGGGCAGCGGCGTGGACGAGAAGCTGCTCAAGCTCACCGCCGACACCGGCGGCACCCTGCTCACCGCCGACTACAACCTGGCCAAGGTGGCCGAGGTGCAGGATCAGAAGGTGCTGAACCTGAGCGAGCTGGTGATCGCCCTGCGGCCGGAGGTGCAGCCGGGCGACGAGCTCAACCTCAAGATCGTGCGCGATGGCAAGGAGGCCAGCCAGGGGGTGGGCTACCTGGAGGACGGCACGATGGTGGTGGTGGACGGCGCCCACGGCCGCAGCGGCGAGCGGCTGCCGGTGGTGGTCACCGGTGCCCTGCAGACGCCGACGGGCCGCATGGTGTTCGCCCGGCTGGAGCCAGCGGATGGGGAGGCCGGAGCCGCGCCGGCCACCCCCAGGCCCGTGCCACCCAATCCCGCCCGCAGCAGCAAGGGGAAATCCGTCCCCAAACGGTCAGGCAAGGGGGATCAGGACCCCGCAAACCCCCGCTAGGCTCCCGGTTCAGGCCTGCAGGACCCCCCGGATGTCGGCGTCAGCCCCCTACTACGGCGATTCCGCCGTGATGCGCACTCCGCCGCCCGACCTGCCCTCGCTGCTGCTCAAGGAGCGCATCGTGTACCTCGGGCTGCCGCTGTTCAGCGACGATGACGCCAAGCGGCAGATGGGCATCGACGTGACCGAGCTGATCATCGCCCAGCTGCTCTATCTGGAGTTCGACAACCCGGAGAAGCCGATCTTCTTCTACATCAACTCCACGGGCACGAGCTGGTATTCGGGCGATGCCATCGGCTTTGAAACCGAGGCCTTCGCCATCGCCGACACGATCCGCTACGTGAAGCCCCCGGTGCACACCATCTGCATCGGCCAGGCCATGGGCACCGCCGCCATGATCCTCTCCGCTGGCACCAAGGGCCACCGGGCCGCCCTCCCCCACGCCTCGATCGTGCTGCACCAGCCCCGCAGCGGTGCCCGCGGCCAGGCCAGCGACATCCAGATCCGGGCCAAGGAGGTGCTGCACAACAAGCAGACCATGCTCGAGATGCTCGCGGCCAACACCGGCAAGAGCGTGGAACAGCTCAGCAAGGATTCCGACCGCATGACCTACCTCACCGCCCAGGAGGCGATGGAGTACGGCCTGATCGACCGGGTGCTCACCAGCCAGAAGCAGCTGCCCAATGCCCTCACGGCCTCCGCCGGAGCCGGCGTCAGCCCCGGCAACCCCGGCATCAGCTGAGGAGCCCAGCGCCTCCAACCCCACCACCACCGGACCCCACCGCCCTTTCCGCCATGCCCATCGGCACCCCCAGCGTTCCCTACCGCCTGCCCGGCAGCCAGTACGAGCGCTGGGTTGACATCTACACGCGCCTGGGCGTGGAGCGGATCCTGTTCCTGGGCTCGGAGGTGAACGACGCCATCGCCAACAGCCTGGTGGCGCAGATGCTCTATCTCGATTCCGAGGACAGCTCCAAGCCGATCTACCTCTACATCAACTCTCCGGGTGGGTCGGTGACCGCTGGCCTGGCGATCTACGACACGATCCAGTATGTGAAGAGCGAGGTGGTGACCATCTGCGTGGGTCTGGCGGCCTCCATGGGCGCCTTCCTGCTGGCGGCCGGCACCAAGGGCAAGCGGCTGGCCCTGCCCCACAGCCGGATCATGATCCACCAGCCCCTGGGCGGCACCAGCCAGCGCCAGGCCTCCGACATCGAGATCGAGGCCCGCGAGATCCTGCGTATCAAGGACATGCTCAACCAGAGCATGGCGGACATGACCGGCCAGCCCCTGACGAAGATCGAGAAGGACACCGACCGCGACTACTTCCTCAGCGCCGCCGAGGCGGTGGAGTACGGCCTGATCGATCGCGTGATCGCCCATCCCACGGAGGCCCAGGGAGCGGCTTGAGCAACGGGCCTGAACGGCGCTTGCGTAAGCTCGACCCCTGCCACGCCCGGATCCGACGCCCTGATGGCCAAGCTCTACTACGACACCGACGCTGACCTCAGCCTGCTGAACGGCAAGACGGTGGCCATCATTGGCTATGGCTCCCAGGGCCATGCCCACGCCCTCAACCTCAAGGACAGCGGCGTGAACGTGGTGGTGGGCCTCTACGAGGGCAGCCGCTCGGCCGAGAAGGCCAAGGCCGATGGCCTGGAGGTGCTGAGCGTGGCCGATGCCTCTGCCAAGGCCGACTGGATCATGGTGCTGCTGCCCGATGAATTCCAGAAAGCCGTCTACGACAAGGAGATCGCGCCCCACCTGAGCGCCGGCAAGGTGCTGAGCTTTGCCCACGGCTTCAACATCCGCTTCGAGCTGATCAAGCCCCCCGCCGACGTGGACGTGGTGATGATCGCCCCCAAGGGCCCCGGCCACACCGTGCGCTGGGAATACCAGAACGGCATGGGTGTGCCTGCCCTGTTCGCCATCCACCAGGACGCCAGCGGCAAGGCCCGTGAACTGGCCATGGCCTACGCCAAGGGCATCGGCGGCACCCGCGCCGGCATCCTCGAAACCAACTTCAAGGAAGAAACCGAAACCGATCTGTTCGGCGAGCAGGCGGTGCTCTGCGGCGGCCTGAGCGAACTGGTGAAGGCGGGCTTTGAAACCCTGGTGGAAGCTGGCTATCAGCCCGAGCTGGCCTACTTCGAGTGCCTGCATGAGGTGAAGCTGATCGTGGATCTGATGGTGAAGGGCGGCCTCACCGCCATGCGCGATTCGATCTCCAACACCGCCGAATACGGCGACTACGTGAGCGGCCCGCGCCTGATCACCGCCGACACCAAGGC
>Ga0214917_10000759_pt1 | contig 41898 bp, 39 predicted proteins | sample LL_1208_BB_MetaG_FD_177983 | JGI IMG/M metagenome (GOLD analysis project Ga0214917, IMG submission 177983) | Freshwater microbial communities from Lake Lanier, Atlanta, Georgia, United States - LL_1208_BB | ecosystem: Environmental > Aquatic > Freshwater > Lake | place: USA: Georgia | collected... | reverse complement strand
AGTCAAAAAAAAAAAAGATGCAATCCCCAAGAAATGACCTCTCTTTCGGATGAATTGATCAAGTTCATACAACAATGTTGTTTCTGGAAGATAGGCAAAGGAAGTCAAGAACTCATCACCACGAAATTCAGGGATCGACTGACGCCGGACCAGGTGAAATCCGTATCGGCCTTTATCGAGGATCTGGTGCGCCGTATAGATGCTCAACCACAAGAAGAGGCTCTTCCGCGGTTGATTATGGATCCAAAAAAGAAGGATTGGATGATTCCGATTGTGGTAGCACTTATCGTGCGTTATGATGTGCCATTCCTCCAGGGTGAAGACGACATCCTCTTGGCGCTTTACAGGTGTGGCTATACCGACATGAAGGACATTATGCGGATCCTCAACAGATTAGGTCTGATCAAGATTTTCAATGATGAGCTGACGATTGATCGTGTGCCTGAATATTTTTACGAGTCGCTACAAAAAATCTTGAACTACGTCCGTTCAACAATGAGGGATCCCAGTGATCATAATGAATTGACGACCATCACACAGATCGGAACGCCTCTTCATATCGTTATTGTGGGTATAATCCGAGATACGATATCTGACACAGATCTTCTATGTGGATTGCTTCAACAAGAAGACTTGTTCTCATTCTTCAGATATTTGTCGGATCGTCTCGATCGATATAATCCGTCAGATGCCCCGAGTATGAATTACTACCTGATCATGATTATGAAGCACCTCGAAAATCAACGCAAGGCAGAACAATTACGACTGCTGATCCTATCCTTGCTCTCGTTATAAGCTGCATCCATCTTAAGGATGATCGTTGGTCTGATCTTGATGCAGATGCTTAAGTGTTTCTGTTGGTGTTAGAACAAATGTATTCATGGGCTCTGAGGGTTTGGCGTGGGGTGAGTGTGCACGAGCGCCAGGCGCTCCTTGCCGGTGGTAGCAGGGCTGCTGGTGGGGGCCTGATGGACGGGGTCATTGGTGGACGGAGGATGGATATGAGGAAGTGGGCACCGTGTGCGCTGACGTCGGCGGAGAGTGAGTTGCTGGACAGGTGGACGAGCGAGTGGAGGGCCGGGGAAACTCCCATAAGGGAGTGGGTTCGGAGGGAGAGGGTGTTTGGGCTGGAGATACCGAAGGAACACGGTGGATTGGGGCTGTCGCCGCTGTTTCACAGCCGGTTCCTGAGGAGGCTGGCGACCATGGACCGGGACGGCGACTGGCTGCACAGGATCATGGTCCCCAACTCGCTCGGTCCATCACAGCTGATCCTTAAGCATGGCACAGAAACTCAGAAGAGGGAGATGATACCCCGGCTGGCATCGGGGGAGCTGACGCCGTGCTTCGGTCTGACGGGTCCGTGGAATGGGTCGGATGCCGGTGCGATCCGGGACACGGGGGTTATCGAGGTGCGGGACGGGGTCGAGGGGGTGAGGTTCTCGTGCGAGAAGAGGTGGATCACGCTGTCGCCGGAGGCGCATCTGATGGGTCTGGCGATCCGGATCCCCCCGCACGGCATCACGCTCATCATGGTGGACCCGGAGACGATTCGTGAGAACATTGTGATCCGTCATCACCGCCCGATCGGGTCCATCTTCCCGAACGGCCATATCATCATAAGGGATGCGTGGGTCCCGTTGGAGGATGCCATCATCGGGGGGAAGCGGAACCTGGGGAGGGGGTGGATGATGCTGATGGAGTGCCTGCAGCAGGGGCGGGGGATCAGCCTGCCGTCGGTTGCGGATGGGGCGAATGCGTGCGTGTTGTGGAAGACGGTGTTTTATGCGCTGACGCGCAGGCAGTTCTCCAAGGCGCTGATTGAGATCGAGGCGGTGCAGACGATGATTTGTGAGATGACGATCCGGGTGTATCTCGGGAGGCTGTTGTGTGAGGTATACCACAGTGCGAACAACGGGTCATCGGCATTCTCGGCGATCATGAAGTTTGTCATGACCCAGTTCTCACGGGATGTGGTCCTGAGGGGCATGGACATTTTTGCGGGCAAGGGGATCACCATGGGTCCCAGGAACCCGATCGCGCACTTTTATATCCAGAACCCGATCGGGATCACGGTGGAGGGGTCCAATCCTCTCACAAAGCACCTGATCATCCCCGTACAGTCCCTGTTCGAGCACCACACGTCGTTGAGGGGCATCCTGGGGACGCTGGAGGATCAGGATCCGAAGGAGTTTTATCGGTCGGTCCTCCAGAAGATCCCGGAGGTGCTCGGCATCGTGTCCTCGTGTGTGCTGCCGGGTGATGCGGTCCGGCGGGCGTCGGCGTTTGTGGGTGTGGAGTCGTACATCTGTCTGTTGTATGGGCAGTCGCTGCGGAAGCGGCAGGTCGTGTCAGCGGTGTTTGCGAATCATGTCATTGGGGTGCTGCTGCTGCATGCCCTGGAGTGGTCGAGGGAGCACCACCCGGGGTTTGGGAATGACGAGATTCTTCGGAATGAGTGCGTCCGATTCATACGTGAGCACTACTTTGATTGTCCTCCGAATTCGTCGCTGAGCAGGTCCCTCATGAACCCGTTCCTCCAGAGACAGCACGGCGATCGGGAGCACGTGTCGATGCTGGTGCTGCACGATCGGGAGTTCCGGTCGTGGATCGAGCAGGATATTGTGCTGATGAGCGAGGACGAGCCCCTGCGGCAGGTGTCGGAGCTGTGGAAGAGGCATTCGGGGACCATCCAGACGTTTCATCTGTCCGAGGACCTGCAGCGCCAGGTCATTGACGTCGATTCGTTCGATGAAAAGAAATAATTTTTTGAGCATGATAATAAAAACATGGCGACTTTGGATACGTGTCTGAAGAATGGGGATTGGGAGTGGTGGAGTTGGTTGACATCGGCGAGGCGCGAGCGGATCATGATTGAATTACAGGAATATGCCGAAACTACCGGTAAACCAACGATCAAGGGGTTCAACGAGCACCTGTGGAAGAAATGGGTGCTCCCATTGATGACACAGCGAGCCAAGAAGTGTGTGAATCAGCAGTTGAAAAGGAGGAAGTCGTTGTTGCCTCCTGATGTGTCATCACCGCAAAAACAAAGACGGGCGGTTCTACCTCCCGAACCGACTTACAAGCCGCCTGATCCTGTCCGCCGATCTGATCACAAACAGTTGGGTGCCGGATCGGCGGCATTCACGCATCAACAAGATGATAGTGATGATCAAGGTCCCAGACGATCCATTATTGGGAGCAAGGCTCTCAGACGATCAACTTTTCGGTCCTCACTGAATGTTCAAGCTGTGCCTCGACAAGATGATAGTGATGATCAACAGCAGCAAGGTTCCAGACGATCAACTCTTCCTGTGCAACAGGCCGTGAAGCAGCATGGACAAAAGGAGGTTCCACTGGGGTTCATTCTGCGCATACCGAAGCCTTCATTCGAGTATCGTGTGGGTGATTTCGTGGTTAGACTGGATAAATCCATGTGCCCTAAGCGCAGTCAGCAGAAGAATCTGGCGTTTTCGCTGTTCATTGAGGTCTTGACCGAGATTGGCCCACAGGGCAAAATCATGACAAAAGGTCAAGGAAAAAAGAAGACAGAACACAACAAGCTTACGATCCAATATGTCATCCTGTCTCCCGACGATACCAGACTGCATAATCAAACCACAAAAGTGGAATTCGTGGCAACGGGAAACATGTCTGATCCCAAGGTGCAAGTTCAGTTTGCACCTGATCGTTTCAAGATTTCAACCAATATTGGTTTGAAGACGCAGCAGGGAAATCGCACTGAGCCATTCGATAAGATTGTCCCCGGAAGTATGCTATCCTTGAATACTCGCACTGCTTTCGTCCCAGGTGATTATGTCTTTGGATTTAGGAGTAGTGGTGATTATGTATTGGGACAATTTCTTTCAGTTGATGGAGATTTTTTCAAATTTGACTTCAAAGGTAGACCAAAAAATTACACCAGTCAGCTTGATAATCTAACGGATGATGGTAAGGTGCATTGCAATTTTGTCAGAATCTTTCCGCCATCCGCACAATCACAGGCGATCCGATGTGCATCACAGTTCTTAAAACCGCTCATGCATCCACCCCAATCATATGCCAATCCCAAGCCCCCAGTAGCGTAACCGCTTTACAATAATCATCGACATGATTTAACCAGTATTTCAAGAGTTCAACCAATATCTATTCGACAATAAGAACAAGAATACAATTCAGTCGTAGTCAGCCATTTAATGAGATTGTCCCCGGAAGTATGCTATCCTTGAATCTTGACATTGAGTTTGTGGTAGGTGATTATGGATTAATGACTGACGGCGAATATATTTTAGGGAGGGTATCCTCCTTGAATTGGTTAGGTAGTATAGGCAGGGTTGAAACCAAATTTAGGCCGGCTTAAGAAGACGATCTTGTTCTTAAGAAGTATTAAAGTTTGATGGGGGTTGGTTTCAACCCTGAGTATAGGTAGTCTATATGATATATCCGAGAAGTCATATTTTGGCGAGTTTGTCGCGATAAGTGGAGAGCAACATTGCAACTTTGTCAGGATCTTTCCGCCATCTGCACACAGTTCTTAAAGCCGATCAGTCATCCAAAGCAATCATATGCCATCCACCATCCCAAGCCCCCAGGAGCGTAACCGCTTCACAGTAATCATCGAAATGACTTAAAGACATGATATGTATTTAAGGAGTTTTATAAATAAGTTAAGAGAGGTAGGGTTTGGTGTAGAATTGGAGGAGGGCTTGTTTGAAGGTGGGGAATTTGGAGGAGAGTTTTTGGGATGTCCAGAATGCGATCATGCCGAGACCAAAGCCGAGGAGGTAGCCGGCGATGACCTGGGGGAGGGTGTGGCATTGCAGGTAGGTGCGGGCGAAGCCCATGAGGAGGGTGCCGATAGTGAGGATGACAAAGAGGGTGATGGATCTGGCGTTGACTCGGACCTTGTCATGGTCTTCGAGGTAAAGGATGTTGGACACGTGGAGGGTCAGATACATGGTCATGACGGTGCAGTGGCCGGAGGGCATGCCGGGGCGGCCATCGATGCGGTCGTCCCATCCGTTGTGTCGTCTCCGCATGGTGGTGGTGGGTCCGACGCTGCCGCCCTTGTTGAGGCTGTTGCAGTCCTTGGCTCCTGTGGGACGGAGATTGAGTTGGTGGAGGGAGTTCTTGGAGGCCCATTTGAGTGCCTGTTCGGGGAGGTGTTTGAGGAGGGCGAAGGAGAGGAAGAAGATCTTGTAGAGGTCCCCGTCAATGACGCCGGAGGCAAAGTACAATAGGAGCGAGAATTCCAGCAGGCTGACAAATTGGAAAAAATTTACCAGCATATGATTTTTTTGTGTCTCGGGCATTTATGTTTTTGAGATTTATAATTTTTTTTTTCAGGCGTCGACATACAACCGTTCATGGTGCTTCCGGTACCACTCGATCGTGCTGTTGAGCCCGTCCTCCATGGTCATCCGCGGGCTCCAGCCGAGGCCGCGCAGCTTGGACGAGTCGATCCTGTAGGCAAAGTCGTTGTAATAACGATCGCCGATATTCCGGATATGCTTGGACACGTCCGCATCCGATCCCTTGATCTTTGTGATGAGATACCTGGCAATGTCCATGACGGAGTACTCATTGGTATCGCCAATGTTGTAGATCTCACCGATGACGCCCTTTTCGAGGAGGAGGAGGATGGCCCTGCACATGTCCACGACATGGATAAAGTTCCGACGGGTCTCGCCGTTGCCGTGGATGGTGCACTTTCGTCCGGTAAGCAGGAGGGTGATGAACCTCGGGATGAGCTTCTCGGGGAACTGTCGGGGTCCGTACACATTATTCCCGCGGATGACAATGATGGGGAGCTCGAAGCAGTGGAAGTAGCTCTGGACGATGAATTCGGCCGAGATCTTGGTGGCGGCGTAGGGATTGGTTGGATTGGGCACCTGGTTCTCGGTGAAGCCCTCCCGCTGCACGGTCTCGCCGTACACCTCGTCGGTGGACACGTGGAGGAATCGGCGTATGCGGCCGTACCTGCGCGCCGCGTCGAGGATCGAGTGTGTGCCCCTGACATTGTCCCAGGTGAACTGGATCGAGTTGTTGAAGGAGAGATCGACGTGGGACTGTGCGGCAAAGTGGACGATGGTGTCGATCTGGAACTCGTTCATGATCTCGAGCATCCGATCGGTGTCGTTGATGTCGTCCTCGTAGCTGCGCACACCGGGGACGTCCTCGATGTATTCCCGGCGGGAGCAGTAGGACTTCTTGTCGACCTGGACAATGACGGGTGGCGTCTGTCTCTCGGAGTAAATGTGCATGTACAGCTCATGGATAAAGTTCGAGCCGATGAACCCGAGGCCCCCCGTCACCAGGACATTGGACATGGCGTAGGGCTGCCGCATCAGGATGGATTTTCGGACACGCTTAAACACCCTCTGGATCGACTGGTAGATGGGGAGGACAAAGTATTCCGACTGGAGCTTCTCCGTGGACAGCTCGTTGTTGGATCGTCCGGCGGCGAGCATGGCGTCCTGTTCCTCGATCGTCATGTTCTCGTAGGTATGAGAGGGGTCGATCATCTCCTTGTACATGCCGAGGATCTCGTCGTGCGTGATGGTCCCGGGGTTGACGAGGTTGATGGTGCCTGTCTTGGCCCTCCTGATCATGTCGATGAGGATCGGGAGGAGGTCGGGCAGAACCGAGATGCTGTTGGGGATGCTGCAGATCTTCTTGTACGAGACAATCTTGTGGATAAAGTTGCGTGGGGCGTCCAGGTCGTCCGTGACGGGCATGCGTATCCTCACATTCAGCACGCTGTCGCCCAGGAGATGGAACAAGCGGTCCGTGAAGCCCTTGCAGATCGAGTAGGACGATCCGAAAAAGTTCGGTCGATCGTCCTCACCAAAGACCTTGGACTTTTCGTCGTACGAAAAAATGCAGCCCGTGCCGACATAGGTCATGTGGATCCCCTTTTCCCTGCAGACCATTGCCAGCGATAATGGGCCGTACAGGTTATCCCTGAGATTCTCGACGAGCTGTGGGCGTCCCTTCTCCAGGTAATCGATCGTGGACACACCGGGGCCGTGCGTCCTGCCGATCAGGCAGATGACACGGGACGGCCTGACGGCGTCGATCTCAAGGATCAGCGCGTCCGTGTCATCGACCCGAGCGTTTCCCAGCACGTGCTCCTGATGATTGTCGGACAACAGCTCCCTGAGCTGCCCACCGATCCAACCCCTGCCCCCGTAGATCAGCCATGTCATTTCTTCTTTTTTTAATACCACACGATAATTTTTTTACATCCTCCTCAAAAAACCCTTAGAACCGAACAGGGTTGAAACCATCTTCCGTTTATTTTACACCGTCCGACCCAGCAACCGAAAACTGATGGGATTGAACAAACGAGCCCCCATGCCAAACCATGGATGAACTACCGAGGGATGTGCAGCGGGTCATTGCGGGCTTCCTGACGGACGGGGAGATTTACGCGAGTCATCATGTGCTCCGATGGGATGCCATGATCCGACGGATCAGGTTCCCGATGAGGCTTCCGACGACACGGGAGGATCATGAGAGGTTCTGTTGTTGGTTGTGGCGGTGGAGGGGAACGATGTGTGCGGTAGAGTCGGTGGAGATTACATATGTCATACAATCCTACCGAGCGCCTGTGTTGGAGATGCTGGGTCTGATCGGTCTTGACCGAGTGAGGTGTATCCGGATCATTCATGTGCTGGGCTTGTTCGATAGCATGAGCCCGAGACTGTTGTTTGCGCTCCGTCGTCTGTTTTCCAAGTGCGGTCGTCATCAATGTCAGGTCCAGGTGGATGCACGATTGATGCCATTCTGTCGGCACATGGACAAGGCAGAGTTCATCACCTCGTCCACAATCGGAACGAGGACCTCCGCACACACCCGAGAAACCAGAGAAACACCCCTGACATGGCTGTCCGCCTTCCCACACCACGTCCAGATACGATGCTGCTGCTTCCACCATGACGAGTCGTGCAGAACCCGACTCCGAATCCCAACCCACAACCATGCATCCATCACTCATTCGGATTGACTTAAGGATTCATATAAATCCTTAAGGTCGGTCTCGACAGGACTCGAACCTGCGACTTATTGGTTAACAGCCAATCACTCTTCCGACTGAGTTACGAGACCCTCTTCATCCTATACACAGACTCTCTTAAGTAATGTGAAAAAATAATTTTGGGTGAGTAGAAAGAGATGTATGGGATAGAGGATTTGGAGGAGGTATTGGGTGAGCTACGTGCCAGGAGGGAGGGTGAAGCGAAGAAGGCACAAGATGTGGCGCTGCCTGGTGTCGGGAGCGGCCTTCCTCGCGTGCGACCGGTGGAAAGAGGGAGTCGACAAGACGACCAGAACCGGTTTCGAGGCAGAAGCAGGCGACTGTGGGTGGCGGCGGCTTCTTCCCATCCATCTTTGGACCCCCATCAAGCAAAAAGAAACAAAAGGGAGATCATTAGAAGGAGTCGCAAACCGGATTCGATCCCACTCGAAGATACTTATCAAGCCCTGTATGGATTTCATTCATTTTCAATTTATTTCTTCAATCACTCTTTTTCATCCAGGGTTGAAACCAATTTTAGGCCGGCTTAAGAAGACGACCTTGTTCTTAAGCCGTATTAAAGTTTGATGGGGGTTGGTTTCAACCCGGTTTTCATCCAACCTTAACGATATGTTATCCTCTTAACTCATTCGTAATGGGATATTTAAGAAGTGAATGGAATTGGATTGAATTCAGGTTAATCCATACAGGGCTTGATATTTATCTATCTAATCCTTAAGGTGGGTTTAAAGACTCAGATAAGGAGGGAATCCAAAGTCGACCCGTGCAGGGTTTGATACGTAAGGTTGATCTGGGGACAGATTGGAGGTTGACCCGTGCAAGGGGGGTGTTTAGATATTCCAGTCGGTATGCTTATCGTCGGTCTGGATCTTGGTAGGTTGTCGCAGAGTAGGATTTGTGCGGATGTAGTCTCTTATGAGCAGGCAGATGTAATCGTCCCAATCGACGAGATGATGGCTGGTTGTGGCAAAGATGACCTGTCTTGAATCGATACGACCGGGCAGGGCGATCTCATCCGGTGGTAGTCTCCTTGGTAGGACCCATAGGAAGACGGATCCTGGAAGAGCGATGCCGTTTTCGATGGCCTTGTGATACTTTTTGAATTCTTGTTCCAATACACGATCAAACTCGGGATCACTATACCTGACGCGTCTTAAGTTGCGGCTGAATCTGCGCAGCTTATTGATCCCGTCGATGATGTGAACATTCTGGCTTCTCTTATGTCCCGACAATGTCTGTTGGACAAAGGACGATAGGGTGTTTGTCAGGTTGGAGGTCTTGACGATTTGTGCGCGTTGTCGAGAATCCTGGGGGGTCTGCTTGGTGGTCCTGCGGGTATCGACGATCCGCCCGATCTGATCGATCGATTGGACCTGACGGAAGAATGGGGAGATGTGCCGGATGATCTTTTCATGATCCGCCTGGTCGTATCTGCTCATGATGTCTTGAAGATGCTGTCTCGTAATCTGCGGATTGTCCAGCTGAACAATCTCCTTCGGACTGATCGATGAGCCCATGTTCTGCCGCACAAACCCAAACAGCTCCTTCAGATCGTCCGTCGCGATCAAGCTGTTGGCCTCTCGAACCAGATCCCTGAGCATGATCATGCTGTTAATGTCATCCTCGGTGATATCATGGGGGTTCAGTTCACCCGTCTTGAATTGATCGGAACGCCTGTTCAGATCCTTGAGAATGTTCTCGTAGATGTAAATGATGGGCTGGAGGGTGCTGAGGGATCCGGCTGGTGGATTGTATCCCTTGTGCAGCTTCTGCACCACATGAAATGTGTGAGCGGCGACATGGTGGCTCGATCTGACGGGGACGCCATTCGATCGGTCCAGCCGGATAACATCATCGGTCGCTTGGTTGAGGAATGAAGAATCGAGGAATCGGACGTTGCCCCTGTCATCGACGGCAATGACGGGATCTTCCATGAGATCGCGTGTGAGCATGTTGTAGAATCCTGATTCTTGTATAATGTCTTCGAATAGGTCGACCCATGTCTTGTACAGTCTTGATTGAGAATATCGTTTCGTGTCCTGGACGGTCTTGGTATTATGGTAATGGTCCTGGAGAGTGCGCGCCGACAATAGGAATCGTCCTCTCCCGTCCCTGAGTTTTTTGGAAAAGTTGTTCTGATTCCATACCTGAATGAATTTTTGAAATGACGACCTGTTTAGTTTTGGGACCATCTGTCTTATCTTCTGAGCAATGATCTTGGGCCTCCTGTTTGGTCGGACTATCTCGTCCAGAATCGCCTGCTTCAGCCATCTCTTGTACGAATCATCATCCGAAGGTCGTGCGCCCCGCATGATCAGGCTCTTTCTGACATCATCGGATGATGCCCTCGTAAAGAGCTGATCCCAGTATCCATCGGGCTGGTCGTTGCCGGCACCCTTCCTGATAAGGTAATCAATCATGTCGTTGTCGTGTGTCCAGTGGTGGATGATGGGATAACCTCGGAAGAAGATATGATCGGGATGCTGCCCCCTTTTTTCAACCATGTCCCTTATCATACCCTTTGTGGGAGTCCCACAATGGGTGATATCCACAGTCGGTGGATGCCGGATGCCCGGGGATGAATCCCTGAATCTCTGTGCGAGGTTGATGTGCTGCTGGATTCCGGTCTTTTTTCGCAGCGATGTCTGATATCCTATTCTGGTAATGTGGAGATGACTGGTCGGTGCCATAAGGTCGTGATCGAATGCATTCTTCCCCTGATGGTCTCGGATGTACGGATTTGCTCCCTGAAGAAGGAGGTAGTGCGTCATCTTGGTGTCGATGCCGTCTGCGGCCTCGTATTTTGCGGCCAATGATACAGCCGTCCTGCCATCATTGTCCTGGAGATCGAGGTCGGCACCCCGATTGACCAACAGCCTGATCATCCTCATGTCATGATTCTTTACCGCGGTCATGAGCCGTGTCTCACCGTTCGGGGTCCTTTCGTTTATATCGGCACCAGTGTCCAGCAGCTGATTCATGTCGGCAAGGGTGGTTCTGCCCTGCGACGCGGCTGCCCTCAGGGATCCGCCTCTGAGTTGTGATGACCTGTCCGTGTCTTTTCTCTGGGTTTGTTCCATTTGTCATTCATAGGAAAATTTTTCATGCTCCTCAATCAAACCAACTTTCATACGGCTTACGAACAAGATCGTCTTCTTAAGCCGACCTAAAATTGGTTTCAACGTTATGATTGCATCCATGATGCTGAATGCCGTCTGCTTCAGATTATCCTGAGGTGCTCATGGAGATGTAATGACGGTTCTTGTCTGTGGAGATGGTATCCGGGCTTATTTCGGAGTGTCTTGTGCGTGCGTGGTGCCAAGACACACACAAAAAAAAAATGAACTCTACAATTCATGGCAATGATTCAGGGGATGGATTCATTACGAGACTTGTGCGGCATGGAGATCGATATACCGAGACGGCGCGTGCTTGGAGAGAGGCGTCGATATGCGAAGAAGCATCGACTGAGGACGTTGGTGTGTGTATTGGAAGATCCAAAGACGGTTGCCAATATAGGCAGCATCATTCGTAGTGTCAATGCATTTGGTGTTTCAAAATTGTATATCGTGGATCGTTTGAGAACGTATCGTGAAGACCAATATTTGTTGAAGAAATTGAGTGTTGGATCCAATCAATGGACATTTATCAGGACATTTGAATCGACCAAGGAATGCATGGACCTCTTGAAGAAGCGTGGCTATACCTCCATTGCGACATCGCCTCATACCATGAATAAGACGAATATCGAACTCGGAAGAGGGGTATTTACAGATCGTAAGTTGGCGGTCTGGTTTGGGAATGAATCCAAAGGACTGACACCAGAAGCCATCGATTCTTGTGATCGGTGTGTCCAAATACCAATGAGAGGAATGGTCGAAAGCCACAACCTGGCATCCTCTGTCGCGATCGTACTGCACGTCATTGTCGATCAGCGCACTCACTTCAGGAACAAATCCCCGATGCAGGGTTGAAACCATCTACAGTTTATTGATAAAACGGCTTAAAGACGTGATATGTCTTTAAATCATTTCGGTCATTGCTTTAAAGCGGTTCCAACCCTGCCCCGATGAATCTATCCTGAATCCTACCCTCTTCCACCACATCCTCCAAACTTAAGGATTTACCTAATCCTTAAGGTGGAAATGACAAACTGTGGAGGGTTATATCAAACCCTGTGCTCGATTCTGAAGACACTTAAGGATTTATACAATCTATCTAATCCTTAAGGTGGGTTTAATACCGGTTTAAGGACTCAGATAAGGAGAGGAGATCTGAGTCCCTCCAAAGTTGACCCGCACAGGGTTTGGGTTATATGATGATGATTGTGGGGAGGATGATTATGAATGAGGAGTGATTTGAGATTTTGGATATTGTTTGATGTTATTGAATCGACGAGATTGGACATTTTTTAGAGTTTTCAGAGATATATATAATTTTTATGAGAATGACACAAAACTGAATCAGTTGATCCATACACGGACGGCATTGTGAACGGACTAATCACCCACCTTGTGTATGATGAAAGCAGATGATGGATCGACTGCCGGGAGATGTCTGGATGAGGATATGGGAGTTTGATCCGACGTATCACGGGCACCTTCGAGATTACATCCTGCCGGAGATCCGTGTGCTGCGGAGCAGGAGGCTGGCGAAGGATTATTACGATGGGGAGAGCGATTGTGCGCCGGGGCACTTTCGATTCTATCAGAACGAAACGTGGTTTACGGCAGTGTTTGAGGAGACCGACTGGAATGTGTTTTTGATCAAGCTTTTTAACGAGCGGAGGGGGACATTCTGCACCCATCGGCATCGGATCTGAATGAATCAGTGAAGGGTTGTGTCCATAATGTATGAACGACTCTTGTCCGATCTTCTGTGTGGCGACCGAATATTCTCCTCATGATTGTATCAAAGATCCCCACATCCACAGCGATGCCGGGTGGATCGAATGCGATGGGCTTCTTGCCGGTCTGGCATGTGCCCACACGGCTCAGCAGGAGATCCTCGCCATTGCTGATTGCATGGGAGAGACCGATTGTCAGGGCACTGTGCACGATACGAGCGGGTGCTCGAACGGCCTTGGTGAGCACGGCGTCGCACTCCCCACTCACATGACGATAATTATAAGAAGGAGTATGAAGTCGCCTACCATAAATGCCGACGACACGGTCATTGTGTGGGAGTTGGCGCAGGAATCGGATGACGGGGTAAAGGAACAGCATGTCATCATCGAGAAAGATGATTGTGTCGTCCGTCGTCAGTGGGATCATGAACCGGGACAGGTAGCCGTGCTCCCGGAACCTTGATTGCATAATGCTGAGGCGAGCACCCCGGGCATCGCATGCAGTCATCAGGATATTGTCCAGGGGAGGAAGGGGCTTATCGACCAGGAGAATGAGCCTGTCCCCATGGCCGATCTGATCGGACCACCACCATAAGGATGCGGTCCAGTATAGGGTGCAGAGGATCCTCCGCCACCCGTATGTCATTATCGACACAATGACCATTCGATCCGTGGTCTCAGTCCTTATCTGCAGACCTTTTACGAATTAGATCAGGGTTGAAACCAACCCCCATCAAACTTTAATACGGCTTAAGAACAAGATCGTCTTCTTAAGCCGGCCTAAAGTTGGTTCCAACCCTGAATTAGATTCGGATTTCACCCTTTATCCGAATGAAATCCCAAACCCTGTGCGGATCAACCCACCTTAAGGATTAGATAGATAAATATCCTCAACAAAATCGAGTTGGGTTGAAGCCTGGGTTGAGCCCGTGCAGGGTTTGTTAGATAGATATCACCCCCGGTGTTGCCACTCATGTTGGGAGTAGATCCGAGCGGGGTTATTTGGGTTGGTTAAGCGCATGGTTCACATAGCATACAAATCATGGAGGACCCCTACGACATTCTGGGAGTCGATCGATCGTGCTCGGACGAGGATGTCAAGAATGCGTACCGCAGGTTGGCGAGGAAGCACCACCCGGACAAGGGGGGTTCGGACGTCATGTTCCGGAGGGTCCAGGTGGCGTTCGAGTCGATCAAGGACGAGGAGAGCCGTGCGAGGCATGCCGGTGGGTTCAATCCGTTTGATATTTTTATGGGTGGTGGTGGTGGTGTGGATAGGAGGAGGATTCCCGATATTGAAAAGGTGGTCGAGGTGTCGTGCAGGGATGCCTATAATGGGGCGACGATCAGGTATACACACAAGCGCAAGAGGGTTCGACAGGGTGTGAACATGTCATCCCCGTGTGCCATGTGCAGGGGCAGGGGTAGGATGGTGCGGCGGCAGCCCATGTTTGTCATGGGGGGTGTCCTGGTGGTCTGTCCGGACTGTGCGGGCCTTGGGGTGAAGGTGTCGGCGCAGGACATGGAGGTCATGACGGAGACGATCGGGATCGATCTGCCTGCGTTTTGTTCGGACGGGTATCGGGTGGTTGTCAGGAGCAGGACGGACGAGATGCCCGGCATGCAGACGGGCGATCTCATCCTGGTCATCCGGCACAGGGCGGACGGTCTTCCGTCAGGGACGGAGGTCAATGGGGGGCATATCATCACGTCGGTGCCGATCACGCTGGCGGACGCTCTGTTTGGGTTTGTCAGGGAGGTGGAGTTTATCGACGGGTCCAAGAAGACGATCGTGCTGCCCTCGGGGACGTCGCTGTTTGTGTCATCGGAACCGAGGATCCTCCTCAGGGATCTCATCCGGTGTGTGCCGGGGATGGGGTTTTATGTCGGGACGGATCTCCGGGACCGTGGGGACTGGCTCCTCAGGTTCGACATTGCATTCCCCATCGGATCGACGATGGGTCTCACGCTCACGCATGACGGCCGTGTGTGCACGCACGAACCCGGTTGTATCGACGTGTCCACACTTGAACCCCACAGCCCCCCACAAAGACAGCAGCACGAGCATCAGAATGTCGAGTGCAGGCAGTCTTAAAAAATGATTGGGTTTGTAAAAGAGGTATTCGTAAAATGGAGTATCCGTTCATCATTGGGTTGCCGTCCGATCTGTCCAAGAATCAGCGCAGGAGGGTCAGGATGGAGGTGATTGAGCACATCAATAGTCTTGATATGGATGCGGTCATATCGGAGAAGAAGATAGAGGCTATTCGAGAGACCATGGATAAGAGTCCGCACCCGCTCCACGTGCTCACGCCATCGGTGGATAAGGACGGCAATTTGTTGGTGGCGGTCGAGTCGAGGGCCGTGGTTGAAGAAAAAAAGAGGAACGAGAACCTGCAGAAGATGCACAAGCTTCAGAGGCGTCTTGCGATGAAGAGGTCCAAGAACCGCCCGGCGTCGTGGGCGACCTTCTTCAAGCTTTCGGGAGCATGGCCCGACAAGCTCCAGAACATCATGCCGCTCGATGATCCCGATGATGTGGTTGCAAAGAAGATCATGTACCAAGGGACCATCGCCGCCATGAGGTCCATGAACATGGAGTCCAAGAACCCCTACTTCAAGATATGGGCAGAATACATCGAATCATGCATCTGAACACCCCGCACGGACTCGTTTTAATAACCCCCAGGCTCGCCACCATTTATCGATAAAACGGCTTAAAGACATGATTTTTTTTAAAAATCATTTCGATCATTGCTTTAGAGACGTCAGAATCCTGTGCGGGTCAAACCCTTCCCACGGGAAAACCCAAACCTAACTCGAATTTGATGACAATTAAGGATTCATCCTTAAGGTGGGTTTGAAAGACGTTTAAGGATTCATCGAATCCTTAAGGTTAATTCGTCATCTCTTAAGACAATAACGACAATACTTGAATATTCCAGACCCTGTTTGGGTTAGGATGAACTCAGATTTCATCATATCTCCTCTCCTTATCTGAGTCCCTCCTGTCTTCGCATCCACCTTGGATGAATCCGTAAGTATCATCAGAATCGAGTTGGGTTTGACCCGGGTCTGGAAAATACTGGGTGTGAACTCTGTCGCTCTTACTTCTTAACATGGGGATGAATGAGTCGGATGGAATCAGACGAACAGGATGATGGGGGCGGCGATGGAGGATGCGAGGCACCAGACGCTGGGATTGATCATGCTGGTGGAGTATGCAAAGAGAGTGGACACGATGAGTGTGATGAGGAAGAGCCAGCCGCATTTGTGGGGGACGGATCTTGGTGGTGTCCTGAACAGGATGTAAAAGATGAGGGCATACATGAGGACCAGGAGGTTGCGGATCTTCGTGTCGATAAAGGGCCATTTCATGTTGCAGGATGAGCACATGATGCCGGTTATCTGGGCTCCCCGGAATTTTTTGTTGGAGAGGGTGTGCACCGTGATGTAGCCGGCGATGAGGATGAACGTTAGCCGTATCCAGAGGGGGACGCTGGGGAGACATGCGGCGACGACGAGGCCTTGGAATGAGAGGGAGATGAGGAGGAGGCGTGAGAAGAGGACGGAGTTCTTGGGGTTGTGGTAGATGAGGGCCTCCCAGAGCTGGATGAGGGTGTAAAAGATGATGAAGAACCCGATCATCTGTCGGCGGCGCAGGAGGATGCAGCCGGAGGTCGTGCCAATAAGAAGAGAAGCGATGGATGTCTCAAAGTTGACGCACATATGAATAGAGATTACATCTCCAGAAAAAAATCTCTACAGGAAAAAAATTTTAATTCCCCAGGAAATTTTTTTTGTGCAGGCAAAAAATGGTGCGCCCTCACAGAAAGACTCGATCAGATACAACATCAATCACCTGGAAGCCATCGACGCGGACAGACACCGGGACCTCCAAGACAATGTCGCATGCCCTCGCCGAACACGCCAATATGCTCCTGAAGTGAGACCTTAGTATGCCGAACCACCAGGTCGTTGTTGCGAAGTTTCTCCGATCACTTGATCCGCTCGAATTGAATTCAAAGAAGACTCCACTTGTCCCGTGATCATGACTATAACCGGCAGACATGCTTGAACAATGATGACTGTCCATAACAGTCCGTAGACCGCCTGTCGATTGTCATTTGATGGTGGTCTAACGACCAAAGCTGTGCGATGCCCAAGGCACACACAATGAGACCCACAATGATAAGGAGGCATTAAGGATATCGGGCATTTTTGTTTATTCATCATGACAAAATTTGTTCTGCCATTCTCAACCCCGCAAGAGCATTTAAAGATGTCCTCCAATTTCTTCAGCAGGGTCGAAACCAACTTTAGGCCGGCTTAAGAAGACGATGTTGTTCTTAAGCCGTATTAAAGTTTGATGGGGGTTGGTTTCAACCCTGGGGTTTAACCCGCACACAGGGTTTGAAGTCTTTTTCAATAATTTACAGAAATCCTCAGGTATCATGAAATGAAATGTGATTAGAAAGCAGCGGGTGATGCTCGGTCGTTTGTTAGTTTCATGGAAGGGAGCGACTCAGTGTAATCACTCACCCATCGAAAAGTCATAAAGATGACCGGTAGACATGCTTGAAGGATCACTACTGTCCATAACAGGCCGTAGACCGCATGCTGATTCTTGTCATTTGATGGTGGTTTAACGGCCAAGGCTGTCATTCCGACAGCACAGACAATGAGGCCCAGGATGGTAAAAAGGATCAACTCATCTCGATAGGGATTAAAATACCCCCTCTTCCAAGTGATGTAAAAAATAATAGCATCCATGAGAATGCTCAATGAGAAGGTGGCCTCAGCGAGGATGAGGTAATTCCTGTGTTGGGACGGAGGTGTGCTGCTATAAAGCACAATAGACGCGACGCTGATACCTGCGATCCCGATCATGATGCATACGATCGGCGAGATTAGATGCAAACCGGAAGGACCATCAAGTATACCAAGCCCTCTATGGATTAACCTGAATTACTTCTTAATTCAATCCAATCTCATTCACCTATTATCTCCTTAAATATCCAATTATGAATGAGTTAAGATGATAACATATTGTTAAGGTAGGATCAAAAAGAGTGATTGAGGAAATAAATTCAAATGAAATGGAGATGAATTTGAATTAAATCCATTCATGGTTTGAAGTATACTGGGCATTTGTTTATTAATCATGACAAAATTCATTGTATCGAATAATCTTTTGTCATAAGGAATAAAGAGTTTTGGAGAGAAATGTTGCTGCCGATGCTTGCACAGACGTTCAGTGATAAGCATGTCCGGTGGCCGGTGCTCGTCCAGCCCAAGATTGATGGGATCCGGTGCACGGCGTCGCTGGATGATGAGAAGAGGGTCGTTGTTCTGCGGACGAGGACGGGCATTGTCATGACCTCGCCATACCTGGACAGGATCAGGTCGTTGTTGGTGGATATTCTTACGACGGATGGTGCCAGCACGATGGTGCTGGACGGGGAGCTGTCGTCGCCCGATTCGCCCTTTGAGGTCTTGTCGGGCGCATGCCGCACAACAAAGTTATCGGACCCCGTCAATGTTGTGTATAACGTGTTTGACATGATTGTCCCGGGGGTGGAGTTCGAGGAGCGGTTCAGGCGTGTTGTGTCGATCATTCCTGATGTAGCAGGACAGGAGGAGATTAGGATTGTGCCCACGATGCTTGTGGATGACGTCAGGGGGGTGGACGAGCATCATGATCGGTTCGTGAGGGATGGGTACGAGGGGATTATCGTGAGGAATCGGGATGGGGTGTACCGGCCGGGGAAGCGGTCATGGGATCTGCAGAAGCACAAAAAGTTCAGGGATGATGAGTTTGTCATTACGGGGTATGCCGAGGGGACGGGGGTAGACAAGGGGACGGTGGTGTGGGAGTGTGCGACGCCCGATGGCATCCGGTTCCATGCGAGGCCGAGGGGATCGCGGGAGCACAGGTCAAGACTGCTCGCCGAGGCGTCGGAACATATCGGTTCGCCACTGACGGTGGTGTATCAGGGCCTCACCCGGCACGGCGTGCCCCGCTTCCCGGTGGCCAAGGGTGTCCGATCGGACGGGCTCTGATCAGGACAGGTGCTTGGTGAGGGTCTGTAGTATGGAGTCGGGAGAGGGTCCGACGAGGCGGTCGATTTCTATTCCGTGCTTCATGAGGAGGATGGTGGGGACGCTCATGATGCTGTGGTCGGAGACGGCCTGATCATTGGTGTCGACGTCGACCTTGATGACGGGGACGCCGAATTTGTGGGGGATCGTTTCGAGGAAGGGTTCGAGGGCCTTGCATGGTCCGCACCATCCGGCGGTAAAGTCGACGAGCGTCAGCCCATCGGTCGTGGTGTCCATCATTGAAATTTATTGCTGTCGGATATTTTTTTTTTAGCGAGAGCACTTCCTAAAGCATACTCCAAACCCTTGCACTTTGGATTTCCTCCGAGTCTTTCAAATTGGCATTGTCCCTAAAAGATGAGCATAACCAGAACGGTCGCGACGACCTTGGTATCTTCAGGGGTGTGTGTCGTTGTCAGAAGGATATCTGTCCGAGGCGTTATGAGGGTCGGATAATGGATCCTTGAAGATCCTTCTTGTTCCATGCAGTCGTCAAGCCTCGATAGCAAATGCTTTACATAAGCATTGAACTTTTGTGCGGATTCAGGCGAAGAATTAGAAGGATCGATGCTGGGGTTGTGGCAGATCATTGCCCATTCGCCGTGTGCTCCTGGTGCCTTGCAATCATTGACAAACTGATCCAAGCGTTTCTTATTGTCTGCAACAGTCATGATTTCTTCGAGGACTTGATAGTCTCCCATGATGATGAAGAAGACTGCATTCCTGGCTTTGGATTTGTTTCCCTTGCAGGATGGAAACACTCCTTTGATGGGGTCAGTATAAAACTGACAGAACCTGAATTCAATGTCGCATTCAGGATTTTCGTTTATTGTGGCGGTATATTTATTATTGGGTGTGAGATGATCATACAGGATCTGCATACATTGAAAAAAGAGGTTGTATCTCGGACTATCTATAAACTTGGATTCAAGATTTTTGAGTTCTTGGGGGTAATCGGGGTTGAAACCAACCCCCATCAAACTTTAATACGGCTTAAGAACAACATCGTCTTCTTAAGCCGGCCTAAAGTTGGTTTCAACCCTGGGGGTAATCATATGTGGTCTTCCGGAAGCTTTTTACAGTATTCAGATCAAAGTTGATGTGCATGTTTCTTGTACTGCAGAAAAAACGTAAATTTTACCTTGTTGTCGAATAAAAAAAATGGCAACGACGGTAATCATCCTTGCTGCGGGAGATGGTAAGCGTCTGAGGGCGTTGTGTCCTGATGGTCCACCAAAGCCGTTCATGGAGATTGGTGGGAAGCCGATGGTGCGTCATCTCATCGATTCGGTCCCTACCGGGCACCCCGTGGTGGTGGTGCTATCCCCGGTGGGGAGGCGCTTGTGGGATGATCTCGTTCCACACGACGAGAATATCATAATGACGGTTATTCAGGAAACTCCTGCGGGCACGGGCGATGCACTGCGGAGGGCGTTGCCGAGTTGTTCCACGGATCGGATACTGGTAGTCAATGCCGACGCACCGTTGTTGGATATCGCGAGGATCCTGTCGCACTCCCCATCGAGGCCGATTGCAATGTTTGTCGCAAGGCGGTGGTCGATGAGACACAGCGGGGGCATGGGGAGGTGTGTAATGGACCCCATGACAGGGTCGTGGTCGATCCATGAGGCGTCCACCCTGACCGAGCCACCTCATGACGACGATTATGTGAATGCGGGCGTCTACATTATGGACAGGAGGGTCATTGAGGGACCCATCATGGATCTCCCGATGCACGGAACAGAGTGCTTCCTGACGGACCTGATCGCCATCATACCTACAGAGGCCATCATCATTCCAGAATCGGAAGCCCACAGATTCCAGGGCATCAATACCCCGGACGAGTATGCATACGTGTCATCCCTCGTCATGATTTAAGATTGCGGATAAATGCTGTCCCTGCACGGGTCGACCCTGGATTTATTCGGATCGTCTTCTTAAGCCGGCCTAAAGTTGGTTTCAACCCTGGTGGCCATAGTGGTGTGGGTGAGCTGGCGAGGTTTGAGGAAAAAAACATCATTGTGTTTGCCGAGGTATCTCCCTTGATATATATGTGGATGAGTCTGAAGTATAGTGAGTGGTTCGTCATTGTCCTGATGATCCTTCCGGTATCCTTATTCTGCGGTGGGATCAACCTAAGGCATCGCAAGTTAACAAACCCTCTGCAGGCATCACTCTGATCTCCTTTGTCTCACCTTAAGGATTAGATGAATCCTTAAGTGTCTTCGAATTGTGTCTTTGTGGGAAATACATTGTTTGTTAATCGACCTCTTCAATGATCGGGTCGGCTGGGGGGGGTTCATCAGTTGGCTTCTTTGACGATGACAGGCGCTCGGTGAGGCGGGTCAGGTGATCATCGAGCTCGTCCTTTTCTGCGTCGCGGTGGCATTCGAGCCATTCAATCTCCTGATCGATCCACTTCTTGGTCTCCTCATCGAGATCGGAAGATGATCGGGCGCCGTAAAGAGCCGCCTCGAGCCTGTTCCTTGACTCGACGCGATCGCGGAACTTCTGATCCAGGTCCTTGAACGCTTCGGCGTCATCAATCATCTGCCTGATCTGATCGGCGGAAAGGCGGTTCTGGTCGTTGGTGATCGTCAGCGTCTTTCGGAGGTTGTCCTGGTCGGCGACCTCGGCCGTTACATTGAGTATGCCGTCCGCCGAAATGTCGTAAGTGACCTGGATCTTGGGCGTTCCGCGTGGCATTGGGGGTATGCCGTCCAGTGTGAACTCGCCGAGGACATGGTTCTCGGACGACCGGGACCTCTCGCCCTCGAGGATCTTGATGGTCGCCTTGGGTTGGTTGTCCGAGTAGGTGCTGAAAACCTGGGTCTTCTTGGTGGGGACCGTCGTCCCCCTCGGCACAAGCACCGTTGTTACCTCACCGGCCGTCTCGATGCCGAGCGACAGGGGCGTTACATCCAGCAGGAGCAGATCGGCCGTCTTTTCGGACTGGATGCCCGCCAGGATCGAGGCCTGCACCGTCGCTCCGTGCGCAACACACTCGTCGGGATTGATCCCCGTGCACGGGTCCTTGTTGAAGAAGGATCGGAGGAGTTCCTGGATCTTGGGGATCCTGGTCGTCCCTCCCACCAGCACAACCTCATCGATCTGCCCCTTGCTCAGCTTCGCATCGAGCAGGCACCGGTGCACCGGATCCATGACCCTCCTAAAAAAGTCCTGGTTCAGATCCTCAAACTTGGCTCTGGTCAGGGTGAGGGTGAGGTCGTGGCCCTCGTGCAGCGAATCGATCTCGATCGTCGCAATGGTCGACGACGACAGCGTCCTCTTGGCCCTCTCGCACGCCGCATGCAGACGCCTGATGGCTCTCGGGTTGTCGGACGCATCCGCCCGAGTCTTTGTCCTGAACTCCCTGAGACAGTAATCCACCAGGGTCTGATCGATATCCTCACCCCCCAGGTGTGTATCCCCGTTCGTCGCCTTGACCTCGAATATCCCGTCGCTTATATTGAGCACCGAAATGTCGTGCGTGCCTCCCCCACAATCAAACACGAGGATGTTCCTCTCCTTCCCGTCCTTGATCCTGTCCAGCCCGTACGCAATCGCGGCCGCGGTCGGCTCGTTGATGATCCTCAGCACCTCCAGGCCGGCAATGGCGCCCGCATCCTTGGTCGCCTGCCTCTGTGCATCATTGAAGTACGCCGGGACCGTAATGACCGCCTTGGACACACTCTGCCCGAGATAGGCCTCGGCCGTTTCCTTCATCCTGCCCAGGATCATCGCCGAGATCTCCTCGGGCCGGAACGACTTGGTCTCCCCGGCATACTCCACCTCGAACGCCGGCTTCCCATCCTTGTCGACTACCTTGGCGGGGATGTGCTTCATGTCCTTCTGAATAACCGGATCATCGAAGCGCCTGCCGATGAACCGCTTGGCGTCAAACACCGTATTCAATGGATTCCCCGCCGCCTGATTCTTGGCCGCCTCACCGATCAGCCGCTGGTCGCCCACAAAGGCCACCCACGAGGGCGTCGTCCGGTTGCCCTGGTCGTTCGTAATGATCTCCACCCTGTCGTTCTGCCATGTGCCCACGCACGAATACGTCGTGCCCAGATCGATCCCGATAACCACCATGTGTTTGCAATATAGGTCGTCAAGCGCTTAACCCGGCTTCGCTGAGCTGATTATCGATGTATGGGCCGATCTGATCGAGTGGGACGGTGTAGGGGACGATGATGAGCCGCACGCCGTTCTGTTCGCAGAGCTGCTTCTTGATGAGGTCCCTGTACTGCTGGTTCTGGAATCGATCATTGGACCCATTATGAAAATGGGAATTGAACTGGTAATGCTGTCGGCCGTTGTACTCGACGGCGAGACGCAGGTCCTCATTATATACATCCAACTCCAGGTTCTCACCAGTGACGGGGTTGCGCATAAACGACGGACGCGCCTTGGCAAAAGGAACCCCGAATAGCATCTCCATGTGAAGACGGCACGCCTCCTCTCCCCTCGAGCAGCCACCCGCCGTCGTGGTTGGGGCCTCTTCTCGTCGATGATGAGTGATGCGCCTCTGCTGTTGCGGCGGAGCCTGAGCCGATCGCGCCCACAAGAACAGCCAGTACTTGATGACCGCGGTCACACCCGTCGGATTCTCCGTCCTCATCGCCTGGACGCTGAGGACAACCGCCCCCACAATAAGAATCGCCCACACCCACCAGGGAATATGAATCCTGATCATTTACAATTATCCAATAATTAATTCCGATCGATCGAATTGAAGATCAGGGTTGAAACCAACCCCCATCAAACTTTAACACGGCTTAAGAACAACATCGTCTTCTTAAGCCGGCCTAAAGTTGGTTTCAACCCTGTTGAAGATCCCATCAGATCTTCAAGTCAAAAAATATAAGGGGAGCAACGCCCGATTACTGACTATGCATCTTCGGCCGTGATTGCATCCTCCATTGTGGTGTCCAGATCCGTCGTAGTGAGATCCTGTGCAACACCCTCCTCGATTGTAGCCTCGGTCGTTGTATCGGTTGTAGCCTCGGTTGTTATATCGGTCTCAGCCTCGGTCGTTGTCTCGGTTGTTGTCTCGGTTGTAGCCTCGGTTGTGGCCTCGGTTCTGGCCTCGGTTGTAGCCTCGGTCGTTGTCTCGGTCTCAGTATCGGTTGTAGCCTCGGTCGTTGTCTCGGTCTCAGCCTCAGTCTCAGCATCGGTTCTGGCCTCGGTCATTGTCTCGGTTGTAGCATCGGTCATTGTCTCGGTTGTAGCCTCGGTCTCAGCATCGGTTCTGGCCTCGGTTGTAGCATCGGTTGTAGCCTCGGTCTCAGCATCGGTTGTAGCCTCGGTCGTTGTCTCGGTATCAGCCTCGGTCGTTGTCTCGGTTGTAGCCTCGGTCTCAGCATCGATCACAGCATCGGTTGTTGTCTCGGTCTCAGTGTTGGTCTTAGCGTCGGTCGTTGCCTCGGTCTCAGCGTTGGTCGGTGCCTCGATCGCAGCATCGGTCGCATCCTCGATCACAGCATCGGTCGTTGCCTCGGTTTCAGCATTGGTCGTAGCGTCGATCGTTGCCTCGGTCTCAGCGTTGGTCGTAGCCTCGGTTTCAGCATTGGTCGTAGCGTCGATCGTTGCCTCGGTCTCAGCGTTGGTCGTAGCCTCGGCGGCATCAGGACCATCATCCTCGATCGCAGCATTGGTCGCATCCTCGACATCGCTCGTTGTCTCAGCGTTGGTCGTAGCCTCGGCAGCATCATAACCATCATCCTCGATCGCATCATTGGTCGCAATTTCGATACAGGCCGTTGCGTCGGTCGCAGCATCGGTCGCATCCTCGACAATAGCATCGGTCGTATCTGCCGCAGCATCAGCAACGAACTGATCATCATCCTCGACAATAATGACCGAATCGGGTGGGAGGTCGGTATGACGGCCTCCCTCGAGTATCGTGAGGCGGTCAAACAGATTCTCAATCAGGTTCATTATCGAGACATACTCCTCGCCACACTTGATGGCCAGATCGCCCTGAATCTTCAGATCGCCGGTTATATCCAGGTCTCCGGCGTAGGGCAGACACCTCTGGAGGATGGCGGCCTCGATCTTGCCGGGAGGGCCCGGCGGGCCCGTAGCACCACCCGGTCCGGGCGGGCCCGGCTTCCCCTGCGGTCCGACCGGACCCCTCATGCCCTGTGGGCCGGTATCTCCCTGTGGACCGGTATCGCCCTTGGGGCCGTTTGGCGGGCCCATAGGACCCACCGGCCCGGTATCGCCCCGATCGCCCTTCTCACCCCGATCCCCCTTTTCTCCTTGTGGGCCCATCGGACCTATCGGCCCCGGCTCCCCCTGCTTGCCACGGATCGCCAGCCCCCTCGGACCGATCGCCCCGGGTTCGCCAGGCGGGCCCTGCGGACCGGGGAGCCCGTCCTCCCCCTTTGGCCCGGGCGGCCCGGGAGGCCCCCTCTGCCCCAACGGCCCCTGGGGGCCGCGTGGACCCGGTGGTCCCCTCGCGATAATACTCGGCTGCTCGGGTCTCGATGGCGGCGCTTCCTTTGTGGGCTGCTTCACCTCATCCATCCACTGGACAGCCTTGGGCGGCTGAACCGGCGGCCTCGACTGCTTTTCAGGAATATTGAGGACTCGGAACATTCGTTTTATTCAAAAACAATTCTCCTTAATTAGATCACAAACCATGTGCTGGTAAGACACTTCTGACTTTGTATCCTTGATCGTGTTTACACGGCACACACAGGTGATCAGAAGGCTCACCGCGTCCTTCATAAGACGCCTCTCATCTACCCTCCACTCCTGAGCTCAGTAATAGCAACACCGGCAGCCCAAGGTCATGGCTTCGACCCCTCCCACGGAAAACCTAATCCTAACTCGATTTCTTAGACACTTAAGGATATTTATCTATCTATTTATTTATCTATCTAATCCTTAAGGTGGGTTTGAAGACAGGGTTGAAACCAACTTTAGCCCGGCTTAAGAAGGTGATGTTGTTCTTAAGCCGGATTGAAGTTGATTTCAACCCTGATCCGAGTGGATCCAAAGTTGACCCGTGCAGGGTTTGTTAGATCAGAACTGCTGCTGTTCGGTGCTGTTCTCGAATGATGTCGATGATGTGCCGATGATGCGGCTTATCGCGTCAAAGTAGCCGACACCCGCCTCGGTCTGATGTCGTGCGCCGGTATAGCGGGGGGTCGAGAGTTCCTTCTCCTGGAGCTCGGAGTATGCCTCCATCCCACGATCCTTGTAATCGGATGCGAGCTGGAAGGCGGCAAGATTCGTCGAATGGTATCCCCCGAGTGTGATGAACTGGAACAGGTACCCCATCTCTGCCAGTCTGGTCTGGAAAGCGGCCAACCCATCGGGGATCTGTGTCCTCCACCGGAAGCTCGGGCTGCAGTTGTATGCCAGCCATTTGCCCGGAAACTTTTCATGAACGGCCCTGGCGAACCTCTGGGCATCCTCCAGGGAGGGGACAGACGTCTCGAACCACAGCATGTCGGCATGCGGGGCGTACGCGATCGCACGATGGATGCACGCCGCGAGCCCGCATCGGAATCGGTGGTATCCCTCGGGCGTGCGTCGGATTGTCCGATCGATGAAGTCATGGTCGTTGGTATCAATGTCGGAGGATATCAGGGACGCCGACTCCGCATCCGTCCGCGCAATAATGACGGTCGATGCCCCCATGACATTGGCCGCCAGTCGTGCCGCACGGAGCATCCGTATCATCTGCGATATCGGCACGAGCACCTTGCCCCCCAGATGACCGCACTTCTTCTCGTGAGTCGCCTGGTCCTCGAAATGGACCCCCGCCGCCCCCGCCTCGATCAGACGCCGTGTCAGCTCGTACGCGTGGAGTGGGCCTCCAAAGCCCGCCTCGCCATCGCTGATGATCGGCACCTCGTAATCCAGGGCCGGGGTCAGCCGCTGTATGCACTGGATCTGATCCGCACGCCTCAGGGATCGCACAATCTCCGATACCACGAGTGGGACCGAATCGACCGGATATAGGCTCTGATCGGGGTACACCTCGTGGGACGTGTTGTTGGCAGCGGCGACCTGCCATCCGCTCACATACACAACCGGGAGCCCCGCCTTGACAAACTGGATCGCCTGCTGGCCGTTGTACGACCCCAATGCCCTCAGGATCGTGCGCGATTCGAGCAGCCCCCGCAGCTTCAGAGCCGTCCGCCGGCCGTACCCGCAATCGACCTCGATATTCCCTCGCAGCCTCCTCAGACAATCCTCCATTTTTTCTATCAAAACGATCAAATACTTAGGCTCAAAATTTTTGAATCAATACAATCCATGTCAACTGCGGTTCATTCAGCTCCTACATTATGACTCTTATCCATCATCAGAAGAGCACGACCCCACTCATCCCCATCGATCGGATTTTCAACCTTTCTTCATCAAAATCGAGTTGGTTTAACCGGCTTGATGTTGTTCTAAAGCCGTGATGCTCGTGATTTTTTTTTTGCTTCAATAAAATCATGCCGGATGATGAAGAAACGGATTCCACTGTCAACTTTGTCTGGTTCTTACTCCTTGTCCTATCCATGATCATCGGTGTGTTTGGTATCATCATGACCTCCATCCTCATACACAGGGTCGACGCGGTCATGGTGAGGACATCAATCGCACTGGTGGGGTTCATGATGCCTCTCATTATCCTGTTGATCCCGGTCGCCACACTCATCTCCTCCATCGTCTTCAACTATGCCATCCCATCCAACGAATTGTTTTACAACGTCATCGTCTTCATCTTGGTCGCATCCATCTGCCTGTTCTCCTTGTATATCGCATCCGACATTATGATGGATAAGCCCAAATCTCACAAGGCACTGCGCACAACCATCAAGGTGATCGTATATACCGGCCTCGTCGTTGACATATTATGTCTCCTCTCCATCATCAAGTCTGATGAAAAACGAATAATACGATTTTTTTTTTAAATCACTACATAACAAAAAAGATGGCGAGAAGTCGGTCCAAGGGTAGGAAGCCGGTCAAGAAGCAGCAGGGTTCGATGTTATGGCTCCTGGTCATTATCGGGCTGGCTCTGCTGATGGTATTGGTGGTTGGTATATTCATGACGCCCTGCAGACAGCAGCAGCCGGACGTTATCGTGGAGGAGGCATTCTGTTCGTCGTGCTCCTCCGGCAATCGGGAGGTCGAGGACGAGCTGTCGACCTACCAGTTCACACCGTGCAAGTGCTTCGGTCCTCAGGGGGGTGCGATCAACGCGCCCCGACCCTTCAGGGAGGGATCGTGCTCCGATGCAACAGCCATGACCAAGAAGAAGATGATCGAGACTCAGGTAGGCTGTCTACGCAACTCCTTCGACTTTGGTGGCGACAAGAACATCAAGGGCGTCTCCTGAATGAGGCACGGATCACATTCCCAACAATTAGTCTTACCAGGGTTGAAACCAAACCTTAATACGGCTTAAGAACAACATCGTCTTCTTAAGCCGGTCTAAGGTTGGTTTTAACCCTGCTTATATCAGTATATTTCTGACCAGTTGATGGTGGAGTAGAGGGCCGATCCGCCGCCGAAGCTGCCTTGGACCGTCAGGACCACGATGCCGGATACATTGTCGACATCGGATGTGATCTGGAAGAGATTGTTGAATATGCGGTCGAGATCCAGGAGGTTGGTGTAGCCCTTGCCGGACGCCGTGTTCTCACCCACAATGATCGAGTTGGTGTAGCTGATGGTCGAATACGAGGTTGCATACTGAGCCACACTCCGACTGTTGACATTATTCCATGCGAGGCCCGTTATATCGCCGACATTCTCGGGGAGGAATAATCGGAGACGGAAGATGAACACGTCATTGGTCGCCGTGGACGTTACACTGAACTCGGTCGGTTGGATTGTCTGATGATAAAAATTCGTTGATCCCCCCCGGAGGAACAGGATGGGCGCCTCGGTCGATGTGGAGACGGGAGCGGCGACATTTGAAACGCTCGCACTGAATGGACGGCCGATCGGGCTGTAGCCCCCCTCGGACGACACGCTGCTGCATATCTGCAGCATCTGACCCGCTGTCCCGACACTGGAGCTCTGGATCTCGTACCTGATGGGCAGATTGATGTTTTTGGTATAGGGCAGTGCAATCGAATTCACGTTTGTAATCTCGTGGCAGAACCACACCTGCCCGTACACATAAAACCCGAACCTGACCCTGCCTACGCCCAACCACTCCAGATCAATGACAAACAACTGAGCCTTGGTAAAATCCAGCGCCAGCCCGCTCGTTCCCGTGCCGTCCATCCCGTCAATGTTCCATGCCGACTGAGCATAGGATGTATCGGCCGAATTACTCCTCAGCACGCATGAACAGCTTCCGGCGGGATCGTACTGGAAGAAGAGCCCGTTCTGATCATCGAAATAACCGATCCTGCTCAGGACCCCACCCCCATTCGCATTCGAATCCATGACCCCGGACATCATAATCAGGAACGACTTTCCCGACTGGTAGATGCAGTACTTCCTACTCTGCGACGTCTCCTTGGCCACCCCCGAGACGGACAGTGTGATGACCCCATTCGTCGCCGTGCTCGATGCCGTCCCCGTCGACTTTGTCGTCAGCTGCAGATCATTCGATAAGAACAGCGATGACCCCGTTGTCTGCCCCGGCATGCGTATGTCCAAGAGCGTGAACGGCTCCGACACTCGGAGCCTCCCAAACGCATCGATCCGACTCTCGGCCTGATTCACAAACGCACTGACCGAGTTTGTCCCATAATACGGATACTCCTGTGTAGACAGCCTCGAGGTTATGGTCGCCGTTCCAGTCGATGCCGTGTACACGACCCTGTAATACCCAGCCAGGATCGGATACACCTTCCTGAACGTATTGGTCGCAATGACGGTATCCGAGAACGACGACACCCACGTCGCATTATCTCCCGATGACTGCACCTCCAGACCGAGTGGGACGGAATTCGCCGTCGCCGCCACCTCCACAATGACGGACGCATAACCCGTCGTGTCCGTCCCAGTCCCCACGAACGAACCCGTCGTCGTCCCCGAATTCTGCGCATCCTCCTTCGTCAGCACAACCGGGATGAACGTCATCCCTTTTCCATCCATCTATACCCCATGCCTTAAATGGATGTCATCAAGCTTTGAAGGCACTTGGGTTCACTCACCTTTGATATGTGTAAAACTGATCGCATGAGGGTGCCACATGGGAGGATGTGGTAGGACAACACGGACTGACCTACCCGAGTGTGTGTGTTGTCAACAGAATGTCTACCTACCAGACCATCATGAAGAACGTCGCGGGGATGACCGAGGCCCTCATTGAAAAGTTTATCAGTGAGGTGTCCGACAAGTACGAGCTCGACAGGGACGAACTCATGCTGATGTGGAAGAACCTCCCCGCACCGGAGGAGATGGAGCCCATCACCAAGAAGACCAAGAAGAGGAAGAAGAACAAGCGCGCACCGACGGCCTACCAGAACTTTTCCAACCTCATGCGCCCCCGTCTCCGTGAGGAGAACCCCGATGCGACCTTTGGAGAGATCAGCACGCTCCTCAGCAAGCAGTGGGCGGGCATGAGTGCCGATGAAAAGGCCGCGCACAAGACCCAGCAGCCCCCCCCTCCCACCGAGGAGACCGATAACGAGGAGGAGGCGGCGCCTATCATCGAGGAGGAGCCCGCACCCACCAAGAAGCCCAAGAAGACCCGCAAGGACGTCATCCCCCCTCCCGACAATATCCCCACCGACGCCCATGATCGGTGGAACGAGCTGAACGAGATGAGTGCGACGGATCTGCGGGCAATCTGCAAAGAGAGAGGGCTGCACCCATCGATTCGGAGGGCCGATATGATCCGGTCGATCATTACGGCCGAGTATAATGATGATGATGATACGCAGGAGGATGATTAATCAGCACACAGGAAGCATAACATGGTCGACCTGTATATTGCAAACCCTGAATGGATTTAATTCAAATTCATCTCCATTTCATTTGAATTTATTTCTTCCATCACTATTTTTGATCCTACCTTAACAATATATGTTATCCTCTTAACTCATTGGGATATAGAAGAAGATAATAGGTGAATGGAATTAGATGTAGCTTGGTATATTGGGCAGTTTGATTTCACAGACTTCATCATGGCTGAAGCAATGTCCATGATCAAACGGCCTGACGATTCCACGAATGAATGCGTCGACATGGCACGCACAATTGGACAATGATCGATCATCAATGGGACCTCAATTTCCAGATCGACCATGACATTAAAATTGAATCCTTTTTTTTGAAATAGGGTCCTGTTAACGGATAGAATCAATCAATTCATCATGGCACTCATTATCGGTGTGGTTGGAAAGAAGGGGAGTGGCAAGGACACTCTGGCGGATTATGTGATCCGGAGCAGCACAAAAAAGATTGAGAAGATGAGCATGGCGTCGCCGATAAAGGACGCGTGCAGGATACTCTTTGATCTTTCGGAGGAGCAGCTTCACGGCTCCCTCAAGGAGGACATTGATAACAGGTGGGGACTGAGCCCACGGAGCATGTTCCAATGGCTGGGGACCGATGTGTTCCGTGAGCGCTTCGATCTGAACTTCTGGATCGCTCATGCCGAGCACAGGATAAGGCGCATCATGGACAGTCATGACATGATCATCATCCCCGACATCCGGTTCGTGAATGAAGCCGAGATGGTCATGTCGTTCAAGAACCATATGCTCATACGCGTGGTGAGGTCGGATCGGGAGGCGGATGATCCCCACAAGTCCGAGACGGAGATGGAAAGAATCCCCACGTCATGGATCGACCACGTCATTCCCAATGACGGATCCCTCGATGAATTCTATTCCAAGATCTCTGATATCGTTCTCCGGGAGATCACTCCGTCATGATCAAACCCCCTCAGGTTAACCCGAACTCGATTCTAAAGACACTTAAGGATTTATACAATCTATCTAATCCTTAAGGTGGGGTTTAAGACAGGTTTAAAGACACAGATGGAATCCAAAGCTGGACCCGTGCGTGTGGTTGGATTGAGATAGATCGTTGTGATGATTGTTATCGAATTTTGCGGAATCGTATCACCACATGCCCTTCAGATCAGAATCATTCTTGTTGATGTGCTGTAATCTGTCAATGCCCGTGTTGTAGATATTATGCACGTCTCCGATTATATTATCGAGCGAGCTCTGATAGGGCTCGAACAAGTTAAAAGTATTGGCATGATCGATCGCCTGACTATCGGTGCCGTCCATACTCTGACTAAACCCATTCTGACTATTATCACTCTCGTCCGGTATGTAAAAATGTTTGAGCCACTTTTCCTTATTATGCTTAATGCAGTGATCATATGCACGGGTGCATATTCTGTGATCGATCTTATAAAAATTATACAGAGCATGAATCTTTCTCATCAATGACTTGTTGTTCTTGTCCACACACATGATTGTCATCCCCAACGCTCTCCTTAAGATGTCTGTGTTATGGAGATTACCTTTTGAGCCATGGCATACATTCGGGTTGAACATGATAATCTTATTTTCGTTTGTCAGTATGTAATGCCTGGGTATCCTCTCCTCAAAAAATTCGATATTATCAATGAATCCCGATCCCGCCTTTCCATTTATACCCGGCGGACACTGGATGTTCGTCCCTATCAAGGTCGAGTATCGATCATATATATGCTGCGACCCAGGCACAACCCAAAAGGGCCCCTTGTCAATGTCATCCAATACATCTATATAATATAATAACTTGATCTGTTTGATCTCACCATAATTATCCTTATGGATCAGGCTATGAGATAAGTAAAAGCTTTCGATCGTGCTAAGGATATAAAAGTCGTCAGTTAACTTGAGGATTTCGTTCAATACATGGTCATTGTAAAAGACTTGGAAGATATCATCCGATGTGAAATTACTGAAGCGAAGATTGCTGTGCCGCTTATTTCCGATGGAAGAACATTGATAAATGTCATCCAACGGCTCCATGCCCATACCGGAAACGATTTGGCTCTCAAACGTGTCTAATATCTTTTTATTGTCCATCTCTGCTTCAAATGTATGAAAGCCAAATGTATCGAAGAAAAATCTTTCGTGGTTCATCTTCTTATTACAAGCACCGTAAAAAAAAAAAATAATAATCTGGTTTTTGTTGAATCATTTCCTCCGTATGATGAATCACTTCCCAATTGTGAAGAGTCATTAATATACTGCTATGCCATGACCAATTTGTGATTTTACGGATTTTACGGATCGGGCGGCACGAATTACATCAATGATAATATAGACAACCATACCTACAACAACAATGCCAACAATGCCACAAACGACCGCCCCGATCACGAACTGGATCATGAATATAATGTACATGGCCCTTGTGATACCACTGTTTGCCTCCATAAGCTCGGCCCATGCAGATTTGTTAGCCTTACTTAGAACGAAGCAGCCCAGAATAAATGGGACGAAGCAGGTTACGTCGAAGATGTCCGTGAATAGGAGAAGGAGGAGCAGGTTGTATGCTGATGGCGACAGGTCCTTGTTGATGGCCAGCATGACGATCGATAAGACCGTATTCACAAAGAACAGAATCATCCAATTTTTTTATCATTGTCGGAAAAAAAAATTATAAATCATCGGGGCGACAAAGACCTCGTTGGAGCAAGCGCCCAGTTCAAGTTCCTTTCATCCGTTGTGCTAACGCCTACCGACGGCTGCTTCCCCCAGCTGCAGATGAAGGGTTTGACATTCATCTTATCCGCCCGTAGCAGTTTTAGTTTCACCGAACAGCTGCAAAAAGACGCCAAGATTGTCTAAAAACACAAATGAAATGATGATCATGAAAAGGATCCCGGCGAGCGCGCCGAGCACAATGATAAACTCAATGATGAATACAGCAAAGATTGTATCCACCAACGGCTTGTTGTGCCTCCACTCTCTCCATGCACGCCTGAATGGGGGGCTGAGGATTGTGATACCGAGTCCCAAACAGATCATCATAATAACGATAGGCACATACTTCCATTTGTTGTCGACAAGGTAATTTCTCAGTATCAGCGTCAATACAACAATTGCGATCATGGCCAGAATTTCCATCGCAATCAGGGGAGCGACAAGACCCACCGGCCCACCATGCTGTGCCGATATTAGAACCGTGTTGATCATTTTATTTCGCATGAATCAAAAAATATTATTGTTCATGCCGACGGGAATGGGACCCCGGATCTCTCCATCATCGTCCGGAACGCCCTGTCCCGTATGACCGACCGGTCGTCCCCCCTGATGAACGAATCGATCCCACCGGGCTCGTTCTGCTGCATCGGCATCGCCGACCTGTTGTGCAGAAAAGACTCCATCGGGAGCCGCTCCCCCACCACTGCCCTGGTCGACTGCACGTCGTACAGATCAGAACGACCCGGCGCCGCACGTGTCGTCATGGCGTCCCTGACCAGCGGAGCCCTGCGATCCAGAACGATGGGATCGGCCCTCTGCTGCTCCCTCGTCGTCGCACCCGACGTCGCGGCCGTCAGCGAGAACCTCGGGATCGTCTTGTCGAGCGGGCGCGACACGAACGACACGTCAGGATCCTGACCACCACCCGACTCCCTCGTCCTCCGCGCCGGCGCACTCGCCTGCACGCGCGGATTGATCCGGATATGACCCTCCGTCCGATCATCCTCCATCGCCCGATAAATGTCCGATCGTGTCGGGTTGGCCGCCGCATCGCTGTGCAGCGGGTTCTCAATGACCGCCGCCCTGTCCCACACCACGGGTCCGGTAGCCCGATCGGCCGCCCTCGGGGCCGTGTAGGGGATGACGGTCGTCTCCGACCTGACGTCCCGTGAGCCCGATACCACACCGACCCCAGCCCTCCTATCGGCAACCGTGCGCCGACCCTCGACCTCGTAATGAAGGGGATCGGCTCGGACCCCCGTGTCTACGCCATCGGGCGGTGAGGCGGTGCGCTCCCTGGAGGAGACGGGCGCATCGATGCGGATGTGCGTCATCATGGAGCGTGTGGGTGGGACGATCATGTCGCTGCTCTCGATCGCTGCATCCCCGAGCACGACCGTCCCCTCGTGCGTCATCTTGTGGACCTCCTTGGATGCCTGAAGAGGTGCATTCTGATCGAGGAGGGGGTCATCCCTCCCGATGATGCGGTTGTTCGTGCTCGCCTTCATGTACAGCATGTTCGGGTTGATCGACTTGACGCCCAGCCGGTCCTTCATCTCCGACGGGCCGCCGCCCTTGTGGGGCATGCTCCTCATCGTAAAGGCCTCGTAGACGCGCTTGTTGCGATCAATCTCCTTTGTCGGGGCATTCGTGCCGCTCTGATGACTGCGCCGTATCGTCTCTGTCGACCTGCTCGTGATGGCATCCGCGTGCAGGACGCCGTCGTTCAGACCAGACACCTTGGAGTGATCCCACTTGACCATCTCGGGGCCTCGCATAGGGCCGGCCGTCGACTTCTTGGGCAGGCTCGTCTGGTTGGAATGTCCGGTATACGCCTCGGCATCGAGACCACCACCCCCACCACTCGGGATTGTGCGTGCCGTCTCACCGGCGGGCGCCAGGATGTCCGATCGCGTCGATGCCGGCGTCTCGGCGCACGATCTGTCATGCTTGAACTGCGGAAAGGCCGGGTTGGTCTCGGCGTGGAACCACACCCTCGGCATTCTCGAGTAGGGTAGGAGGTCCTCCTGCCTGAGGATCGGTGGCCGCAGGGTCTCGACGCGGTACGGGTAGCGCACCTGGGTATCATAAAAGGACGCCTTCTGCCCCCGCTGACCACCATTGTTGCTAAAGTTGTCGTACGATACAGACACCATGGGGTTGACGCCGCGCTGGTACACCCGGATGTACTCGCACGCCCGATCGCCCGATGCATCCTGTTCCATGAGGATGTTCTGCGTGTCGCCCACCTTGTCGATCCGCCTCGTGTAGACCCCCTTGTTGGGGTCCTTGAGGATGTTCATGTTCGTGTTCCACATCTCGACGCTGGGGAGGGTGACCCTCCGATTCGTGCTGAGCGCACTATAACTCAGACCGCCCGCACTCATTCAATGGCTTCTTTGTTGCTCCTTAAAATATTTTTACCGGCAGTTTATTTTTTCCTGAAAAAATCTTAACCCGGGTTGGTTCCAATCCGATTCAGACAAATAAGTTGAGAATCGAGATGATCAGGAATAACACTTCGAGTATGAGGCCGGTATAAATAAGTATCAATGCCTCGTGTTTTTTTCGTCGTGATTGGTGGACCAAGGATGCGATATGAAGGCTTACCGCAGCCGTGTAGAAGAATGACATGATGCCCTTGTTGACAACTTCCGATCCGATAAATCTGTATGCAATAACGAGGAAGATGAACATGACAATGGGACACAGGAACCCCGCCAATGCCAGCACGAGTGATTGCTTCTCCTCGATATTCTCACTCATGAGGATAGGAGTCGTAATGACCCCCACCATGCTCATGATAACAGACAGGGTCAGAATGATGAAACCAAAATCTTCACAAAACTTTCTTATCGCGGTCTGTTGCATCCCCTTTGCTGCCGTCATTTTATTTACAAGACATTAATAAATTCGATTCGACCATCCGTTAACGAATTTATTTCAAATCAAGTTCCGATTCATCTGAGAGGGTATATTCAGGGCTGAAACCAACCCCCATCAAACCTGAATACGGCTTAAGAACGACATCATCTTAATAAGCCGGGTTAAAGTTGGTTTCAACCATATTGAAGGTGGGATTGGATATGATTGAGAAGGACCCGTGCAGGGTTTGGGATCCATGCATCACCTCTTGGCGATGGTAACGGCCCTCCCGCCATCCGGTAGTTTTTCGACAATGATCCTCGGGTTGATCTGCTTCATGTCCAGCATCAATGCACCCGCATGACCGATGGTCCATATATTTTCGAATTTGAACGAGATGGACGGGTGCGTCCTGGCGTACCGTCTCAGCTCCTGCTGCATGGCCGCGTGCACCGGCGAACTCTCGGATCTGTCCGATATGATGTGATGCCTGATCGATGTCCCCTCGAGGATGCCGATGGTTATCCCCGCCGGGTGCATGGCCATATCGATCCCCCACAGATAAAGAGTCCAGTCGTGCAGGAGACCGAACCACTTCTCATACCCCCTCCTGGTCAGGACGTACATGAACAGCTCGGCATAATTCGTCCTCCGAAAGACCCCCGGCGTGAACAGCGGGAACATGAACTTGTGGCAGCTCACCGAGTCCGTCGTTATATTCGGCGAAACGACATTGACCCCCTCCCAATCGAGACGACACACCAGATCCCTGACCGGATCACCCATGATCTCCACATCGTCCAGCAGCACAATCACATGCCTTACCGCAAACGACATCTTGTCCGGAACGGCGTTCTGGAACAAGAACCTGCCCAGCATCCCCCTCTCCCAAGGCCTGACCCATAACTCGGTGCCACGGGGAACGCTCAGTCTGGTCAGAAGGATGTGCGCATCCTCGGCGTATGGGAATACAAACACCTGGATAACACCATCCACGCCACGACGGATGGCGTCCATGTTGCCGATCAACCACCGGATCTTGTCCTCCAATCGCGGGGGACCGAACCCCGGTATGATGACAATGGTAGGAGCCGTCCACGGCAGGCTCCTCCTCCCCCCAAGAACCGTCCACATTTATTTATTTACAAAAATCAACCCATCCCCCTTATAACGGCTTGCCAACAAACCACTCCGCAAAACAATATCCCTCCACCCATTCATGCTTAAATGAAAACGGACAAGAAAGGATATGGACTAAACTGAGTAAAACCCTGCACGGGTTAAGATTTAACCCGATTCTTAAGAAACTTACCAAACCCTGTGCAAATTAAACCCAAACCCAACTCGACTTTGATGACACTTAAGGATTCACCTTAATCCTTAAGATGGGTTTAATACCGGTTTAAAGACTCAGATAAGGAGATGAGATCCGATGAGTAAATCCAAAGTTGACCCGTACAGGGTTTGATACTTACGGATTATTCACGCTTAAGGTGGACGAGGATGGGAGATGCAATGAAATCCAAGGTTGATACCAACTTTAGCCCGGCTGAAGAATCTTTTTGAAATTATTTTGTATGATAAACGAATGAGGGAAATAACCGATCCAAATTGTGTGCGGCTGCTGATTGAAACGTTCACAAAAGAGACGCTGGAGAGGAAGGGCTTTCAAATAAAATCAAACAACAAAATCATCCTACCATCCTCCATAAGAGCATACGACCATTTGTACGACCTTTCATATGATCCTAAACGATATGATAATGGAGATTTTGATGGACATATTGAATTTTGGAATAAATTTTCTGGGTCGTTGGCTATGATTACACTTTCATATAAACAAAAACAGGAACCTAAGTACAGCATCTCATACAAGGATCGCATATATTTGAAGGATTCGGGTGGGGGCCATATCAAGGATGGACTCACATATATCAAAGATATGCTTAGTGAACACTGGTGGGATAATCTGGGCATCATCTATCCAAAAGATGTAAAAGCCGTCAAGAATTGGCTGAATCAGAATTCAAGCAGATTATTATTTGCAGACGATCCCTGGGATTTCCTCAAAACATCGGAGATCGGAGCATTCGTCCATAAATTTACAGTATCTCGTGCCCAGGAGATTACAGATCCGGATTTTGTAAAACTCTTTATCAATACATTTACAAGAGAAGCTCTACAACGATACGGCCTTACATTCGATAATTATCAGATAACTCTGCCTTCTTCTCAGACGTACTCGCAAATGCAGATTGATGATGGTTCCGGTCGTATCGGGATGATTGTTTGGTATCCTCCGTCCTATGCGTATATCACTCTTTCCAAATTCCCATACTCTGAAGCCGAAATAAATTTAAATCATTACAATAATATCCATGTCAAGGATGATATGGTAATATATGATAATGAAAAAATCATCGGGTATATTGGGTATACTCTATCCAATCCACGTCTCATTCAGGAATGGATCGATACAAACAAGGGCAAGCTCGTATTTGCCACCGACCCATTCGCCGTCATGGCAGCAGACCCATTCATCAGCACATACATCAGCAGATACCACCCCGCCCTCCTCATGTTCTCCTCAGCCATCATGCTGATATGATGCTCCTCCTTATCCGTGGGGTTCAAAGTGGCTCCCGTTCCAGGTCAGCTCAATGACATGCTCGGGTCGGATCCCTGCGGCGGCGGGGAGGAACTCGATCGTCCCGTTATCCCCCAAAACATGGATGCGTATGGAGATGCGGAACATGTTGCACATGGCCTGGATCTCAATGGCGCCGCCCCATGTGCTGTCCCTGCTCATCCGAGCGATATAATCGCTTGTCGAGCGGGCGTCGTGGACGTCCTCGGGGGCAAACATCTGGAAGACGTCCTTGAACTCCATCGTGTCCCAGAAGCGGGGGTTCGATCGGAGGTAATCAATGACCATCCTACGGAGCTGCTGGCTGGAACAGTTCTCGGTAAAGTGCGCCACGGAATCAAAGAGACAACTCATATTTTCATCAGGAAATATAGAAATTTTTTTCAATTCCACTATTCCTTAACTTTTTTTTTTATAAAGAGAAATCATGCCGGACACAGTGCCTCATGAGCCGACTAAGCTCCAATAACATTTAAAGATTAGTTTTAAGGTATGCCTATTCATATCTGCGATCATTAGTATAACGCAGGGTTGAAACCAACTTTAGCCCGGCTTAAGAAGGTGATGTTGTTCTTAAGCCGGGCTAAAGTTTGATGGGGGTTGGTTTCAACCCTGCTCATGGAGAAGGGTGGTGAGGACCTCATCAAATGGAGGACATCATTCATACTGGCATTGGTAGGATTCCTGTGTCATCTCATCATGTCCATCTGTTATATGATGGTGTATATGGTGTATATATACTATAGTGAATATGTTCCATTGTTGATCCATTCAATCTTGTTGGTCGGGTTTTATACCTTCTTTATTGCGGCAATAGGCTTGCAGATCGCGTCATTGGCCCTTATGATGAAGAACAGCTTACCCAAGGGGCTGATCAGGACCGTTATGACATTCATATGTGCCGGCCTGATTGTCGAGATTGTGGTTCTGATCATAATTACGATATATCCCTTCTTCTCATGAGAAGAAGAGGTCGTGATTTACTCATCGAGTGCCCTGGCTCTTCTTGCAATACATATTTTATGACAAGCAATCAAATATGAGCATGGCAGTCAGATTCAAGATACCGTGCCGGGTTTGATCAAGGGCCCTTCTTCTGCTGAGCTGCACCCCCCTGTCTCCTACGCCGCTGCTGCTCAGGCTCTGCAAACATCATATCCATCAGCTGAACAAACAAATCCGCATTAAGTCCGTCAAGAACATGCTGGGCCACGCTTCTCCGAAGTGAAGGATCCACACGATCCGGGACACGACGACTGATATACTGCTGCAGCGGAGACCACTGGCGTCGCAATGGTCCTTGTCCTGTTCTCGATGAATTCAGTGATAGACTCCTCGTCCTTGATGCCGTTGCCGGCCTCGATGTAATGATATCGGAGTCGCTGTGGCTCCTCCTTGACCTCCTTGTCTGCGCGGACATTGTTGAACCTCCTGTCGTTCGGTCGACCGAATGACCCATCTGCCGTCGAATCGATCCTGTCCTCGATGCACCAGCCCTCTTGGTGTCGCTCTTCGTCTGTGCTGCTCCTCCAGTTGAATCGACCGACCCTCCCTGCTGCTGTGGAGCTGCCTGTGTCCTTCGAATCGACCCTCCTCCCGTCGTTTGGTCGACCGAACGACCCCTCTGCCGTTGAATCGCCTTATCTATTATCAACCGCTTGTCCCGTGCCCGACGCGCTTGGATAACATGACGTCGTCTCGCTTCGTCGTCCATCCTCAATAATTCCCTGACTGCATCGATTTGTGCACTGACATAAAATGAGTTCAAGTATCGATCTCTAAGATACTCGAGATATCTTAACAGCAGATTCAGATCCTCTATGCACCATGCAGCACGCACAACATGTGCCATATCATCCTCAGTCCACCACCGACGCGGATTGCGTTGAATCGTCTCGGCCATGTCTCGTTCGAGGGTAATGATTTCTCTGATAATCTGCCGCTGATTCTGCAACACAAAACGAATGAATTTCTCACGATACATAATACGCATGCCGTCATCACTCACCTTATTGATCATCATTCGGAGATTGTTAATCTCATCATCCGTCAGTTGGACTCTTAGTCTCCTCAACCCTCTGTAATCATCCATGACATCCATAATATCACCCCGTCCTGTTTCATCAAATGTATCATTAAATCTTCGAATACTTGTCCGGAGTTGTCGTTGCGTTGGTGAAGTCGGCTTCTTCGGCGGAGGGACACCACCAGACGACATGTCCTTTGATTTTATTGCAGCACAATAAAATTTCCAAACGCTGTGCGGGTTAAACCCAACTCGATTTTGAAGACACTTAAGGATCACATGTAATCCTTAAGGTGGATTTAATACAGGTTTAAAGACTCAGAGGATAGGAGATGAGATCCGAGGAAATCCAAAGTTGACCAGTGCAGCAGGGTTGAAAATTTCCTCCAATATCTTCTTACATACTCGTCAGGAGATCGGAAATGAGCATCGCGGTTTCGACCGCCTGGGCAACATTGAGTCGCGGATCGCACAACGACTTGTATGTATCGTTTGTTATATTATCATTCTGATCAACACACTCCACGACATCATCCGAAGTCATCTCCAGGTGGACCCCTCCCGGTCGCACGCCGCACCGTCGGGTGGTCCGAAAAAATGCGATAATCTCCCGGTGGATCGTCCTCACATCCCTGGTCTTGATCCCTCCCTCGGTGATCATTGTGTTTGCATGCATCGGGTCGCAGCACCACAGCACCGGGTGATCCTCGAGCGCCCGTATGATAGGAGGCAGAC
>Ga0214917_10000758_pt1 | contig 41898 bp, 36 predicted proteins | sample LL_1208_BB_MetaG_FD_177983 | JGI IMG/M metagenome (GOLD analysis project Ga0214917, IMG submission 177983) | Freshwater microbial communities from Lake Lanier, Atlanta, Georgia, United States - LL_1208_BB | ecosystem: Environmental > Aquatic > Freshwater > Lake | place: USA: Georgia | collected... | reverse complement strand
CCAAGCCGCCGACCGCACCGCCGCCACCAAGACCTCCGGCACCGCCACCTGCGGCACCGCCACCTGCGGCACCGCCACCTGCGGCACCACCACCTGCGGCACCACCACCTGCGGCACCACCACCTGCGGCACCACCGCCTGCGGCACCACCGCCGATATTCACGCCGCCCCCCTGCCCGCCGCCCGTCGGCCCCTGGTTGAAGGCGTACTGATTGCTCTCGTATTGGATCCTGAACCGATCCTCGAACTGCACGAACCGTGGTCCGAACGCGAACCGAGCCGTCGTGCCGCTGCCCCGCCGTCCGAGTTCACGCCGCACGATCAGCGCCGCACCGGCGCTTTGAATCTGCGACATGTTGCTCTGGACAAGCTTCTGGGCGATGAGGTGATCGGGAGGCGGGCTGTTGGACGTGATGGTCGTCGTGACGACCGCCTGGTTGATGTTGCCGACGCCCGCACCACCACCGCCGATCCCGCCCCCCCCGGTCGATGTCTGGGTGAAGATCTGCGTCGGCGACGAGGCGGCGAACTCGTTGAGCGTGACGAACCGCTGGTTCTGGTCGCCCGAACTGAAGTAGCTGAGCAGCACGCCGCGGTTGTCGTAGATCCATCCCCCCTCGTAGCGATTGCCCCAGGTCATCGCCGTCCGCAGCCAGCTCGTGTTGAGATCCAACTGCATCGGGTCGGCACCGAAGATGAAGATGCCACCGATCACGCTGTTGCCCGACGAGCCGCCATCCTGCTGGGCCGCGCCGAGGAGCCCCGCGTTGTTCAACTGCACGATCGTCTGCGGGGAGATCGGCTGCGACGGAATCAGGTAGCCGCCGTTCTCCGTCTCACCGACGGTCGTGACACTCGGCGGCGTGATGCTCCAGTAGAGCCGGTCGTAGGAGAAGAAGATGCCCTCGCTCGGCTCCGGGTAGATCTCATACTCCTGGAGGTCGGGGGGCGCGAACAGCTGGAAGTCGTAGAAGTCCTGATCGGGCAGCAGCGGCATCCAGTCGCCGGCCCGGGCGGTCCCGGACGGGGCACAGGTTGCCGACGCGACCGCCAGCCATGCGATGAAGGGGGCCGTAAACCGCCTGAAGCCGAATGTCGTAGCCATCGCTGTGTGTCCTGGGGAGCAGGATCCGGTGTTCCGCCACTGCGGATTGCTCCGGTGGTATCGGTCGTACCGGGCGATCGGGTTGACGAAACTTGGCAAACTCTGCCGGACTGGCGGCCCTTCCGGGGACGACCGGCCGCATGACGGGGCCGAATGACTACGGTATCCTGCGCCAATTGCCCAGTCGGCGGCCTGTCCGTTGCCGCCTCCAGCCCGCAGGAGGCTATTCCATGAGCCCGTTCGTCATATCCGCCACGGGTCGCACCGCCAGAATCTCCCCCGCCTCCGCCTGGGCCGCCTGCCTTGCCCTGTGTGCGGCCTGGCTCGTCGGCCAGACCGCCGCGGGACGGGAGGCCGCCCCTCCGGCCGCAGCCGAGGAAGTCAGCTTTCTCCGCGTGGCTCGCGACGCCGCCGACCATCCGACCTCGCTCGATACCGCGATCGTGTCGTATGCCGAGTCGCCGGCCGCCGCCCGCCGGGCCGGCCGTCGCGAGCCGATCGAGATCGATCTCGTCGGAGCCGTCCACATCGGCAGCCGTGACTACTACGACATGCTCAACCGGTGCTTCACGAACTACGACAGCGTGCTCTACGAACTGGTGGCCGCGCCCGGTGCCCGTGTGCCCAAGCAGGGGCACAAGCCGGCGGGCGTGATCGGATCCGCCCAGCACGGTCTCACGCAGCTTCTCGGCCTCGAGTTCCAGCTCGACCGCATCGACTACACGGCCGACAATTTCGTGCACGCCGACCTCTCCCCCCGGGAATTCTCGGCCGCGATGGCGAAGCGGGGCGAATCGTGGTGGACGATGTTCTCGCGGCTGATGCGGGAGGGCATGGCCCGGGCGGAGGCCGGCGACGGGGCGACTGCCGAGGTCGGCATCGGCGACATGTTCAGCCTGCTCTTTGGATCGGGGCCGCAGCGGCAGCTCAAGCTCCGCCGGCTGATGGCCGAGCAGTTCTCAGACATGGATGTGCTCTCCGCGGCCTTCGGTGGAGAGGAGGGATCGACCCTCATCACCGACCGCAACACGGCCGCACTCGAGGTCTTGCGGCGACGGATCGCCAAGGGAGACCGGCGGATCGCCATTTTTTACGGAGCCGGCCACATGGACGACTTTGACCGTCGGCTGCGGGCCGACTTCGACGTTCAGCCCCGCGACACCGTCTGGATCGAGGCCTGGGACCTGCGCGATCCAGCTCCTGCACCCCGCCGCTGAACATCACGCAGCGGATGATGCGGCGGATCGACCCGGCGCGGTCGGGATGTCGGTGCTGCCAGCAGCCGATCCCGCCAGGCATCGGCGACGCCGCGGATCTCGGCGAACGCGGCCGCATAGCCGAGTTCCTGCACCAGTTCGCCGACTGGATCGAACTCGAAATCACCCTCGTAACCGCAGCCCACGAGCTGGCTGACACGGGCTTCCAACGGCAGTCCTCCCCGTCCGGGAGGCAGGCGATCGGCGTGGGCCGCCGGTGGCCCGCACCGATCCGCGACATGCACGAGGCCAGCCACGGCGGCCAGCCGCGGCGCCAGGGCATCGAATTCCGGGGCATCAGCACACTGCCAGAGATCGACCGCCAGCCGCACATGCCGGTCGGCGAATCGCTCCACGAGTCCGAGCGACTCATCCAGCCGCGTCAGGAAGCTGCAGCCTGCGGAAACCTGGGGATGCATCGGGCGGATTGCCAGCACCACCCCCTCCGAACGGGCCGCGGGCAGGAGGGACTCGAGGGCCTCGACGAGCAGCCGCACGGCGTGCGATCGGGTGTGACCGCCACGACATCCGGTGTGGACGACGACGACGGGGGGCCGGCCGTCACCCAGCCCCGCACCGGAGCCGATGGTGGCCGCCGACACGATCGCCTCTGAGGCATCGGCCACGGCCTCGGAGAATGTTCGCCCCTCGCCGCCGGTGAACCCACCGACCCACTGCAGGCTCGACACGCGGACACCGGCGGCGGCCAGCGAGGCGGCCACGGCCTCCAGGCCGGTATCCGAAAGCTTCGGCCGCCAGAGCGACAAGGCCCCAAGGCCGTGTTCCACGACAGCCGCGAGATCCTGGGCCAGATCCCAGCGGGGCGTCGTCAACTGGCTGACAGCGACATCGAACATGCGTGAGAGCCTCTCCTGCCCGCCTGTGTATGATCGGATTTCCAGAAGGAGGTGCGAAGTATGTGGACGCCGCGCGCCGACTGTCCAGAGAAGAGGGCACAGGGGCGGTTCCGGCCGTGTGCGGAGCCTCGGGGCAACTTCCGGGGCGCGACAGCATGCAGGAGGCTTTTCCGCTTGACAAAATCCGCCCCCGCGGGCGTGCGTTGATCCCGGCACGAGGAGGTGACCATGGCGGCCAGCGACGACATCGCGATTGACGGGCCCCGGCCGATCCTGATCCCCGCCTCGGCGCTCGACTGGCAGTTCGTCCGCTCCAGCGGGCCGGGCGGCCAGCATGTCAATCGCACGAGCAGCAAGGCGATCCTGCGGTTCGACCTGCGACACACGCCCCACCTGCCCGCCGACGTGCGGCAGCGGTTGCTCGCGGCGCTGCGGCCGCGGCTGACCAACGAAGGCGCCATCCTGATCGCCAGCCAGCGTCACCGCGATCGGGGGCGCAACATCGCCGACTGCCGGGCCAAACTGGTCGCGCTCATCGAGCGGGCGGTCGTGCCCCCCACCGTGCGGCGCCGCACGAAGACACCGCGATCCGCGATTGCGACTCGGCTCGAGGGGAAGAAACGGCGGAGTGTCACGAAGCGGCTGCGCCGCCTGCCGCCCGACTGAGCCGCGACGCGCAGGCCGGCGGGCCCCGCAGTCACCGAGCGGGACCGGCCGGGGGCGCCGCTGGTATAATCCGGAGCCGCGGGCAGCAACGCCCACGCGATCCGAAGGGCCCAAGGATTCCCAGATGGCGACGCCTCGTGACATCGACTCGCTCCTCAAGCAGTGGTCGTTTCAGCCAGGAGAGGTCAACGCGCGGCTGATCCGGGCCCGCAGTGGCAGGGAGGTGCTGCAGATGCGGATCGACATGGGTGTGCTCCAGATGGAAACGGACCTGCGGCCCGACGGCCAGCGTCCGAACGGAGCCGAGACCTACTACGACTACCTGGTCGGCGAGGTGATTCGCGAGGGGGATGCGTTCCGCCTCTCCAAGGAACAGTGCGCGGAGGCCGACCGTGAGTTCGTGCAGTATTACCACCGCAGGCTGTGCTGGCTCTCGTTGAGGGAGTACCGCCGCGCCGCCCGCGACGCCGACCACAGCCTCGCCTTCATGGACTTCGTGCGGACCCACTCCCCGGACGAAGAGTGGACGTTGTCGCACGAGCAATATCGTCCGTTCGTGCTCTTCCACCGTGTTCAGGCCGCCGCACTGGCCGCGCTGGAGGAGGCGGGTGCCGAGGCGGCCATCGGCGAGATCAATGCCGGGCTGGGCCGCTTCCGGGAATTGTTCGCCCGCTACGATGCCGAGGAGCAGTTCGCCGACGACGAACTCGTGCGCCGGCTCCATGAGATGCGCGAGAGTGTCCGGCGCCGGTACGAGATCGGACCCACGCTCGACGAGCAGCTCGCGGAGGCCGTCCGCGCCGAGAACTACGAACTGGCGGCCAAGATCCGTGACCGGATCCGGAATGGCGAGGCATCGGGCGCCACCGGGGCCGCGGCACCCCGCGGCAGCGCCAACGCGGAACCGCCGGCGGGCTGATGGGACGACTGAACGCTGCAAGAATTTCAATTCGGCCAGCCGCCCGCGTTTACCGAGCCGTCGCAGTGTGACACGCGGCGGCGCAAATTGGATCGTTCGCGCCGATTGCACCGGCCGGAGCCCGCCGATTTCGATCTGGCACGCCATCTGCATTCTCATCGGGCACCGGCGACCGCCGGCCCGCCATCGGAGGAATGCACGATGAACACGATCGACATCACGACCGGCTCCGCCGTCCGGCATCCGGGTTTCGCGGCGTCCGCGACCTGCACGCTGTTCACGGCGACGGTCAACGGCACGGCCCGGTTGGTGCGCGGCCTCGCGGTGTGGCCGATCGACGAGGCCTTGGCGATGGAGGAGCAGATCGTCCCGGCCGCGGCGGATCAGGCGGCCGAGATGCCCCTCGACATGGCGCTCATGCACGACCTGACCGCCTCGCGGCTGATCGCCCCGCCAAGGCTCCGCCGCCGCCGGGACCGGGCCGTCGCCTCTCGCGCCGCGTTGTTTCACGCCGCTCGGTAGCCGGGGCCACTGGTACACTTCGGGCTCGCATCTCGTCCCGGAGTCTCCCCGTGCACCAGCCGCTCACCCTGCCCCCCGGCCGCGACATCCGGCTGGCCGATTTCGATCCCGACTTCCACGAGGATCTCGACCGGGCCGACGCCGAGGCCGAGACGAGGCGGCACGGCGACGCCCTCGACGAACTCGCCTACCGGCTCTCTGCGGAGAGCCGGCGGGCGGTGGTGGTCGTGCTCCAGGGCATCGACACTTCCGGCAAGGACGGCACGATCCGGATGCTGGCCGGCGGCATCAGCCCGCAGTGCCTCGACGTCCGCAGCTTCAAGGCGCCGAGCGCCCTCGAGCTGGCCCACGACTTCCTGTGGCGGATTCACGCCGCCGTGCCCGCCCACGGCCGGATCGGGATCTTCAACCGCTCCCACTACGAGGATGTGCTCGTCGTGCGGGCACGGAAACTCGTGCCCCGGTCGGTGTGGGAGCCGCGCTACGACCAGATCAACGCGTTCGAGAAACTGCTCGGCGACGGGGGGCTCACGTTCGTGAAGTGCTTCCTTCACATCAGCAAGCGGGAGCAGCGGGAGCGACTGGAGGAGCGGCTCCGGGATCCCCGCAAGCAGTGGAAGCTCGGCCCCGACGACCTCGCCGACCGGAAACGGTGGCACGACTTCCAAGAGGCGTACGACGACGCCCTGACGAAGTGCAACACGGCGCACGCCCCGTGGCATATCGTGCCGGCCGACAAAAAGTGGTATCGCAACCTCGTCGTGGCCCGACTTCTGCGGCAGACGCTCGAACGACTCGACCCGCAGTTTCCGGCTTTCGATTCCGGCCTGCTCGCGAAGCTCGACTGAAGGCAACCCTGCATGAACGGCAGCTTTCCGCTCCTCGATCTCGACGCCTGCCGCGGCCGGCAAGGCCGCCTCCTCGCCGCCCTCGCGGCCCACGACGTCGAGGCCCTCGTCGTCGTCTCGCCCGAGCATCTCGAGTACCTGACGGGGCATCGCTGGGACTTCCGGTTCGCGCCGCTGGCAGCATGGCGAACGACCGGCGAATCGCTGCTCGTCTGCCCGGACAAGCCGGTCGAGCGGGCGGCCGTGACGGAAGTGCGAACCTACGAGGCCAAGTGGCGCAGTACGCTGCGAAACGACCAGCGGGAGGCCGCGGCCGCGGTGCTCGGCGAGTGGCTCGCCGGCGGCCGGCCGCTCCGGCGGGTCGCGATCGAATTCTCGGCCTGCCCGCCGCACGTCACCCGGCAGCTGGCCGACGCCGCACTGGTCGATGTGGAGCCCGACCTCCTGCGGCTGAGGCGGCGGAAGGATCCCGACGAACTGGCCCTGCTCTGCCGGGCGATCGCCGCCGCCGGCGAGATGTATGCAGCGGCCCGCGAGATCGTGCGGCCGGGCGTGAGCGAACTCGACGTCTTTTCTGCGTTGCAGTCCGCAGCCGTGGCCTCGTGTGGCGAGCCACTCACGGCGACGGGCAACGACTACGCCTCCGGTGCCCGCGGCGGCCCGCCGCGGGAGCTGCTCTGCGTGGCCGGGGACCTGTACATCCTCGACCTTGGCCCGGCCTATCGCGGCTATTTCGCCGACTCCTCCCGTGTGCTCGCCGTCGATGGCCGGCCGACGGACGCCCAACTCGCGGCGTGGGAGCATGTCTGCGCGGCGCTGAAGATCGTGGAGCGGACCGCGCGGCCCGGCAGCCGCTGCCGCGACATCTACGCGGAGGTGCAGCAGTGGCTCGCAGCGGCGCCGGTGGGGGTGTGGGCCAGCCATCTCGGCCACGGCATCGGCCTTTCCGTCCACGAGTCGCCGCATCTCAACCCGATGTGGGACGACGTGCTCGAGGAGGGGGACGTGATCGCCGTCGAGCCGGCCCTCTACGCGGCCGAACTGAAGACGGGCATCCGGCTGGAGAATGCCTACGTGGTGACCGCCGGCGGCCTGGAGTTGCTCAGCCCCTTCCCCCTGGAATTGGCCTGAGCGCGGGGCGCGTGGTGTGGCACGCCCGCGGCCCATCGCATACATTCTGGACCGCGAGGGGCACCCGCCCCTTCCCTTCGCTCGCCCCCGAGATGCGCCCCATGCCGATCGCCTGTGCCCCCACACCGTCGCCCGCCGCCCGCGCCGAGCCCGCCGCCCGCGCCGAGTCCGCCGCCAGCCGCTGGCACCTCCTGGCCGCCCGCGTCCTCGACGGCGGACAGCTCGATCGGGGCGAGGCTCGGGCGATCCTGGAGTCGTCCGACGTCGAGTTGCTCGACCTGCTCGCCGCCGCCTATCGCGTACGGCACCGGCATTTCGGCACCACCGTGCAGCTCTTCTTCCTCATGAACGCCAAAAGCGGCCTCTGCCCCGAGGACTGCGGCTACTGCTCGCAGTCGAAGGTCTCGGAGGCGGAGATTCCCCGGTACAACCTGCTCTCGGCTCCGAAACTGCTCGAAGCGGCGAAGCTCGCGGCGGAACGGCAGTCGAAGACCTTCTGCATCGTGATCTCGGCCCGTGGTCCGACGCAGCGGGAGGTCGACTTCGTCTGCACGATCACGCCCCAGATCAAGAGCCGGTACGGCCTCAACGTCTGCGCCTGCCTCGGCCTGCTCACGCCCGACCAGGCGAAGCAACTCGCCGCCGCCGGCGTCGACAAGGTGAACCACAACCTCAACACGAGCGAGCGGCATTACGGCGAGGTCTGCACCACGCACACCTACGCCGACCGCATCGCGACGCTCGAAGCCTGCCGCGCGGCCGGGCTGCAGCTCTGCAGCGGCGGCATCATGGGCCTGGGGGAGACCCACGACGACCTGGTGGACATGGCCTTCGAACTGCGGTCGATGCAGGTCGAATCGATCCCGCTCAACTTCCTCAACGCGATCGACGGCACTCCGCTCGAGGGCGTCCGTCGCGTCTCGGCCCGCGACTGCCTGCGGGGCCTGGCCATGATGCGGCTCGTCAATCCTGCCGCCGAGATCCGCATCGCCGGCGGCCGCGAGCTTCATCTCGGCAGCCTCCAGGCCCTCGGCCTCTACGCCGCCAACTCGATCTTCGTGGGCGACTACCTGACCACGAAGGGGCAGCTCCCAGAGGCCGACTACAAGATGATCGAGGATCTCGGTTTCACGATCACCCGCGGCGCCGAGTCGAGCGAGCCGATGCCCTGCCCGTAACCACCTGTTTCGCTTGCGCCGTAGTCCGCATGCGGTCCACGGCTTGCATGCCGCGGGCCCGTCCATTGCTCGGTAAGACGAGCCTCTGTGGAGCGTTCGGGGTTGCCCATGCCCCATCGCCGGACGCTCGCTACGGACATCCTGTCCTTCGCTCGCTCGATGGCGGCTGCGCTCTCGGTATCCTGCCGTCGCTTGCCGCCAACGCCGGCTCCTGGGGCATGGGCAACCACTCACGGCGTTTTGGTTGTGCAGGCGGGAAGATCTTTACTCGCCGGCTTCGCCCAGGCTCATGAGCAACTCCGCCATTTCGCCGGCGGCATGGGCGTTGCCCTGGCCGCGGGCCACCTCGATGCCCTCGCGCAGCGCCCGGCGGGCATCCTCCGCGCGGCCGTGGGCGACGAGGTGCTGCGCCGCCATCTGGAAGGCGGGCACGTACGGCGGCTCGGCCCGTGCGAGTTCCTGCAGGATGTCGATGCCGGCCTCCCACTCCCCGGCGGCCTCCAGTTCGAGCGCGAGGCTGTAGCGGAGGAAGACGTCGTCGGGATCGTCCTGGAGCATCGCTTCGATCTTCTCGCGGCGCGACTGGTTCATGGATCCTCCTGGGCGGGTGGGGCGACGGTCTCAACGTGAACGACGGAGCGGTCTGGCGCCCCCTGCGTGACGAAGACAGTCCGAGCATCGGGACAGACGAGGGCTCGCGGATCCGGAAGTGCAGTCACGAGTTCGGGCCGGATCACCTGTCGGCCATCCCGGGCGGCTGCGTCGAGCCGCCACAGCCCCGAACGCTGGTCTGCCGTGCTCGTTGCGACGACGAACACATTCGATCCGTCCCCCGCGAAGGCAACGTCACGAATCCCGCGCAAGCCCGTCTCGAGGTCGAGCAGGCAGCGGCCGTCCGTGCCGTAGAAGGCCACGGATTCGACCGACTGCCCGGCCCCCTGTCCCTGTGTGATGAGCACGAGCTCGTCGTCTGGTCCCACGGCTGCCGACACCGGCCGCCGTCCTGCACCAAGCTGCGGGCAGAGCCGCGCGGTCACGGGCCCCACCCGCACGCCGCCAATCGCCGCACGGAGCACTGCTGGTTCGAGCCCCACGACCGCCAGCCACCGACTCCTGCGGCTGACGACCAGGTGCACCGATTCGGCGGTGCGATGCGCGGCGGGGCCGAGATCGAGCGACTGCACGGTGGACTCGGCCGCGACGGGCTCGGACGGCCGCAGCCGCCACGTCCGCAGCGACCACTCGCCGCCCGACCGACAGACGGCGGCGAGCATGATGTCGTCGATGAAGGCGATGGCCACGGGACGGGCCCCGCCCGCCGGCGGGGCCGCGACCGCAATGCGGCTCGACGGCCCACTGCGCGGCTCGATCACGACGACCGCGCCGCTGGCCTCATCGACACACGCCACGACCTGCCCGTCCGCCGCCATCGCCAGGTCGCCGGCCCGTGGCAGATCGGTAAGCAGCGGCCGCGCGTCGGAAGCCCTGCCCCCCCTCCCGACGAACAGGGCCGCGATCGCGACTGCCAGCCACGAGGCCCGCATCATCGTCAGCCTGCAACCGCCGGCAGGCCGTGAGCGGCCTCCCAGGCGTCGATGTGGTCCGCGTGACGCAGGGAGAGGCCGATGTCGTCCAGTCCCTCCAGCAGGCACTGGCGGCGAAAGGGATCGACCGTGAAGGCCCGCGAGAAACCGGAGTCGTCCGCCACCGTGCAGGCGTTCAGATCGACGTGCAACCGGTACTGACCGCCGGCGGCGGCGGCCGCGGCCGCGCGCCGGAACAGTTCCCCCACCTCATCCTCCGACAGCCGAATCGGCAGCATGCCGTTCTGCAGGCAGTTGTTGAAGAAGATGTCGGCGAACGTGGGCGCGATCACCACGCGAAAGCCGTAATCCGCGAGCGCCCACGGGGCATGCTCGCGACTGGAGCCACAGCCGAAGTTGCGGCGGGCGAGCAGGATCGTCGCGCCCTTGGCCTCGGGGCGGTTGAGTTCGAACTCGGGATTCGGGCTGCCGTCGGCTTGGAACCGCCAGTCGCAGAACAAGAACTGGCCGAAGCCCGTCCGCTCGATCCGCTTGAGGAACTGCTTGGGGATGATCTGGTCGGTATCGACGTTCGCCCGGTCGAGGCTGCCGACGATGCCCGTGTGTGTGACGAAGGGCTGCATCTCACTTGTACTCCCAGCCGCGGATATCGACGAAGTGGCCCGTCACGGCGGCGGCGGCGGCCATGGCAGGCGACACGAGGTGCGTGCGGCCCCCCTTGCCCTGCCGGCCCTCGAAATTGCGGTTGCTCGTGGAGGCGCACCGCTGGCCGGGCGAGAGCGTGTCGGGATTCATCCCGAGGCACATGCTGCAGCCCGCTTCCCGCCACTCGAAGCCCGCCTCGCGGAACACGCGGTCGAGCCCCTCCTCTTCGGCCTGCCGCTTCACGCGGCCGCTGCCCGGCACGACCATCGCATGCACGTTCGCCGCCACGCGATAGCCCTTCACCACGTCGGCCGCAGCCCGCAGATCCTCGATGCGGCTGTTCGTGCACGACCCGATGAACACGCGGTCGAGCGGAATATCGACGATCTTCGTGCCCCGCGCGAGCCCCATGTAGTCGAGGGCCCGGGCGGCGCTGGAGCGATCGTTCGGATCGCCGAAGGCATCGGGGTCGGGCACGGCCGCATCGACGCCGGTCACCTGGGCCGGATTCGTGCCCCACGTGACCTGCGGCACCACGTCCCCCCCTTGAAACACCTCCACGCGGTCGTACGCCGCGCCGTCGTCAGTGGGCAGTCTCTCCCAGGCCGCGACGGCCGTATCGAAGTCCTTGGGCGCGAACTCGCGGCCCCGCATGTAGTCGAACGTGATCGCGTCGGGCGCGATCATCCCGGCCCGCGCCCCCGCCTCGATCGACATGTTGCACACGGTCATCCGCTGCTCCATGCCGAGGCCGCGGATGCAGGGCCCGGTGTATTCGATCACGTAGCCGGTGCCCCCTTCGGTCGAGAGCCGGCCGATCAGATAGAGCACGAGGTCCTTGGCCGTCACGCCCGGTGCCAGCCGGCCGTCCACCCGCACTTCGAACGACTTCGGCTTGGCCTGCCGCAGCGTCTGCGTGGCGAGCACGTGCTCCACCTCGCTCGTCCCGATGCCGAAGGCCAACGCCCCGAGCGCCCCGTGGGTCGCCGTGTGACTGTCGCCGCACACGATCGTCATCCCGGGCTGCGTGATGCCCAGCTCCGGACCGATCACGTGCACGATCCCCTGGTCGGCGTCACCGAGATCGTAGAGCCGGATGCCGAACTCGCGGCAGTTTGCCCGCAGCGTGTCGATCTGCTGCTTCGACACCGGATCCGCGATGGGCAGCCGGCGATCGGTCGTGGGCACGTTGTGGTCGGGCGTCGCGAACGTCGCCTCGGGCCGCCGCACCTTCCGCCTCGCCAGCCGCAGCCCTTCGAACGCCTGCGGGCTGGTCACCTCGTGCACGAGATGCCGGTCGATGTAGAGCAGCGGCAGTTCGCCCGGGGGCGTGCAGACGACGTGGTTGTCCCAGATCTTGTCGAGGAGCGTGCGGGGGGCTGACATGGGGGTGAGCGAGGGCGGAAACGGGCGGAATTCCCTGCACTGTAGCCCAGAAGCGTCCGGCCCGCCACCGGCCCGCGTCTCGTGGGGGCCGGCTTACCGGCGGGAAGGATGGCGGCGGAACAATTGACCGCGTATTGGTTCGGCCGGCGGTGACGTGCTCGCCGCCGGCGGATTTTGACGTCGCATGCTCAACTGATGTGGTGCGCTCACTCTGGCAGTCAAAATTCACCGGACGGCTGCGCGGCGTCCCCGACCGACCTCCTCACGATCTTGAGTCGAGGTTCCACTGCGTCCATCTGCCATCCGACGATCGCGTGACTCGATACTCGATCGTGAGGAGGACGGTCGGTGAGACCGAAGGAGGAGCGCAGGGATATCCGTAGCTATATGCGTGCCACCACGCCGGCCGAACCAATCCGGCTCCGATTCGTCGACCCTGCCCACGGACGCAGGCGTTGGTCAGCCAGCGCGGCGGAGGGCGGGCTGGACGGTCTTGGCGGCCAGCTCGTCGAGGCGGGTCTTCGTGATCGTCGTCCAGGGGGCGGACGTCTGCGGCTGCACGAAGATCGTGGTCGCCGGCGTGACGAGCCGCTGCAGGAAGAACCAGCAGCGTTCCACATGCCGCTCGTCGGTATCGGCCGACACGAGCACGAGGTCGAACGTGCCGAGGTGGTTGCAGACGCGGGCCAGCGACGTGTCGGCGTTGCCGGGCACGAGCTGCACCTTCGCCAGCTTATGCAGCCGCCGGTGGGCCTCTTTGAGCGAGACGCCCGGAGGGTCACCGGCGCCGCGCCCCTCGAAGCGATCGAGGCCGACGTACTGCACCGGGGTGGGAGTGGGCCGCGACGCGGCGGCCGTCAGCATCCGTTCGGTACGAACGAGCATGCCGAGGCCGAGTTCCAAGACCCGCGACGGACCCGTGCGGAGCACGTGGCGGTGGATCACACGTTCGGCCGCCGGTTGCGAGAACCGCGTGAGCCAGAGCCGGCGCAGCCGTCCGTAGGTCGCCATCATCCCCTCCGTCGAGACGGGCGTTGGCAATCCGAGAACACGCTCCCGGGGGCCGCCCGCATCCTTTCGAGCAGGGAGGGGATCGACCGGTGGAGCTGACGGGCTGGAGGAACCGCGACGACGGGCGTCAGACCTTGCGCGACTGGCCCGCCACGCACGACCGGACACCGCAGGGCCGGGCCCCCGCCGCGGAGACTTTTCCGCGAATCGGCTACTGCCGGGGCCGAACCTTGCTCAACGCCTCGGCGGCGGCCGCCCGCACCTGTCGCGATGCGTCTTCCTCGGACACGAGTTCCAGGATCGGGATGGCACTGGAGGCCCGGGGACCGATGTCACCGAGCGCGACCGCGGCCTCCAGGCGGGCCATCTCATTCTGCCCGCGGAGCGCCTTCCGCAGCAGTGGGATCGCCGCCTCGACGAGCGTGCCGTCCTCGGGATCGATCTTCAGCGTGGCCCAGGTCGCGACCGTCGCCATGATCTCATCGGCAGACTGCGACAGTTCGAGCAGCCGCGGCGCGGCCGGCTTGGCGGCGGCCCCGATGCGGCCGAGTGCGTAGGCCGTCGCGTAGCGGACTTCCGCTGGGGCGTCGTCGGCCAGCAGCGCGGCGAGGGCCGGCACCGCCGGGGCCGCCTCCGCTCCGACGGCAGCCAGGGCCACGGCCGCCTCGCTCCGCACCAACGGATCGGCATCGGAGAGCAGCGCGGCGAGTTCCGGCACGGCGGCACGCGCATCCGGCCCGATCGCGGCCAGCACCTCCAGCCCCCTGAGGCGGCTGTCGGCATCGGCGAGCGTACCCCGCACCGCATCGACCGCGAAACCCTTCAGCCGCACGAGCGCCGCTCCCGCAGCCGTGCCGACGTCGACGTCGGCATCGTGCAGGAGGCCGATGAACTCGCCCACCAGTTCCTTCCGAGCCGGCTCGGCGGTGAACTCGGCCAGGTCGGAGAGCCCCGAAATGGACGCCTTGCGGAACGCCGGCGTATCGCTGTCGAGGCCCTGCTTCAGCCGCTGCACGGCTGCGGACACGAGCGCGGCGTCCTGCGGATGGATCTGGGCCCGGCCCCACGCCGCAATCGCCGCCAGGAACGGATTCGGGGCGGCGGCCGCCTTTTCCAGCGGGGCGTCGGCCGCCGGAGAGGCGATCTTCCCGAGGGCGAAGGCCGCGGCGTTGCGCAGCAGTTCCTCCTCGGAGTCGACCGCCGCGGCGAGTGCGGGCACCGCTGCGGCGGCGGGTGCTCCGATCGCGGCCAGGGCGAGCGTCGCCTGCATGCGTTCGTCCAACTCACCTTCCGCAGCCAGCTTCGCGAGCGGCTCGACAGCCGCCGCGGCATCCGGACCGATATCGGCGAGGGCGACGGTGGCCCAATACCGCGACTTCGGCTCTTTGAGCGCCTCGAGCAGGAACGGCACGGCGGCGGCATCCATGTCGGCGAGCGTGCGGAGCGCGGGCATGACGACCGCCGGATCGGCATCCGCGAGCTGGTCGGAGAACAGCGGCGCCAGGGCGGCGGGGTCGGGCACCAGTCGCCGCAGCGCGTTCATGGCAGCCCGGCGGGCCCGCGGGTCGGCGTGCACCGCCGTCTTCATCAGCGGCTCGACGGCCGCTGCGTAGACCGCGGCATCTTGGGGGGGCGTGTCGGTGCGGCCATCGTCTGCCCTGATCATGCCGATCGCGGCCGCCGCCTGCGTCACGACGATCGGGTCGGGGTCTCCCAGCAGTCGCACGAGCGCGGGAACGGCCGAGATCGAGTCTTCGCCGATCAGGCCGACCGCCCGGGCCGCCCGCCAGCGTGGGCGTGGATCCGCGTCGGCAAATGCGTCGAGCAGTTGCGGCAACGCATCCTTCCCCTTCTGACCGAGGGCGGCGATCTGGTCGATGAGTTCGACGCGGGCGTCCGAGGTGGCCGCCTCGGCCAGTCGCCCGGCCAGCGCGGCGATTTCCGGCACGGCCGCCGCGGCGGGCTGCGGCTCCGCAGCCCGCGGCGACTCTGCGGCGGGCTGCGCATCGGATGTCTTCCGCGCGGCCTGCGGCGGCTGTTCCGCAGAGCCGGCTGCCGCGGGGGGGCTGGCCGGCGCCGTGGCGGCCGGCGCGGCAGCGACGGGCTGTGCCGGAGCCTGGGGCTTCGCACACCCCGCGATCACACCGACACCGCACAGAATCGCTGACCACGACGAGGGGCTGCCATGCAGGGAACGACCCATGAAACAGTGCTCCAGGAAGGCCGGTTGTGCCGGGCGAACGCCAAACATGCCCGGTGGCCCCGACGACACGCTGCGTCGCCGGCGCCAGACTCTCGAAGTATACTTCGGCTGTCGTGGCACGCGGGATCGTCCCGCGGTCGGACGGCTTTCCGCTGATTCCTTTTTGTGGATCGCTTCCCGCTGATCCCTTCCCGCTGATCCTGAGGTGACCATGTCGCGCCCGTGGCCCGTTTCCCGCCGCGCCCCCGCATCATCCTCCCCCCACCCCACCGGTTCGCTGGCCGCGGTCCGGGCCCTGGGCCTCGCCGGGATCGCCGCGGTGGCCGTCGGCGGCGTCGCCCGGGCACAGTGGGGCGGCGGCTGGGGTTTCAACCGTGGCGGCTATGCCTCGACGGCACAACAGGGTGCCGACTACGGCATGTCGGAGGTGCTGCGGGCCCAGGGCACGAAGAACGTGCTCGACTCCCAGGCCGCGAAGAACTGGCAGGAGGCCAAGACGCTCGACATCCAAAACAAGCTCCGCTGGACGGAAACCTATTTCGAGATGCGGAAGGTCAACACCGAGGCCAGGGCCGAGGCGGCGGGCCCGCCGGTGACCCAGGAGCAGGCGATCCGGATGGCGGCGAGGGCGGCGCCGGCCCGGCTCGGCTCGACCAGGCTCGATCCCGTCACCGGTCACATCAGCTATCCGCCGGTGCTCACGCAGGACGTGTACAAGCCGTACCGCGATCGACTTGATCATCTCTTCGCCGAGCGGGCGGCCTCCGGTGGCAGCCTGCGGTACGAGCAGTTCCAAGACATCCAACTCACGGTCTCGCAGTTCATCGACGCGCTCACCAAGCGGGTGAACGACTATCCGGCCGGTGACTTCGGCCCCGCCCGCACGTTCCTCGACAGCCTCGCCCACGAGGCGAGGATGCCCGCCGGCTGAATCATCCCCGGGGGGAGGCTTACGGGAACTCGCAGGGCGTCCACAGCTCCGTTGGCCTGCAGCGAGCTGCCCGTGCCGAGAAGCCCGACGCGCGAGCGAAGGGAATCCGCGTGGCTTCTCGTGAGGCGATCCGTCTTCCGCTCGGCTCGCGTCTCGGGCTTCACGGCACCGCCCCCGCAGGCCCGTCGCTCCGTGACGGGACGACGACTGCGTGCAGACTGGCCTATCGGAGCCGCATGAGGAGCGGCAGGGCGGCCATCCGCAGGATGCTCGAGACGACGAACACGGCGGCGTAGGCGGTGTGGCCGCTGCCGAGCCAGCGGACCAGCAGGCCGCCACAGCAGGCCCCCGCCACCGTCGCCACGGCGAGCCCCACGTTGTAGATCGTGACCGCCGCCGTCCGCTCGCGGTCGCTCATGGCCTCGAAGAAGAGCAGCGCGACGGCGAGTTCGTAGGCCGCCCAGCAGGTGCCGGCGATCACCTGCACGGCGACGAGATAGCCGAGATTCGCGGAGGGCAGCCAGAGCAGCGCGAGCGGCGTGACGGCCACCATCGCCCAGCCGATCAGCCGGGTCGCTCCGATCCGCGAGGCGAGCCGGCCGAGCAGCGGCGACATCACGGCCTTGGCCAGAAAACTCGCGGCCATCACGAGCATGTAGGCATGGTACGAGAAGCCGAGTTCACGCAGCATGTAAGGCGTGAAGTACGGGCCGGCGAACTGGGCGCCGAACACGAAACTCCACAACAGCGAGACGATCGCCCCCGCCGGTGACGTGAGCATCTCGCGGGCGACCGTGGCAAGCCCGAGCGCCCGGCCGGGACCTGAGCCGGTGCCCGCGCCGCGGCGCGGCGGCGGCGACGGTTCGCTGCAGGCCGACAGCAGCGCCGTGGACACGAGCCGGCTCGCGCCGGCCAGGGCGAAGATCACGGCGAAGGCCGCGAGCACCCGCCCGCGTTGCTCGCCCCACTGGAGCACGAGCCCACCGACCACGAACCCGATGCAGGTGGCGAACTGGCCCAGACGACCGCGCTGGGCGAAAAAAGACGTCCGCACCGCCGGGGGAATGAGCGTGCCGATCCAGGCGTTCCAGGCCGGCGCGCCGGCCATGCCCGCCCCCCAATACACGCTCGCCGCGGCGAGCAGTTCCCAGAGTTCGGCATGCCCCCGGATCGCCCACCAGATCAAGGGAACGAAGCTCAGCGACTGGACGGTCGTGCTGGCGACGACCCAGCCGCGGTTCGTGCCGAGGCGGGCCACGCCCTGCGGGGTCACGAGTTGGAGCACGGCCCCGCAGAGCAGCGGCACCGTGGCCGTGAGCCCCGCCGCCACCGGTCCCAGCCCGAGTGCCAGGGCGAACGCCGGAATATACGTCTCGCCGAAGCCGACCATCAGGCTGTAGGCGGCGCTATCGGCGGTCGAGACGAGAACGTCGCGGCGGAGTGAGCTGAGGGAGGGCGGAATCCTGGCACCTGTCTATACTTCGCGGACTGGCAGTCTAGACGGTTTCCTCGAGCTATTCAGCTTTTTCCGTCGTCACCCATGTGGGAGGCGAGGCGGTCGGCGACTGCTCGAGGAGCATTTGGACCGAGTCCGCGAGGTCCACCGCGACGAAACAGTTGCCGCCGCCGAGCCGGCACCCTGTTCGTGAGCAATCGATCCACCCTGGCACCCCGGTCTCAATCCGAAACAGCACCACTACTCGCACACAGGAGCAACGGACATGAAGGCATTGGTCACCGGCGCGACGGGTTTCGTAGGTCCGCGGCTGCTGCGGCTGCTCGACAGGCCCGTGGTCGTGTCGCGAAACCCCGACCGCGCCAAGCAGTCGATCGGACACCTGGCCGGCCGGATCGTCCGCTGGGACCCCTTGGAGGGGCCGCCCCCGCCGGAGGCCTTCGAGGGCATCGACGTCGTCTACCACCTCGCCGGCGAGTCGGTCGCCGGGGCCCGCTGGACGGCGGCGCAGAAGGCCCGCATCCGAGACAGCCGGGTGCTCGGCACGCGGCATCTCGTGCAGGGCATCGCGCAGGCAGCGGTGAAGCCGGCCACGCTCGTGTCGGCGTCGGCCGTGGGCTACTACGGCAGCCGTGGCGACGAGGAACTCACCGAGTCGGCCGCGCCGGCGGATGATTTTCTGGCGCGGGTGTGCGTCGAGTGGGAGCGTGAGGCCCTGGCCGCCGCCGATCTCGGCGTGCGGGTGGTCACGGCCCGCACCGGGATCGTGCTCGGATCGGGCTCGGGCGGCGCGCTGGCCAAGATGCTCACGCCATTCAAGCTGGGGGCCGGCGGGCCGCTGGGCAACGGCCGACAGTGGATGCCGTGGGTGCACGTGGCCGACCTCGCGCGGCTCTACGTGCATGCCGCGGACCACGGGGAGATCCGGGGGGCGATGAACGCCGTCTCACCGCAGCCTGTCCGCAACACCGAATTCACGAAGGCGTTGGCCCGGCAGCTGCATCGGCCGGCCTTCATGCCGGCGCCCTACCTCGGGCTGCGGATCGTCTTCGGCGAATTCGCGCAGGTGCTGTTCGCGTCGCAGCGGGTGATCCCGAAGGTGGCCCTCGACACGGGGTTCACCTTCCAATATCCCGACATCACGTCGGCGTTGCGGGAGATCCTGGCGGCGGCGGCGTAGCCGCCCGGGAGAGCCGGTCGCGGACGGCCCGCCAGGGCTCGGCGGCGGGCAGCGGATCGACGACGATCCTGCCCAGTTCCCGGCGGTCGAGCGCGTGGAGCGTGGCGTAGAGCAGCCGGGCGTAGTCGGCGGGCGATTCGGGCATCGGCACGACCACGAGTTCGCGGGCAGCGGACAGTTTGCGGACCACCGGATCCGCGGCGTCGCGCGTCATCCACCCCACCCGCACGCCGGCGGCGAGCAACGCGGAGACGTGGGCCGCCGGGTGGGCGGGGATGTCGAGCGGCGTGCGTGGGGAGTAGTGCCGCGAATGCAGGCCGGGCGACCGCAGCGGAGCCGTGTCCGCATCGATCACGTCCGGCCAGACGACCGGCCCGCCGACCGCCCGTTCCACCTGCTCGCGCGACATCGGCCCCGGCCTGAGAATCCGCGGCGGCGCGAGCGTGCAATCGACGACGGTGGACTCGATGCCCCGGTCACACGGACCACCGTCGAGGATCAGGTCGATGCGGCTGCCGAGGGATTCCAGGACATGCGCGGCCGTGGTGGGGGACGCCGCCTCCGAGCGATTCGCGCTCGGGGCGGCCAGTGGCCGGCCCGCCTTCTCGATGAGCCGCCGCGTGAGCCGGTGATCCGGACAGCGGAGGGCGACGGTCGGCCCGCCCGCCGTCACGATGTCGGGGATCGCGGGGCCGCGGGGCACGACCACGGTCACCGGCCCGGGCCAGAGCTTCGCCGCAATCGCGTCTGCAGCCCGCGGCCAGGTCCCCGCGAGGCCACGGGCCATGTCGGCATCGCGCACGTGCACGATGAGCGGATTCGTGGCGGGCCGACCTTTGGCGCGAAAGATCCCCGCGACCGCCTCCGCATCGAGGGCGTCGGCCGCCAGTCCGTAGACCGTTTCGGTCGGCACCGCCACGATCCCGCCCGCCCGCAGAAGGCCGGCGGCACGGTCGAGCGCGGCGTCCGTGTCCGCCGGCGGACAGGGAGCGGCCTCGGGCCACTGGATCTTCAGGACGTCGGGAAGCGGGCGGGCCATGCGGTCAGGTTGCATCGGCGGGTGAGCCGGAGCAAGATGACCGCGGGACGCGGCCGGCGGCCGCGTTTCCGCCGATACAGTGTCCCCTTCGCCCGCCCGCCACAGGTGCTTTCCGCGTGCCAGCGTCAGCCTCGCCCCCGCCCCTCGTCGGCGTCGTGATGGGAAGCCGGTCCGACTGGACCACGCTCCAGCGGGCCGCGACGGTGCTCGACCAGTTCGGTGTGCCGCATGCCTCCGAGGTGGTCTCGGCCCATCGCACGCCGGAGAAACTGGCGGAGTATGCGAAGTCGGCGGCCGACCGCGGGCTGAGGGTGATCATCGCCGGCGCCGGCGGCGCGGCCCATCTGCCCGGCATGCTCGCCGCCCAGACGCATCTTCCCGTGCTCGGTGTGCCCGTCGAATCGGCGGTGCTCCGGGGCGTCGATTCGCTGCTTTCGATCGTGCAGATGCCCGCCGGCATTCCCGTGGGCACGCTCGCCATCGGCCCCGCCGGCGCGACGAACGCGGCCTTGCTCGCCGTGGCGATCCTCGCCCTCGAGGATCCTGCGCTCCGCGGCCGGCTGCTCGCCTACCGGGCGGAGCAGACCGCCCGCGTGCTGCGGGAGGATCTCAACGGCGAGTCGTCCGCCTGGTCCGAACGACCGTCGGAGCGGTGAGGCGTGCCGCAGTCCTCCGCACCACCGATCCTGCCCGGCGCCACGCTCGGCATCCTCGGCGGCGGCCAACTGGGCGCGATGTTCGCCCAGGCCGCCAGGCGGATGGGCTACCGCGTGGAGGCGATCAGCGAGGTGGCCGACTGCCCGGCCGCCCGATTCTGTGATCGGGTGCACGTGGGCGACTATGCCGATGCCGACTGGCTGGCTGCGGCGGCGAAGTCGCTCGCCGTGGTGACGTTCGAGTTCGAAAACGTGCCGGCCGCGGCGGCCCGGGCGCTCGCCGCCTCGGCGGTGCCGGTACGGCCCCATCCCGACGTGCTCTTCATCACGCAGGATCGGGCCCGCGAAAAGGCGTTCCTCACGCGACACGGGTTCGCCTGCGCGCCGCACCGCGCCGTCCGGAGCCGGGAGGAGCTGCATGCGGCCGTCGCCGGCCTCGGCCTGCCGGCCGTGGTCAAGACGGCCGCCTTCGGCTACGACGGCAAGGGGCAGCGGAAGCTGACCAGCAGCGCCGACATCGACACTGCCTGGGCCGCCCTGGGCGCCGGATCCGGCGGGCCGACCGAGCTCGTGGTCGAGGCCTGGATCGATTTCGACTGCGAGATCTCGGTCGTCGCCGCCCGGGGTGTAGACGGCGCGACGGCCGCGTTCACTCCGTCGCGCAACGCCCATGCCCACCACATCCTCGACGTGTCGAGCGTGCCCGCGGGACTGCCGGAGCGGGTGCTCGCCACGGCCATCGACACCACCGGCCGGATCCTGGCCGCACTCGACGTGGTCGGCGTGGCCTGCGTGGAATACTTCGTCACCCGCTCGGGCGAGGTGCTCGTCAACGAGATCGCGCCGCGGACGCACAATTCGGGGCACCTCACGATCGAGGCCTGCGAGACGAGCCAGTTCGCCCAGCAGGTGCGGGCGATCTGCGGCCTCCCGCTCGGCTCCACGCGGCAGGTCGCCCCGGCTGCGATGGCCAACCTGCTCGGCGACTGCTGGGAGCGTGGTGAGCCCGACTGGGCCGCCGCCCTCGGCGTGCCCGGCGTGAACCTGCATCTCTACGGCAAGTCCGACGCCCGGCCCGGCCGCAAGATGGGCCACCTCACCGCCCTCGCCGACACGGTCGAAGACGCCGTCGCCCGCGTCCTCCGCGGCCGCGGGCTACTGCGGCATGAGTGAGCGGCCGCGCCACGCCGTTCCGAGGCCGAGCGCGCGGCGAACCAGGGCCCACCACTGCAGCGCGAGAAACAGGGCGACACCGAGCGGATGCACCAGCGCGCTCGCCCAGCTCTGGCGGAACCTCGGAGCCTCGAGCAGCCGCGGCAGGAAGGCAAGCCCGACGGCCACCACGGCGCAGGCGACGCCCCACCAGGGCCAGCCACGCCAGCCGGTCGCAAGGCCGGCCCCGACGAGCCCGGCGGGCAGGATCTGGCCGCCGGCCAACAGGAGCGTGAACGGAATGATCGTGGCCGGGCTGCCGATGCCCTCGGTGGCGTTCTTGCCGAGGCCACGCCAGACGTCGATGCTCCGCGTGTACATCCGGCACGATGCGATGTCACTGGCGTCGAAGACATCGGTCTTCAGGCCCGCGCGGCGATAGGCCCGCGGCAGCTTGATGCCGTCGTGCAGCGAGGCGCGGATCGCGGCGTGGCCGCCGGATCGCTCGTAGGCGGCTCGGCGGGTGACGAAGAACTGGCCGCAGCCGGCCGCGAGCCCCGGCGAGTTGTCGCGACGGGCGCGGCCCAGCGGCAGGAATCCGAGCAGGATGAACTGAATCAGCGGCAGCAGCAGCCACTCGAGCACCGAACCCGTCAGCTGCCGCGGGAACCCGCCGGCGAGCGCCGCCCCCGAGGCGTCGAGAAAGGCGACGGCCCGGGCGATCGCGGCGGGCGTCGGCGAAACATCGACGTCGAGGAACACCCAGGTGTCGTGCCGTGCGGCCTGCGCCAGCTGCCAGCAGGCATGCTGCTTGCCGCACCAGCCCGCGGGCAGCGGCCGGCCCGCGACGAGCCGCACGCGGGGGTCAGCCGCGGCGTACCCGCCCACGATCGCCGCGGTGGCATCGCGGCTGTCGTCGTCGAGGATCACCAGTTCCAGATCGACGCCCGTGCTCGCGAGCACGTCGCGACAGAGCCGCCCGATCGCGGCCTCCTCGTCGCGGGCCGGCACGAGCACCGATACGGCCGGCAGCGGCGGGGTGGCGACTGGCTGAGGCGCGCGGGCGAATGCCCGCAGGTTTGCCAGCGTGAGCAGCGCGGGCACGGCCGCGAGGGCCATGGCGACCGCGGCGAGGATGCCGATCGCAGGCGGGCTCATGAGTCGCTCCCGCCATGCGCCGCGTCGAATCGCTCGCCGCGGAACCAGGCCCGCACGCGGCGCACGCTGTCGTAGACGAACCCCACGCCCACGCGGCCAGAGAGCAGCGTGCGAAAGGCCGCAGCATCCCGCCGCCGTGCCGCCGCCGCGAGCCGATCCTGCGTGGCCTCCAGTTCGCGGGCGAGAATCCTGGTCCACTCGTCTGCAGATCGGCCCGGTCCGTCCGGCGGCCGCAGCGTCGGGCCGAATGCCACCAGCGCCTCGGGAAACCGCTCGTTCCAGAACGGATATTCGACGGCCATCGGCACCACCACGCCCCCGCTCGCCGCGGCAACGCCCCCTCTCGCAGCGGCAACGGCATGGCCGACGCCCGGCCTGATCTCGACCGGCCGGTCCCGCGGATCGGCGAACTCTCCCTGGGCCGTCGTCCAGAAGATCACGTCGCTCCGCCGAGCGGCCGCCCGCGCCATCCGCAGAAACCGGGCCGAGCCCCGCCACGTGCCCGGCTCGATTCCGATGAATCCGATCCGCTCGAGGAACCGGTATTTGCCGAGCGCCCGCGCGTCGATCGGCCCGTAGCTCATGCGGTCGGGATAGAGCGCCTCGCCCACGAACAGAAAGATCAGCGGATCCCACCAGCCGGGATGATTCGTGTAGATGAGCACCGGCTCGCCGCGGAGATCGGGCACGCCGCCCCCAGCGGCTTCCTGCAGCACCCGCACCGCATGAAAGTGCCGCCGCAGGTAGCGGCGGACGTAGAACATGAACCATCCATTGAGCCAGCGCGAGAACGGCGGCAACTCCGCGTCTCGCCCCGTATCGGTTGGATCACGATCGGAGGTGGTCATTGCATGCTGCCGGGGCATTGGGCCTGAGCGAGGATCGTATCCGGAGTGCGGGCCGCCCCTCACGACCACCACAGGACGTCGCCCCGCCGCGAAAGAGCCCGACGGCCAAGATCGTCACACAGCGACGGGAGCAGCGGCGGCTGGACTCGCGCGGGCCACGAGTTTGTCCTGATCGACGCAGTCGGCCGCGATCCAGCCCGACATCATCACCATCGGCATGCCCGGGCCCGGATGGGCCGAGCCCCCCGCGAAGTAGAGCCCCTCGACGTCGGGCGAGCGATTCGCCGGCTTGAACGCGCCGAGATACCTGCCGTGGCTGGCCAGGCCGTAGATCGCGCCGTCGAGGACGTGATAGCGGTCGTTGATGTCCTGCGGCGTCAGCGCCTTCTCGACCACGATGTGCTTCTCCAGGTCTTTCAGGCCGGCCGTCCGCTCGAGCTTGCGGATGATCGTGTTGCGATACTCAGGCAGCATCTTCTTCCAGTCGTGGTGCGGCCGCAGGTAGGGCGTGTGCACGAGAACGTAGAGCGCTTCGCCTCCCGGGATCGCCACCTCGGGCTCGGTCACGGCCGGGGCGCAGACGTAGCAGGTCGGATCGGGGGCGGGCTCGCCGCGGCGATAGATCGCCTCGAACTCCGCGTGCGGATCCTCGGAGAAGACGAAGTTGTGGTGGATGAGTTGCTCGTACCGCCTGTCGAGACCGAGATAGAGCACCACTCCCGAGCAGGCCGGCTCGTACTTCCGGCGGCCCATGAACTTTTTCCGGGGCTGACCGTCGACGAGCTCGCGGTGGGTGCGGACGCTGTCGGAGTTGCTCACGACCGCGGCCGCGGCGATCGTCTCGCCCGCCGCCGTTTCCGCGCCCCGCACGCGGCCCCCCTCCACGATGATCCGCCGCATGGGGGTCTTGGTGCGGATCTCGACGCCGAGGTCGACGGCGAGATTGGCCAGAGCCCGCGGCACGGCGCCGGTGCCGCCGCGGGGATACCAGACACCGTCGTTGGACTGCATGTGGGCGATGCCGCAGAGGACGGCCGGAGACTGCTCGGGACAGCTGCCGACATACTGCGTGTAGTGGTCGAACATCTGGGCGGCCCGGGCGTCGGGAACGTACGACCGCACGGTGCCCGCCACGCTGTGCCCCGGCCGCATGCCGATCAGCTCCTTCAGGAAGCCGACGGACAGGCTCTTGCGGACGTCGATCATGTCCCGCATGCCGCCGACGCTCCGCCAGAAGAAAAACTCCTCCGACAGCCGGTGGAGTCGTCGCGAGAGGTCCATGAACCGGCCGTAGCCGTCCCCGGCTCCCGAACCGGGGGCGAAGGCGTCGAGCGTGGCCCGCATCGCCGGGACATCGGCGACGAGATCGAGCGTGCTGCCGTCGGTGAAGAAGCTGCGCCACTGCGGGTCGAGCGGCACCAGGTCGAGGGCCGACTCCAGGTCGCGGCCGGCCTCGGCGTAGATCCGCTTGAGCACCCGCGGGATCGTGAGGATCGTGGGCCCCATGTCGAATCGGAAGCCCTGCTCGGAAAGCACGGCCGCCTTGCCGCCGACCCAGGGATTCTTGTCACAGAGCGTGACGCGGTAGCCACGGGCCGCGAGCGTGCAGGCCGCCGCCAGGCCGCCGAGGCCGGCCCCGATCACCACCACCCGATCGTCGCCACGTGCCTTGATCATGTGCGTCCTGCCCTGGGTGCGTTGAAGCCCGCGAATGCCGTCTGCCTGGTCCGTCGCCGTCACACGGCCCCCGCCGCCGCCCGGCCCCGGCGGCCGCGTCGCTCGGTCGCCCGCCGCGGAGACGAGCCGGGGGCGCAGCCGAGATCCTCGAGCAGCAAATCGGCGGTGATCCGCGCCGACGAATAAATAACGGGCAGTCCGCTCCCCGGATGGGTGCCGCCGCCGACGAGATACATCCGCTCGACGTCTTCGAACCGGTTGTGCGGCCGCATGTGGAGCATCTGGCCGAGGTCGTGCGCGAGGTTGAACGTCGCGCCCCGGTAGATCTCGTAGCCGTCCTGCCAGTCGTCCGGCGTGAGCATCTTCTCGTAGCGAATCCGCTCCCGGACGCCCCGAATGCCGACCCGCTCCATCTGGTCGAGCGCCACCTCGCGATACCGCGGCGCCTCCCGCCGCCAGTCGACGTTGGGGTGGCGATGCGTCACGGGAATCAGCAGATAGAGCGTGCTCATCCCCCGGGGGGCGAGCGTGGGATCGGTGATGCAGGCGTTTTGCACGTACATCGACGGGTCGCCGCCGAGCCGATGCCGGTGCTCGATGTCGGCGAGGTTGTCCCGGTAGTTCTCCGACAGATAGATGTTGTGGTGGGCCACGTCGTCGTAGCGGCCGTCGATGCCGAGATACAGCATGAAGGTGGAGCAGGAGAACCGCCGCGAGGCGATCTTGCGGTCGCTCCAGCGGCGGCGCATGCCATCGGGCACGAGCCGCGTCATGCTGCGGGCGAAGTCGGCGTTGACCACCGTGGCATCGGCGGCGTAGCGATCCCGCGCCGTCCGCACCGCCGTGATCCGCCGCCCCTCGAACTCGAGGGCCTCGACCGGTTCCTCGTAGTGGATCTCGACACCCATGTCCTGGGCGAGCCTCGCCATCGCCGCCGACACGGCGCCGCAGCCGCCGATCGGATGGAAGACGCCGTGCTCGTACTCGAGGAACGAGAGAATGGAGAACAGGCTCGGACATCGGAACGGCGACATGCCGAGGTACTTCGACTGGAACGTGAAGGCCAGCCGAATCCGCTCATCGCTGAAAAACGTGCCGAGCTCGGCGTCGAGGCTCTTCCACGGCTTGAGGATCGGCATCAGCTTGAAGAGATCGGGCGTCGCCAGATCCATCCAGCTTTCGAACGGCTGCTCGAGGAACGGCGCGAAGCGGGTGAACTTCTCCCGCGTCGCAGTCATGAATCGCGTGAACGACCCGGCATCGGCGGGCGACAGCCGCGACACCTCCGCCTCCATGCGATCCACGTCGGGCGTGGCGAGCAGTTCACCCCCGGCGCCGAAAACGAGCCGATACTGCGGATCGAGCCGCACCATCTCGACTTCGCGGCGGAGGTCATAGCCGCAGGTGGTGAAGATCTCCTCGAGCACCCGCGGATAGAGGAAGAAGGTGGGTCCGAGGTCGAACTTGAAGCCCTCGGCGGTCGTGATCGTGCTCGTGCGGCCGCCGGGAACGGCCATTCGCTCGAGCACCCGCACCCGCAGGCCAGCCTGGGCGAGCAGCATGGCGGAGGCGAGTCCGCCGGGACCGGCTCCAATGATCGTGACGGTCCGCGTCATCCACGTCCTTCCGCAGCCGCGGCGGCCCCGGAGATCCGTTTTTTTCGGGATGCCAGACCACGGTCAAACGTCGGTAGTGTAGGACGGGCGGGGGCGCGGTCAAGAAAACCGGGCGATTCCCGGGATGCAGGCCGAATGGCAGGAGCCGCCGGTCGGGGCCACGTGCTCGCCGCGTGGGCCGGTCACGGCGTGACCGGGCTCCTCGTTCTGCCGGTCCATCCGGGATGTTCGTGGGTACGTTCACCGAGGATTCGGGATTGCCCATGCCCCGTCGCCGGACGTTCGCCGCGGACATCCTGTCCTCCGCTCTCTCGGATGCCGACTGCACTCCGCAATCCTTGCCGCGTTGGTCGGCATACGCCGGCTCCCGGGGCACGGGCAATCCCGAATCCACACCGCAGGAGGTCGACCAGCTTCCTGGCCCGCGCGGGCGTCTTCCGTCAGTAGGGGAGCATGTACGCCGTGCGGACCGGGCGGTACGCGCCGAAGAGGCCGCGGCGGTAGAGGGGCACGGCAACCGCGGCGGGCGCGTAGTAGGCCGTGACGGGCGCGGCCACGACGGGCGACGCCACGACCGTCTCGGTGACGGCGGGAGCGTAGTAGCTTACGGTGGGTGCCGGTGCGTAGTACGAGGTCACGGCGACCGGGGAGGCAGCCACGACCGGGGAGAACGAGGTCCGCACGGCGATCTCCGCCGGAGCCGCCACGACCGGCGGAGAGAACGCGGTCACGGCGGCGTAGTTGCCCGCCGGCACGTAGCTCGACACATAGGCCGGAGCGGCGACCATCGGAGCCGCCACGACCGGCGCGGCGACGACGGGCCGCAGGCCGCCATAGTAGACCACCTGGGCCTGGGCGGCCGACGACGCGGCGAGCAGTCCGCCGCCGATCACGAGAGCGACTGCGAGGCGACGAAACGAGGCGTTCATGGCATCCTTTCGAAACAGCCGCCGGACGCTGGCGACGTGGTGGGGATGGACGTCCGATCGATCAATACGCTGTCAAAGGAGGATACGTTCGCGCCCGGGGGGCTGGCAAACTGCCCGCAAACTCTGACAATTCCCGGCTCACAGTGGGCAATCTGCCAGTGACCGGGGAACGCCTTCCCGGGCTCGGCACCCCCGCTCACCACGCGCCGAAAGCGACACCTTGGACGCCCTCCCCCGCCCCGCCGCCCATCCGACGCCGGAAGCCGACGGCCGAGGCTTCGCCCCTCTTCTCGCCCTGCGGGTGCTCACGGTCCTCAACGACAACCTCCTCCGCTGGCTGGCGATCGGTCTCGGCAAACGGGCGGCCGGCGCTGCGGGCACGGCACTGGTGCTGACGATCGGCACGGCGGGATTCGTGCTCCCGTTCGTCGTACTCGCCTGGCTGGCCGGCTGGCTGGCCGATCGATTCGCCAAGCGGTCGGTGATCGTGTGGGCGAAGTTTGCCGAGATCGGGATCGCGGCCGGCGCCGCGGCTGTCATCGGCTGGGGCGTCGGCTCGGGCGGCAACTGGGCAGGACTCCCGCTCGGCCTGTGGCTGGTGCTGGGCACGGTCGTCGCGATCGGAATTCAGGCGGCCCTGATGGCGCCGAGCATCCTCGGCGCGATTCCGGAGAGCGTGCCCGCCGCACGGCTGTCGAGCGCGAACGGCGTCTTCGCCCTGCTCACGCTCGCCGCCACGCTGGCGGGCATGGCCGGGGGCAACTGGCTGGCGGACGTGACGCCGCTCGATGCAGGCGCAGCGGCGACGGCCGCCGCCCTGCCCGTGCGGTTCGCCGGGCCCGCGTCGGCCGTGCTCATCGGCGTGGCGGTCGCGGGATGGCTGGCCGCCCTGCGGCTCGGGCACGTGCCCGCGGCGGATCCGCAGGCGCCGCCTCCGGTCAATGCCCTGGCGCGCACGGGCCACGACCTGGGTGAGCTTTTCCGTTCGCGAAAACTGTCGGCCACGGCCGCGGGCATCGTCTTCTTTTGGGCGCTGGCCGCCATCGCGCAGCTCAACGTCGACCAGTTCGCGTTCGAATCGGGGGCGACGAGTCAAACGCAGGTCGTGCCGCTGCTCGTCGCGCTCGTCGGCGGCATCGGCCTCGGCAGCATGCTCGCCGGCACTCTGTCAGGACGGGGCATCGACGAGGGGTCCGCGGTCGACCTCGGCTTCGTGCCGCTGGGCGGGATCGTGATGACGATCGGCTGCTTTGCCCTGGCCCTCTGCGGCACCGACATCTTTCCGGTCGATGCGGCCTCGGGCGCCACGGCCGGCTTCCCCTGGCGACTCGTCGGCCCGGTCGTCTGGCTGGCGGTGCTGGGGGTCGGCGCCGGCATGTTCGACGTGCCGCTCGAGGCCTATCTCCAGGAGCAGAGCCCGCCGGCCCGCCGCGGCTCGATCCTCGCGTCGGTCAACCTGCTCGTGTTCGCCGGCATGTTCATGGCCTCACTCGTCTACGGGGGCCTGCGGACCCAGGTCGGCGGCGAATCCGGTGCCCCCCTCGTGTCGGCCCGCGGCCTGTTCGCGATCTTCGGCGCGGCGTCGCTGCTGGCCGCCGCGGTCAGCGTCGTCTGCGCTCCGCGGTCGTCGCTACGGATGCTCGTGCGGTCGATCGTACAGTCCGGCTGGCGGTTTCGCGTGGTGAACGAGGCCGGCATGCCGGCCACGGGCCCGGTCGTCGTCGTGGCCAACCATCTCTCGTGGCTCGACGGCTTCCTGCTGCCGCTCGCCTCTCCGCGACCGATCCGGATGGTCGTCTATGGCCCGAACATCCAGGGCGCGTTCCTGAGGATGCTCGCCGATCAATGGCGGTTCATCCTCTTCGATCCGCGGCCCAAGTCGATCGGCACGGCGCTCAAGACGATCCAGTCGGGCCTCGCGGCGGGGGACGTGATCGGCATCTTCTGCGAAGGGGGCATCTCGCGGACCGGCCAGCTGCTCGGGTTCAAGCGGGGCCTGGAATGGCTGCTGGACAAAGTCGAGGCTCCGATCGTCCCGCTTTCCGTCGATGGACTCTGGGGCAGTCTGCTCTCCTTTTCGGAGGGCACGTATTTCTCCAAGCTGCCCCGCCGCTGGCGCCGGCCGATCACGCTCACCTTCGGCCCCGCACTGCCCGCGGGCACGCACCCCGACCAGGCCCGCATCGCCCTCCAGGACGTCACCGCCTCGGCCGTCGCCGGCCGACTCGACCCTCACGCCGCCACGGCGGAAGCCTTCGACGGCTGCTGTCTCGTTCGCCGCGACGATCGGCTCGTGGCCTCGCTCGCCGCCGGTGATCCGCTCCACGATGCATTGGGCCTCCACGCCGGCCGGCTGCTCGGCATCCGGACGGCCATCGTCGATCCCTCATCCCCTGCCCCACAACTCGCCGCCGCCCTCGTTCGCGACCGGGCCACGATCTGGCTGGCCCGCGTCGAGCAGGTGCTCGCGCTGGCCGCGGAGCCGGCGACTGCCGCCGGCCTGGCCGACCACCTCGCCGTCGTCGTCATCCCGATCGCACGGCGGGCGGATCTGCCCCGGGCCCGTGGGGCGATCGACAGGTTTCGCGATGCGTTCGCCATCGAGCCCGTGGTGGCCTACGCGCCGGCCGAGGTCGGCGGCCTCGTGGCCATGAACACGCCCCAGTCCCGCATCGACTGGGACCACGAGGTGATCACCAAGCCCGACACGGTCGGCCGGGTCGTGAACGGCGTGGCCGTGTGGCCACGCGCCAGCCAGCGATCGGCGCTTGGCCTCCCCCCCCTCGGCCTCCCCCCCCTCGGCGACTCAGGCCGCGACGCCGCGGCCGACGCCACGCTCGCAATCGCGGCCACAGGCCCCGGAACAGGGCCGAACCAGCCCCGCGCCGCCCTGCTGTCCGACGCCTTCGACATCGACAAAGACGGCTTCCTCGTGCCGCGCACCGAATGAAACCGCCTGCCGACGGCCGCGCCGGCGACGAATCTGGAAGCAAACGCCTGCGTTCGGTATCGTTTCGGAACGCGTGCACCCCTAGCTCAATTGGATAGAGCATCGGTCTACGGAACCGAAGGTTGCTGGTTCGAGCCCAGCGGGGTGTATTTTCAGCGAAAAGCCGATTGAACCGGCACCACGGCCGTGAGGGGCCGCCCATGCCTCAGGAACCGGCGTTGGCCGGGCACCGATCTGCGAAGCGGATTGGTCGGCGAAGGCAGGATGCCGAGAGCGAAGCCGCCACCGAGCGAGCGGAGGCATGGATGCCATAGCGAGCGTCCGGCGATGGGGCATGGGCGGCCCCGAACCCACCCCAGTTGAGCCCAGCAGACCAGTCGTCCTGGCTCGGTTTGCTGCGGCTCCGCCTTCCCCCCGGCTCCGCCTTCCCCCCGGCTCCGCCTTTCTTTGCTCTTGGGCCATTTCCCCTGCGGCCGGTAGGCTCTGGGCAATGGAACGCCCGTCCACCATTGCCGCGACCACCCACCGCGTCGTCGGCTTCGACCCCGGCCTGAACATCACGGGCTACGGCGTGATCGAGTGCCGCGGGGCGACGGTGCGGCTCATCGAGGCCGGCACGGTGCGGTCGCGGGGCGAGTCGCTCGAGGATCGACTGCACACGATCCACGCCGGCGTTCGCGAGGTGCTCGAGACCTTCAGGCCCGGGGCGATGGCGATCGAGCAGGTGTTCGCCCACGCGAGGTTTCCCAAGGCGGCCCTGCTCTTGGCCCATGCGCGGGGCGTGATCTGCCTGGCGGGCGTGCAGGCGGGCCTTTCAGTCCACCACTACCTGCCGAATCGCGTGAAGGGCACGCTCGTGGGGAGCGGCCATGCGGGCAAGGAGCAGATGCAGGCGGCCGTGCAGCGGGAACTGGCATTGGCCCAGCGGCCGCAGCCGGCCGACGCCGCCGATGCCCTCGCCGTGGCTCTCACGGACTACCATCTGCGGCTGCGTCCCCTGCTCTTCGGGACGAGCATCGTACGCATCAGGAGCAGCCGGGCATGATCACGCGGATTTCGGGCACGCTGGAACGAGTCGAGCCGACGGCGGTGGAGATCGCGGTCGGGCCGGTGGTGCACGAGGTGCTCGTCACCGAACTCGTCCGCCGCACCTGCCAGCAGAAGCTTGGCCAGCCGATCGTGCTGCACACGCTCGAATACCTCGAGGGCAACCCGACGCGGGGCAACCTCGTGCCGCGGCTGGTGGGCTTCCTTTCGGAGGTGGAGCGGGAGTTTTTCGAGCTGATCTGCGAGGTGGACGGCGTGGGCGTCCGCAAGGCGCTGCGGGCGATCATCCGCCCCGTCGGCGAGATCGCCGCGGCCATCGAGGAGCAGGACACGAAGTCGCTCTCCGGTCTGCCCGGCATCGGCGCGGCGACGGCCGAGCGGATGGTCGCCAAGCTTCGCCGGCGGATGCCGAAGTTCGCCCTGCTCGTGGCCCGCGACGCCCCCGGCGAGGCGGGCGGTGCCACCGACGTTCTCGTCGAAACGTTCGACGTGCTCCGTTCGCTCGGCCACTCCGACTCCGACGCCCGCCGCCTCGTGGACGCACTGCGCGCGGAAAAGAAAAAGCCCAAGGACGTGCAGGAGGCCCTCGAGTCGATCTACCGCCACATGCACAAGCCGCGGTGATTGGTGATGAGAAGCGAAGAAGACAAAAAGAAATCCGGGCTCACGCGCAAAAACCGCCGGCCGGGGGCACGTGCTCGCCGCCGGCGGATTTTGACGATTCGTACTCAACTGATGTGGTAGGCCAACTCTGCCAGTCAAAATTCACCGGCGGCTGCGCGCGACCCCCGACCGGCTCCTCTCTTCTGCTGCGGAAGAGACGGCCGTAAGGGGCTGCCCATGCCCCGAGAGCCGGCATTTGCTGACCAGCGCAGCCAGGATGGCGAAGCGCAGTCAGCATCGAGCGAGCGAATGCATGGATGCCGTAGCGAGCGTCCGGCGACGGGGCTTGGGCAGCCCCGAACCCACACCAACCACAGTCAACCGCCAGCCAGCCCCTTTGGCTGTCATGACCCGACCGCGGTACATTCACCACGAGAGAACTTCATGGAATCCTTCCGTCAACCCAGCGTGCAGTCGGCCGACGAGCCCGCCGGCGAGGACCGCGCCCTGCGGCCGCAGCGGATGCAGGACATGGTGGGGCAGCGGGCCGTGTACGAGCGGCTCGAGATCGCCATCGACGCGGCGCGGAAGCGGGGCGAGACGCTCGGCCACATCCTGCTCGACGGCCCCCCGGGCCTCGGCAAGACGACGTTCGCCACGTGCATTCCCCGGGAGCTTGGCACGTCGCTCCAGATCGCCAGCGGCGCGGCCCTGGCGGCGCCGAAGGACCTGCTGCCCTATCTGACGAACGTGTCGGAGGGCTCGGTGCTCTTCATCGACGAGATCCACCGGCTGCCGATCGCGGTGGAGGAGTTTCTCTATCCGGCGATGGAGGACTTTCGCATCGACATCACGCTCGGCGACGGCGTGGCCGCCCGCACGATCAACATGCCGCTGCGGCCGTTCACGCTGATCGGTGCGACGACGCGGGCCGGCCTGATCTCGGCGCCGCTCCGCGACCGGTTCGTGATCCGCGAGCACCTCGACTACTACTCGCCGGCCGAACTGGCCGAGATCGTGCGCCGGTCGGCCGCGAAGCTCGACATGCCGATGGACGATGCCACGGCCGACGAGATCGCCCGCCGCAGCCGCGGCACGCCGCGGCTGGCAAACAACCGGCTGCGCTGGATCCGCGACTACTCGACGAGCCGGGCGGAGGGCCTGATGGACATCGAGATCGCCCGTACGGCGCTCGAGATGCAGGGCATCGACGAACTCGGCCTCGACGGGTTCGACCGCCGCTACCTGGAGACGATTCAGCGGGTGTTCGCCGGAGGCCCGGTGGGCATCGAGGCGATCGCCCACACGATGAGTTCGGCCCCCGACACGCTCGAAGACGACGTCGAGCCGTTCCTGCTGCGGTGCGAACTCGTGGTCCGCACCCCCCGTGGGCGGCGGCTGACAGCCAAGGGGGACGAGCACCTCGGGATACCACCCAAGACGGGGCCTCAGGCCCGGCTGTTTTAGGGGCGGATTGACCGCCCCCGGTGGTTCTGGCTAGCCTACGCGGCTCGCAGCGCACAATTCAGGTGATCTCATGGCCGTTCCGAAGCGACGTCAATCCAACCAAAAGACCCGGTCCCGGCGGGCCCATGACTTCCTCGTGCCCCGGCAGCTGACGTTCTGCTCGAACTGCGGCAAGGCGGTGCCCACGCACCGGATCTGCGGCACCTGCGGCCACTACATGGGCCGGGCCGTCATCAAGTCCGAGGAATGAGCCTTGGATAGCCAGCCGGCAATCGTCTTCCCCGGGCAGGGAGCGCAGACGGTCGGCATGGCCGGCGACTGGGTCGAAGCCCACCCGGAGGCGGCGGCTCTGTTCCTCCGCGCGGCCGACATCCTCGGCTACGACCTGCTCGGCCTGTGCCGTGAGGGACCGGCCGAAAAGCTCAACGCCACGTCCGTCAGCCAGCCGGCGATCCTCGTGACGAGCCTGGCAGCGCTCGAGGTGCTGCGCGGCCGCGACGGAAACCCACTCGCCGCCACGGGAATCACCGCCGGCCTCTCGCTCGGCGAATACACGGCCCTCGTGTTCGCCGGTGCCGTCGACTTCGACGACGCAGTGCGGCTCGTGGACGTGCGAGGCCGCGCCATGCAGGAGTGCGCGGAGCAACGTCCCGGCGCGATGGTCGCCGTGCTCGGCATGGATCGCGAACCGCTCGCGTCACTCTGCGACGAGCATCGCGGCGACGACGTGCTCGAGATCGCCAACGTCCTCTGCCCGGGCAACATCGTCGTCTCGGGCTCGGCCGCCGCCTGCCGCCGGCTGGAAGGAGCGGCTCTCGCCGCGGGGGCGATGAAGTGCGTGCCGCTGGAGGTGGCCGGGGCGTTCCATACCTCGCTCATGCAGCCGGCCGTCGAGCGGCTCGGCGCCGCGCTCGCTCAGACCACGATCCGGCCGCCGCGGATCCCCGTCATCAGCAACGTCGATGCCCGGCCCCACACGGATCCGGACGAGATTCGCGGGCTCTTGGCCCGCCAGGTGGTCGGCGTCGTCGAATGGAACGCATCGATGACCCACCTGCTCTCGACCGGCGTCCGCGCCATGTGGGAAGTGGGCCCGGGGCGCGTGCTGCGGGGCCTCATGAAGCGGATCGACCGCAGCGTCGCCTGTTCCGGCGTCTTCGACTGACCGCCCGTCCTGCCCCATCGTCTGGTTCCGATCGACCGCGCCTCCCGGAGGATTCCTCTCATGGCCGACAGTGATGCCAAAACCTCGACGCTCCAGCGGCTGCAGGTCGATCTGACTGGCCAGGTGGCCCTCGTCACCGGCGCCTCCCAGGGCCTCGGCCGCGCGATCGCCGAGACGCTCGCCGCGAGCGGCGCGACGGTCGCTCTCGTGGCCCGGTCGGTCGCCAAACTGGCCGACGTGGCTGCGGCGATCCGGGCCGCGGGTGGCAAGGCCGAGGAGTTTCCGTGCGACGTCACGAAGGGCGACGACATCCAGCGGGTGGTCGAGGCCGTGATTGAAAAGTTCGGCCGGCTCGACATCCTCGTCAACAACGCCGGCGTCACCCGCGACACGCTCCTGCCCCGCATGAGCGACGAGGAGTGGGACGAGGTGCTTGCCACCAACCTGCGGGCCCCGTTCCTCTTCATGCGGGCCGCAAGCCGGCCCATGATGCAGCAGCGCTACGGCCGGATCATCAACGTCTCGAGTGTCTCCGGCATGATCGGCAATCCGGGGCAGGCGAACTATTCGTCGTCGAAGGCGGGGCTGATCGGCCTCACGAAGACGGTGGCCAAGGAGCTTGCGGGCCGGAAAATCACGGTCAACGCCGTCTCACCGGGCTTTATCGCCAGCGACATGACGGCGGCCCTGGGCCCGGCGTTGCTCGACGAGGTGAAGAAGCGGGTGCCGGCCAAGCGGCTGGGCGAAGCCTGGGAGATCGCCGAGGCCGTCCTCTTCCTCGCCGCCCCGTCGTCGGGCTACATCACGGCCCAGACCCTCGTCGTGGACGGCGGCCTGATCGGCTGACCCGACCCGGGCCGGCTCGGGCTACCGCTGCCCCGAGTCGCCCAGCACGGCTTCGGGCCTGCATGTGCCGTCTCGCGGGCTATGGAAGCGAGCGCAGGCATGGATGCCGAAGCGAAGCGGACATGCAGAGAGCTGAAGCCCGGAGGGCGAAGGCGAACGTCCGCGAGAGGGCATGTGCAGGCCCGAAGCCTCCTCTTCTGGAGTGGACGGAGGCTCGGGCCTGGATGTGCCGTTTCGCGGGCTATGGAAGCGAGCGCAGGCATGGATGCCGAAGCGAAGCGGACATGCAGAGAGCTGAAGCCCGGAGGGCGAAGGCGAACGTCCGCGAGAGGGCATGTGCAGGCCCGGGCCGGGTTGGGCCAGCAGAGTTTCCCCGAATACGCCGGTTTTCTGAGGCAGAGCCCTGGGCTGGACACGTTTGGCCGGAAGCCGGTATACCTTCGCGAGAACGCGGGCAAAATGCGCGGCCTCGGACGGCTGCGGCAGGCTCGCGGTCGCTGCGATGACTTCAGGAGGATCTTTACGGTGGCTTCAGTTCAAGACCGGGTGATCGACATCGTCGCATCCCAGCTGGGGGTGAGCAAGGATCAGATCACCCCCGAAACGTCGTTCATCAACGATCTGGGCGCCGACTCGCTCGACACGGTCGAGCTGGTCATGGAACTCGAGGAGGAGTTCGAGATCAACATCCCGGATGATGCCGCCGAGAAGATCCAGACCGTCGGCCAAGCGGTCGAATTCATCGAGAAGCACCAGGCCTGAGCCGGGGGATGACGTCAGGGATGATGAAGCGACGGGTTGTCGTGACGGGTCTCGGTGTCGTCACGCCGCTGGGCCGGGCGATCGACGGCTTCTGGAATCGGATCGTCCGCAGCGAGAGCGGCGTGGGCCCCATCACGCTGTTCGACGTGGCTGGCTATCGCGTGCAATTCGGCGGCCAGGTCCCCTGGGAGCCGGAACAGGAAGACATCGCCAACCCCAAGGAGCTGAAGCGGCTTGACCGCTTCACGCAGTTCGCGATCGGAGCGGCCAAGGACGCCGTCGCCGACTCCGGGATCGATTTCGCCCGGGAAGATCCCTACCGGTGCGGCGTCGTGATCGGTTCCGGCATCGGTGGACTCTGGGAGTTCGAGGTCCAGGAAGAGCGGCTGCTCCACAAGGGGATCGACAAGGTCTCGCCTTTCACGATCCCGAAGCTGATGGTGAATTCGGCCAGCGGGCACGTGTCGAGCCTCTACGGCATCAAGGGGCCGAACTTCGCGGTGGCGACGGCCTGTGCGAGCGCGGCCAACTCGATCGGCGACGCGGTGCGGGCGATCCAATATGGCGATGCCGACGTGATGGTGACGGGTGGCAGCGAGGCGGCCCTCACGCCGATCGGCCTGGCCGGTTTTCAGAACATGCGGGCCCTGTCGTTCCGGAGCGACGCGCCGCAGCAGGCGAGCCGCCCGTTCGACGTCGATCGCGACGGCTTCGTGCTGGCCGAGGGGGCCGGCGTGGTCGTGATCGAGGAACTGGAACATGCCCGGAAGCGGGCCGCCCGGATCTACGGTGAACTCAAGGGCTACGGCGCGAGCGGCGATGCGGGCCACATCACGCAGCCCGACGACGAGGGCCGCGGCGCGGCCCATGCGATGACCATGGCCCTCAAGGACGCGGGGCTCAACCCCGACGCCGTGCAATACATCAACGCACATGGCACGAGCACGCCGTTGGGAGACAAGGCCGAGACGAAGGCGATCAAACGGGTGTTCGGCGACCATGCCAAGCGACTGGCCGTCTCGAGCACGAAGAGCCAGTTGGGCCACACGCTCGGCGCCAGTGGCGGAATCGAACTGGCCGTCTGCGCGCTGATCATGTCGCGGGGCACGATCGCCCCCACGATCAATCTCGACACTCCGGACCCCGAGTGCGACCTCGACTACGTTCCCAAGGTGGCCCGCGACGCCACGGTGGACGTGGCGATGAGCAACAGCTTCGGGTTCGGCGGCCACAACGCTTCGCTCATCCTGGCCCGCGTGTGACCGCGTCACCAAACGGCCTCCCTGAGCCCGTTGCGGACAACGGAGCTACGGACAACGGAGCTGGTCGGGGGTCGCGGGCAGCCGCCGGTGAATTTTGACTGGTAGAGTGAGCCGACCACATCAATTGACCATGCGTTGTCACACCGCAGGTGCCCCAAAGGGGTTTCATCCGCCGGCGGCGAGCACGTGCCCCCGACCGGCGGTTCGAACCAGTTGACCCGAAAAACCACCCACACCGGCCCGGAGGATCGTGTGATAGTTGCCACGCCCCGGTCGCCTCGTCTTGTGGCGGTATTCATTGTCGTGGTGGTGTGGGCCTCGGCCCTCGCATGCTTGGCCCAGGTGCCGGCGGACGTGGGGCAGGTGTGGAAGACGTATGACATCGGGACATTCGTGAAGCAGGCCGGGGCGGGAAGCGAGAAGCACGTCGTGGACTGGGTGCTCCAAGAAACGGGCTATACGGCGTGGCACGGGGCGAGCCCGGCGTCGCTCTCGGCGACGGCGGAGAAACTCTCCTGCTTCCACACGCCGGAGATGCAGGCACGGGTCGAGGAGATCGTGGGGCGGTTCGTGGCCGACGCCGACACCCCGCATCGATTCAGCGTGCGGGTGCTGAGCTTCGCCGGTCCGGCCTGGCGGGCCGACGCCAGGCCGGTGCTGCGGCCGATTCCGGCCGCGACGCCCGGCGTGCAGGCATGGATCCTCTCCCGTGAGGATGCGGCGGTGCTGCTGGGCCGGCTGCGGTCGCGGAGCGATTGCCAGGAGCTGCCCACCGGTGCCGTGCTTGCCGGCAACGGGCTGCCCGCCGTGCTCGCCGGAGGCCGCACGCTCCCGTACGTGCAGGACGTGGCGCTGCGACCCGATGCCTGGCCGGGCTGGCAGATGCAGAACGCGGCCTGCGACGAGGGCTTCCTCCTCGACGTGCATCCCCTGCTCTCCCGGGACGCCAGTCTCGTCGATGCGGTGCTCCGCTGCCGGATCGACCTCGTGGAAAAAATGGCCCCCGTGCCGCTGCCGGCCCCGTCCGCGGGAGCGGGCCGCGTGCAGGTGGAGGTGCCGCAGGTGGCTGCGGTTCGGATCGGCGAGCGGTTTCGCTGGCCGGCGGCGCAGGCGCTGCTCGTGGGAATCGGTTTGGTTCCCTGGCCCGTGCCCGCGCAGAATACGCCGGCCGCCGCCCTGGTGCCCGACGCGCGGCGCCGGGATGTGGCGGTGGTCGTCGAGCCGCGGCTGCGAGGTGGCCGCTGAGGGCGACCGCGGACAGGACGTCGATCGGGCGGCGATCGGGCATTGCAGACCGAAAGGAACCTGAGAACTGATGACTGGTGCAGGACGGCGGGTGGTGATCACGGGGATGGGCGTCGTCTGCCCGCTGGGCGTTACGACCGACGACGTGTGGGCCGGGCTCACGGCGGGCGTGAGCGCGGTGCAGCCGATCGAGTCGTTCCCGTCCGGCGGCCTACCGCTGCACCATGCGGCCGAGGCCCGCTGTTTCTCCGGTGAAATCGACAACTTCGGGCCGCTGGAAAGCGAGCGCAAAAAGGCGATCCGCAAGGGTCTCAAGGTGATGTGCCGCGAGAGCCAGATGGCCGTGGCGGCCGCCCAGCGGGCGTTGCACGACGCGGCCGCCCGCGAGCACCATGCCCCGGAGCGGTTCGGATGCGTGTTCGGCTCCGACTACATGCTGACGCTGCCGGACGACTTCACGGCGAGCGTGGCCCGGTGCCGCGGCATGAACGGCGGCTTCGAGTTCGACCGCTGGGCGAGCGACGGCATGCCGCAGCTCACGCCGCTGTGGCTGCTCAAGTACCTGCCGAACATGCCCGCCAGCCACATCGCGATCTACAACGACCTGCGCGGCCCGAGCAATTCCCTCACCGTTCGCGAGGCGAGCGGCCACCTCGCCGTGGGTGAGGCGACGGTCACCATCCAGCGGGGTGCGGCCGACATCATGGTGGCCGGAGCCACCGGCACCCGCGTGCATCCGATGAAGACCGTCCATGCCCTGCAGACCGAGCAGGTGGCGCACGGCGACGGCGATCCGACCCGCTGGAGCCGCCCGTTCGACGCGCACCGTTCGGGAATGGTGCTGGGCGAAGGGGCTGCCGTGCTGATCCTCGAGGAGCTGTCGCACGCCGAGCGGCGGGGCGCCCGCATCCATGGCGAGGTGGTCGGCCATGCCGCCCGTTCGGCGACGGATCCGGGCGGAGCGGGCCGGCGACGGCAGGCGCTCGCGCATGCCATCGGGCATGCGGTCGAGATGGCGGGCGTGTCGGCGGCCGCCGTCGGCCATGTGCATGCCCATGGGGCGAGCACCCGAGTCGGCGACCGCGACGAGGCGGCCGCCTGGCGGGACGTGCTCGGTGACGTGGCGGGCCGCGTGCCGACGGTCGCCGCGAAGAGCCATTTCGGCAATCTCGGCGGCGGCAGCGGCCTCGCGGAATGTATCGCGAGCATCATGGCGCTGGGCCGCGGTGAACTGTTCCCGCTGCTCAATTACGAGACGCCCGACCCGGAGTGCCCGATCCGGGCCGCCCGGGCAGGCGACCCGGCCGGCGACCTGTTCGTATCCGCATCCGTGACACCCCAGGGGCAGTCCGGCGCGGTGGTGATCCGAGCGTGGCGGTGACGGCGGCGAGCCGCGCTTCTTGACAATCCGGCCTCACGCCCGTAGTTTTGCGGTTTGCAACGGGATGTCCCGGCTGCTGGTTTGCGGAGTCTGATCCAAACGCGTCGCGTGGATCCGGGCCTCGGGCTCGGATGTCACCCGGGGTGTTTCGGCGTCCATTTCGTGATGTGGCGTCGGCTGTGCCGGCAGCATCATCCCGGGGCGACCGCCGAGAGCACCATGAAGCCCGAAGAAATCCTCCGCATCGTCGACGCGATCCACCGCGACAAAAACATCGACAAGGAGATCGTGTTCCAGGCGATCGAGTCGGCCCTGGTCACGGCGTTGGCTCGGCAGTACGGCGAGGAAGCCGACATCCGTATCGAGATCGATCGCGAGAGCGGTCGAGTGACCGGCCAGCACGACGGCAAGGCCATCGATACGGCCGAACTCTCGGGCCGCATCGGCGCCCAGACGGCCAAGCAGGTCATCATCCAGAAGATCCGCGAAGCCGAGCGGGACGCGATCCACGACGAGTTCGAGGAGCAGATCGGCCAGATGGTGTCGGGCGTGGTCAGCCGGTTCGAGGGGGCGACGGCCACGGTGACGCTGGGGGCAAACGAGGCCATCCTGCCCCGCAGCGAGCAGATCCCCGGCGAAAGCTATCACCCGAGCGAGCGGATCCGGGCCACGATCTTCGAGGTCCGAAAGGTCGGCAGCCGGGTGAAGATCATCCTCTCCCGCATTCGTCCACAGCTCGTGCAGCGGCTGTTCGAGCAGGAGATTCCGGAGATTGCCGACGGCGTGATCGAGATCCGGGCGATCTCGCGTGAGCCTGGCTATCGCAGCAAGGTGGCGGTCATCAGCTCCGACAACCGGATCGATTGCGTGGGCGCCTGTGTCGGCGTCCGGGGAAACCGCATCAAGAACATCGTCGAGGAACTGGGGGGCGAACGGATCGACATCGTCCGCTGGAGCGACGACCTTCAGGTGCTCGTGCCCAACGCGCTCCAGCCGGCGGAGGTCGATGAGGTGATCCTCTGCCAGATGCTCGGCCGCGGGATCGTGCTCGTGCGGGAAGACCAGCTGTCGCTCGCCATCGGCCGACGCGGCCAAAACGTCCGCCTGGCCAGCAAGCTCTGCGGCTGGGACATCGAGATCATGACCCGCGAAGAACTCGACCAGCAGATCGAGCGGGCGATCGCCGGCTATTCGTCGATCGAGGGCCTCGACGAGTCGGTCGCCGAACGGTTGGTGGGCGAGGGCTTCCTGTCCTAC